>ERZ1106969.760-NODE-760-length-29203-cov-5.168416_pt1 | contig 29203 bp, 19 predicted proteins | sample MGYA00403685_ERZ1106969 | MGnify/ENA primary metagenome ERZ1106969 (study PRJEB35170, sample SAMEA104062416) | human gut metagenome | biome: human gut; feature: human-associated habitat; material: faeces | place: Denmark | collected 2012-05-18 ... | reverse complement strand
AGTCATCGGGCATTATCTGAACATAAAACACTATCAATAAGTTGGAGTCATTACCTTGAAAGCCTTCATGTAAAACTCCATTTTATTTAATCAAGAAACTGGTGACTCTCACCAGGGGCTATATAGAATATGCCTAATACCGTGACGTGAGCAGTCCGGAACTGGAGTAGAACTCTTAGTAAAAAGCACTATTTCATCCTTGTTGCTGAAGCATGGGGAATAATTGTTCGCAAAGTAAAACACCGTTATTCATTGCTTCTACCCGTGCCTCGCTTTCTGTATTACGAAATTGTCCCAACACATGTGCCAGCCGATAAAAACCGACCGCGGAGAGGTCATTCGCCAGCAACTCTGCCTGACTAATAGCGCTCTGTTCCTGATAGCGCCAGCCGTTATGGAGCAGTTGAATAAGTAACGCCTGGCAGCGCATCAGCAACTGATGAGCGGTAGACGGCACAGGCAAAACGCTGGCAGAAGGTAGCGGTGCCACAGGCGCAGTTTCTGCGTCCAGCGCCCAGGCGCGGGTTTTTGTCATCATCACCCGTGGTTCCAGTGTCAATTGCCCATCAACAAAACTGACAAAGCCAGAAACCAGACTCACGGGGTCGTCTGTTTGTTGCAAAAGCGCCGCCATGCGTTCAACGGCAAAAGGAGAACAGGCAGATGCCGGAAGGGATAACGTCAGGAGATTATCTTCACCTTCGCCGCTGATTACCTGCGCATCCAGCGTCTGGCGGCTGCTATCCCAACCGAGCGAAATACACTCAGCGACCGGCAGAATAAATAAGTTATCGACCTGATTAAGAGGCCGTATGCAGGCGGGGGGACGCTGGCGTAAATATTCCCGCAAAGCCACAATGCCCGGCTGGCGTAACGGCGCGCTCAACATTTGCCAGGCATCAGGCGACAGCGGCACAACGCTGCTTAAGCGGTTGCGGGTAGCTAACAGCAGCTCGCCATCGGCACTGCGTTTTGCTGCTTGTGAAACAATTTGCCCACCCGCCAGTGCGCCAGCCTGAAAACTAAACAGCCGACGCGTAGCTGCCGGTGAGTTTTCCTGTTCACTTCGCGGCCAACTGCGCGAAAGGTGCAAAATACTGCCGGTGTCGGGATCGGTAAACCAGATGCGTAAACCATAATGCTCAATATCCTGCCAGCAACGCATACCTAAAGACACCAGCCGCAGATGATCAAGCTTTGCTTCTCCGGCAATGCCAGAGCCAACGACCGTGCGCCACGGCACAGGAGGAACTTCACCAATACTGTCGCGCCGGGCCATCTCTTGTGCGCAATTTAATCGACTGTTTAATGCCGCAAGCTGACGTAAGCATTCTCCGGCATGATAGTGGCTGGCGCGGGCGTGGAAGGCATCAACGCTTGCCCGTAGCTGTCGTAGTGATTCACTCACCCATCGCCAGTTGCAGCGTTCCGCCGCCTGCTGCGCGCGGCTGAAAGTGGCCTCGTAGTGAATAAGCGGCTGGCTGATGCCGCTCAGCCATAATGCCTGGCTTAGTTGTTGAACATATTGACGACACGTTTTGCCTTCTTCGCTGGCAAACGGATCGTCAGATGATGTGACGTGTTCGCTGCGCATCTGCCAGATTAAATGAGTCAATTCCGCTTGCTGCGCTTTTGCCTGGACAAAGGCCTGTACTGCCAGTACGACATGTTCGCAAAGTGTGCCTTCAATACAATCACAACGGGCGAAACGAATACTGCTGCGGGAATAAAAACGCACATCGCTCATCGGTAAGCGGGCAGAGGGAATTTCACCCGGCGCACAGAACAACTCAATGGTGATGCCTTTAGCGACCAGCGCCTGTGCGCGTTTGCGGGTGGCATCGGGAAGGGTAGCCAGTTCTTCCAGCCAGATTGCCGGATCCCATTCCTCTTCTTTTCCCGTAGGCTGGGCGGTAGCACAAAGTCGTTGATAACTTAACACCAGCATCACGCGATGACGGCACATACCGCTGGCCCCGCAGCTGCACTGAGCCTCTTTCAGTGCCTGGCCGTTCGTCAGCTGGGTACGGACACCGTCACTGAAGGTGGCGATTAAAGCGCCGTTCTCATGGCTGATCTCCGGGACGTTGCCATTTTCCAGTTCCTTAAGACTGCGCTTAACAAAACCGGCATTGCTTAACGCCGTCAGGGCCTGCGGTGTCAGTTCTAATAATTCCGGACGTAGTGAATTCATGACTGAAGATTCTCCGCAAGCCATGATGCCAGCTCGCCCGGTGTCATGGCGGCTATTTGTGCGCCGACATTTACCAGCGCCTGGGCCGTATCGTGGTCATAGCAAGGTGTTGCTGTGCTATCGAGCGCTGCCAGTCCCAGCACTTTGATGCCGCTCTGGACACACTTTTTCACCTGATGCGTCAGTAATGATGATGAACCCCCTTCGTAAAAATCGCTCACGAGGATAATGACGCTTTTCGCTGGTTGTTCAATAAGTTGCCGACCATACTCCACGGCACTGGCGATATTGGTCCCGCCGCCCAACTGTACTTTCATTAATAACTCTACCGGATCGGCAACGTCTGCCGTGAGATCAACGACGCTTGTGTCAAACGCCACCAGATGGGTACGAATGCCGGGTAACTGCCACAAACAGGCCGCCATCACCGCAGAGTGGATCACCGAATCGACCATCGATCCGCTTTGATCAACCAGTAAGACCAGTTGCCATTGTTCGCTTTGGCGTTTAATGCGGCTGTTAAAGCGGGGGGATTCGATATACAACTTGCCGTGTTGCGGGTGCCAGTGTTGCAGGTTGGCGCGCAGAGTACTTTTGAAATCAAAGTTTCGCGCCAGTGGAATAAATGAACGGCGACGGCGATCGCGGACACCAGAAAAAGCCTGGCGAACTTCCTTTGCCAGTCGCGCCATAATTTCTTCAACAACCTGGCGCACTATCTGGCGGGCGGCAGCCAGTACTTCGGGATTCATCAGATGTTTGGTGTGCAAAACGGCGCGTAGCAGGCTTTCGGAAGGCTGCATACGTTCCAGCACGTCGAGATTTGTCACCACATCTTCAATGCCGTAGCGCAGTACGGCATCGCTTTCCAGCCGCTCAATCACCTGTTGCGGAAACAGCGTGTGAATACTGTTGATCCACTCAGGGGTGGTGAGATTTGAGCCACCTAATCCACCGGAGCGTTCACCACGCTGGAGCCGTTCAGGATCGCGCCCATACAGCCACTCCAGCGCGTGGTCTATCTGCCGGGCGTTGTCATCCAGCCCACAAAGCGTCGTTTCTGCCGCTTCGCCAAGAATTAATCGCCAGCGTTGTAGCTCACGGGTGGTCAGAAGATCGTTCAGTTCAGACATGGAAAACTCCCCAGTGTTGCAGCGATGCCAGTGCCTGCTGTTCGAGTTGTTGATGATGTGCAATGGCTTGCGGTGGACAATGCAACGGCATTTGCAGTGCCGAAACGGGAAGTTGCGCCAGTTGATAATGCTCAAGCACCTGATGCGCCAGCGTCCCGCGTTCTCGTGGCGGTAGCCAGGCCATTGCCGCGCGTAAATCGGGCAGGGCATTGGTAAAATCGGCATCACTTAGTTGATTTAAATGACTGCTGAAACCGGCGATAAATGCCGGCTGACAGGCCAGTTGATGACGGGCTAATGCCAGCAAACCGTGCAGCGCCTCGCCGGATTGTGCCGGGGATAACTGCGCCAGCATCGTCAGCGCCGCTTCGGCACTGGCGTTGGGATGTTCCAGACGCATTAGTGCGCCAAGAACCGCGCCGCGATCCAGCGCCGGGGCATGAATCGCCTGACTGCGTCGCTCCAGTAAGGCTACCGCCGCAGAAAGCGAAACGCCGGATAAATTAACGCCGCTATGTAGATCGCGCAGAATATGGCAAAGCGCTTGCCAGCTATGCAGGTGAGCGTGAAACTCCTTTTCATCCGGTCTGCCGTTAGATTCACACAGCCACAGCGTGCGATCGATAGCCGCGCATAACGTCGTTTGTAATATCTGCGCGCCTTGCATACCGCTAATTTCATCCAGCCGCCATAAGGCATATAGCACTTCCAGCGCCTGGCCCATTTCGGCAAATTGATTTTCCTGGGCGATTAATAATGTGAGTTGCTCCAGTAATTGTTGACTGAAGGACGCCAGACCCGCTAACGCCGCCTGGCTAAGACATGTGGTGATACTGCCGATTCCACCCGCGTCCAGCATATCGGCTTCTAATTTATGGCGTGCGGCTTCCTGGAGTGTGGCACCAAAGCAGGCGGCCTCAATCAATGCCGCATGCTGGCTAAGCGGGCGGGTTAATTTCCAGTGTTCTTCACCGTTGCCTGCAAGTGTCAGTGTGCTTCCCTGCTGGCGCACAATCCCTGGGATCTCCAGTATTGCCAGCCGATGTAACACCTGACTTTGCGCTAGTCCATTGGGGTTAAAGCGATTTAAGGTAAGCTCCGCCGGAAGGGAGATTGCGGTACGTTCCAGTTCGCAGGTGACATCTTTTGGCAGAGGAGGTTGTGGCGTAGAAGGGGCAAGTTTACCGAATCCGTCACCCGCTAATGTGTCTATCAACGTTAGCAGAATCGGATCGGTGTCGGGATGAATAACGCCGCGATAGCTCCACGGCAACGGCGCATTCAGGGCTTCTTTAATCAGCGATCCTGCTATGGCATCCAGCCAGTCAGTGTGTAACGGTAGTGTATGACCGCGCAACTGTGCCAGTGCCATTGCATGCAGATGTGCGGCAGCCATATCCGCGGTCGAAGCAGGCAACTTGTGCTGGCGCAAACGGGTGAGAACCGTTTTTAGCAGTTGTTCTCCCGCCTGCTGTAAGCCCCACTGCCAGCACCAGTTTTGCCAGACCGGGGCAGGCATTCCGGAAAGGTATCCTGCCAGCACATCAAGGCGCTTTTCACTGTAGGGGGTGAGATAACAACCTGTAACGGCATCTGCCAGCGACGGCAATTCTGGCGTGTTAATTTCCTGCGGGCATTCGCGCCACATTTTTGCCAGTACCGGAGCGTGCCAGCCACCGCAGACAACTAACACGTCGCCATTATTTTGCTGCATCGCCCATCCAATCCAGCGGGCCATAAAGGCTTCGCGCAGACGATTGAGAGCATCTCCGGGGGAGTCGCCCCGCAGTTGGGCAAAATAGTGCGCCAGTGCAGAGGGTAATGCAGTTTGCTGGCTTTCATCTTCGAACAAGTGATCCCACAGGGTGTCGCTGTTATCCATGCGGGTGGCACGCAGCAGCAAGGCCTGGCTTTCCTCTTGCGTATCAGGCGAATCGTCCACTTCTTCACTCTGCGCCCAGCAAGGCAAATCGATGAAGTAAGTTTGTGCCTGAATACGACGTGCGGCTTGTAGCGCCTGCCACTCCGGCGAAAATTCAGCAAATGGCGTCCAGGCACCACGCCCGGGGGCTGCACCGTCCTGATACTGGCAATAACTGTAAATAGCTACCGGAAGCTGGTGGGCTAAAAACAGTTCGTCTACCCGGTCATTAAAATCAGCCGGGCCTTCAATCAATACGTATCGTGGCCGCTGGCTTTCGATTAACGATTTCACCAGCCGGGCGCAGGCCGGACTATGATGCCGGATGCCGACAATTAACGGCTCGCTCATGCATCTTTCCTCACGGCAGGCGGTGGCGGGCTTGATAATAAGCCTGCCAGTGAGCTTCTTTATGTGTGGCGACTCGTTGTTCGAAGTAACGGCGCAGACGAGCGCGATCTTCTTCGTTATCTTTGACGATGGTTCCGGCAATGCAGTCCACCAGGTCGGCTGGCTCACCTGCGCGATTCGCTAAAAACCAGGCGCGGACGCCTACGGCGTGGGCCACGTTCACGGCTTCAGCGGTGGACATAATCGCTGTTAGTGTATCCATTGACGTTTTCTTTTCGCCGTTGGCACGCAGATCGCGGAAGGTGCGGACCAGTAACTCCAGTACCGCGTCAGGCACTTTATGCGGAATACCGCTATGGGCCAGCAAACGCGCCGAAGCACTGGCGACAAGCTCCAGCTCCTGGGCGAAATCCATAATCGGAAAGACAGTTTCAAAATCGAAGCGACGCTTTAGCGCAGCACTCATTTCATTGACGCCGCGATCGCGGGTATTGGCAGTGGCAATAATATTAAAGCCTTCTCGCGCATAGAGCTGACTGGCTTCACCAGTGAGTTCCGGCACCGTCATCACCCTGTCAGAAAGCATACCTAACAGACAGTCTTGCACTTCCAGCGGTGTACGCGTTATCTCTTCAAAACGGACGATTTTGCCGTCGCGCATTCCCTGGTAAAGCGGGGCAGGGACCAGCGCTTCCGTTGATGGACCATGATTGATAAGCAGGGCGTAGTTCCAGCCGTACTTGATTTGATCTTCGGTAGTAGATGCGCCGCCCTGGATGGTTAACCCGGCATCGCCGCTAATAGCGGTTGCCAGTAATTCAGACAGGAGAGATTTTGCGGTGCCAGGTTCCCCCACCAACATCAAACCGCGTCCGGTGGCAAGAGTGACTAACATACGTTCGACAGCGGAGGGACTAATCACCACTTTACGGCTAATATTTTGCGCGCTATCGCCAAGGATAAAAGCACGTGCCGCAGGCAAACTTAACTGCCAACCGGGCGGGCAAGGTGCGTTATCATTTTGTTTTAATTTTGCCAGTTCATCGGCGTATAACACAGCAGCAGGCGGACGCTGCAGATGATTATTCTGCGGTGACATATATTCATCCCTGAAATGTATTAATGAAATAAACGATATTTTACGCGCAATAAATGTTTGGCGCATTAGTTGTTTGAGCGGAAAATATCTGGAAAGCAGATCACAGTAAATAAAAAAAACTGCTGGTGAGGCAGGTTCTTTTATTTACTATTTTCAGGCCCAACACCGCAGCCTGTGCAACATCGTGTTCCAACGAACGAATTATAACCACGGCTGGACCCCGTTGCAATTAAGATAATGAGATTTATAATCCAGGCCATTGGGACGTTGCGCCGGATCGGACCAATTTGAATTATTTAGAGTATATTATTCTATTTCTTGGTTGAATATATTCTGTAGTTCACGATTAAAAATTGCTATTACAGTTTCAGGTGATTCACCTCGTAATTTCCGCTCATCAATACACTCATCTCTTATATAAATCAACGCATCATTTATTAGCGGGTCAGCATCTTCTCGATCACGTTGATGAAATGTTGGACGTAGCCGGAATCGCTCCAGTCGATAGACGGAACCTGTAAATAATTCAGAGCATTTATGGATCTCAAGTCTGAAGGAAAACGGATTTTCAGGTACAGGGACCTCATAATCGTAAATAGCAACCAGCTCTTTTTGCACGATCATCGCTTTCCCCGCTGGTAAGTCGTGTTGATAACGGGCAGTTGCATCACTGCCCGCTGTGTTTTTAATGGAAAATGACGTCAGGTGCGCTTAACGCCTCACTCAAATCAAACACATCAAGTTCGGCAAAAGTGACGGATTTATTGTCACGGTACACTCGAAGAGAACGGAAGCTCATTAGCGCTTTGCTATCAACATTGTAGTGGTTAAAACCGGGTGAAAACTTAAGGACCAGCCGGTACTCACCCAGGTCATAGACAAATGCGTCCTCATAACCTGACTCCCAGCCTTTGTATCGCATTCCCATAAGCTGCCCAACGGTAGCGGATTTACCTTCCCAGCGAGTCAGGCTGTTACTGGTTGACTCGTCAGGTGTGAGCAGCACCGTGCGGCGCGACAACTGGCGAAAAGGCGGCATAATTTCGTAATCGGCAAAAAGCTGTGCAAATTCACTGCGCATTTCTACTGTCATTTCTAACGGGTGGGCAATGCCAATCAGAGCGTCCGCAGGCAGGTCAATTGGCTCATCTTGCGCATTGCAGAACTCCCCCTCTGCGGCCACACGAAAGGCTTTGAGTAAACAACGCGGTTCATTTGCCGGATAAACCCCCCATATTAATCGCTGGGTAACCAGACGGGTAAAGGGATGATTAACAAACAGAGAATGAAAATCTGCCAGCGACCAGCGTCGGGTGGTACGTAGGGCAGCTTCAAGACGCGGGAGCAGGTTTTTGCTCACCTGAGTAGCATCTTTTTTAGCCCTTTTAGTCGGGCCAGTGCCTCGGGCGCTTTCAGTTGATCGTCATCGGCGCGCAACCGGGGAACGCTTTTCTGGCGAACGTTTTGCTGATCAAAGATAACCGGGTTGAGGTTTTCATCGAAGCGAACGGTAAACTGCCGGGGACCAAAATCAAAACTCAACGCCTGCGGATCATCAAGGCCCAGGGTTGGGACTAATCTGTCCGCTAGCTCTTCCTGACTTAGCCCGCGATTTTCTGCGACCACCTGAAGAAATTCCGCCGCGTTATCACGTAAGGGGCGGGATTTAGCCCGTTGCGATATATGATGCAGCTGTATCAGCGCCATATCATTATTCATCAGGGTAAGGATGTTCAGGCCGCTGACAGCACGGGCAGATTTGCCTTCTTGTGGCCAGGCGAGGATCTGTGTCGTCAGATCCCGTGCCGTGCTTTCGTCACCAAAGAGACTTAACGCCAGAAATGCCCAGTTGTCTTTTGCGGGGGCACCAGCTTGTTGCCACGCAGTGAAGAGATCCCAGGCAAAAGCTGCCAGCGTTTGTGGCTGGCAGAACGTTTTCAGTTGTTCCAGCCCGCTATAAAAACGTCCCCCCTGGGTAAAGCGCAGCATTTCGCCGATAATTTCCAGAGCGTCACCGGTAACAGGCTGATTATTAGTGATAAGTCGAGGCCTGGACCACATTGCCGGATGCCAGAAATCAGGGGCTTTTGGAATGCGTGCCGGGTAAATGTCCATTGGACCCTGTTTAAGCAACTGCTCCAGGGCAGACCATACATCTGTACGCTGCCAGCGGTTTGCCACGGTTTGTAGCAATTCGCCATGTCCCTGTTCGTACAGTAAACGCAGGGCAAGTAATGCGGCTTCGCTATTATCGCTGGGTTTGGTAAAGACAAGAGGGATAAGTGCACTAGCCGTATGTTCCGGCCATTGTAAAATCCACTGGCGAGCCAGATCACGCTGCGCCGCGAAACGTCGCCAGACGCGGGCAACAGGCAGCGCCAGTTCTGTTGCGCCAAAATTTAAAATTAACGGAAATGTTTCTTTTGGACGATGTGAAAAAGCCAACAGCAGACCTGGTAGCGCATCCAATCCGAGGATACTGAGAAAATAGTCCTCACCCGCGAACAGATGCTTTTTCTCATTGATACGCAGCCAGAAGGTCAAAGCCATCTCACGCGGCAACTGTGCCAATAAATACAGGTTCCAGACACTCTTTTCCGGACGATAACGTGAGTAGTTGTCATTTTCCCATATGTTAATTAACGCTTCTATGTGACCGCTGCGGAGCGCCTGTTCTGCTAATTGTGCTTCCGGGGAGTTCCAGCCATTCAGGATCTCTTCAACCCGCCCCTGGTAGTAATGCCACTGAACAATGAGTGAATTGCGTGCAGCATCCAGTTTTCCGGGGAGTATATAATTCAGAAACAGCCATACATCATCCCCAAAACCCAGTTCCTGTAATACAACTCGTCCACTTTTTTGTTCCATGCGTTCCGCAAGAGATTCCGTGCTGAAATAACGGGCAGACTCAGTGGCGGCAAGCCTCTCTTGTTCGCCTGGTTGCCAGTAAACTTGCGGAGTTAATTCGAGCGGTGCCAAATCAAGACGTGGAGCTGTCATTTTTTTCTTACTACGCCACGGTGGTGAAACGAGCATTTCAGGCAGACCGCTGTTATCGGTGCTATCAATAACCGGTTTTGGCGATGCCGATAAATAACGCTTCACCACTGACTGGGCTTGAGTACTTAACCACGGCATCACCCTTTCTGCCAGTTGTGGCTGCGATGCTATCAGCGTTTGTAACAGCGTACGCCAGTATTCATCTCGAGCTTTTTGCTGTGCAGGCAGCTTTTTGTCTTCGATGATTGGATAACCTGGGCGGGCTGGTGGTTCTTTTAACGCCAGCAGTTCTGCCAGTGCGGCGAGTGTCGCATGGGGGAAGTTTTTACTGTATTTAGCCACACGTTGCAGGCTGGGTTTGTTTTTATCAGCAACTAACAGCAAGGTGCGGATGACTTGCGGATGGTTAATTTGTACCAGCAGACTGCCGCAATCTTCTTTATGGGCATATATCGCGAGGCGCGGAACGGCTGCCAGTCCTTGTTCGCGCAAAAGGGCGGCGCAGGCCGCGTAGCCGAAGTGGTTTTCATGCGACATGTAGCTGGCTTCTCGATCGCTAAATATATCCTGGCTCCAGTAGCGTTCGAGTTTTCTCACCGCTTTGGGGTCAGTAGCAACAACTTTTAACCACTCCTTAGAATGAAAATGAGTCCGCGGGCATTCAAGGCTTACCAACTCATTGGCGATTTCTGGTTTTTCGGGGAGGATCAGCGCAATAAAAGGGCGGCGAACTTTGGTTATTCCTGGCAGTGCGGCAATGAGTTTGTCGGCGCAACGCTGCCAGCAGCTTTCCTCTGCCAGAGAGAGGTGTTTACGCAGTCGGAGATCGAATTCGTTATAGGTTTCTGAGCGATAACCATAGCCATAGTCCTCGTTCTGATACTGCAATGTGACTACCAGAGGATCACTCTCATAACACCGTGCAATAAACTGGCGTGCAATCACCACCTCAGTCGCATATTCCAGCCCCTCTTGTTGGACGATTTCGTCGAGCAACTGTTGGTTGTCATTTTGCGCGATACAGGCTAGTGCCGCCATTGTGCGGGCCGGGACTGAGGGTTTGTGTTCGCCGATCAAGTTGATGGCCTGCGTAATGGCGGACTGCCACTCCAGTGAAAAATTTTCATAACGCCAGACAATGTTTTTTTTCTTCTCAGCTTTTTGTAGCAATTCATCACCCAGTGTCTGAATGATGCTTTCAGTGATAACAGGCACCGGTTCGCCCGGCCATTTGCGATGACTGAGTGGTGTTTTGCCTTTTTTATATTTCAGTTCCAGTTGGGCGTTATCCGCCAGCCACGGTAATTCCTTGTCCATGCTCTTTCCTTATTCAAACAGGGCTTCAATATCGTTAATTAGCTCGCTGGCGGTGATGGCATCGAGTACGGAGAACTGCGCTTCCTGTGTTGAATTACTCCCCCAGCCATAGCTTTCCGCTTTGCCTTCCCATAACCACAGCTTGCTTAAGAGCTGCTCAGCGCTAAGTTCGGCTGGTGACATACCCACCGCAAAACCTTCGTCGATTTCCATGATTAACGACCAGCGACCCAAAGGTTTGATCATCCATCCGATCCAGCCTCCATCCTGTGGTTCGCCCTTTATCCAGCCTTTATTCGCCAGCCCCATGACCCGACCACTCGGGCATTTTCTGCCTGCCCAGCGGGTCAGTTCACTGGCATTGCGCTCGGCTTCTGTCAGGGCGTAGCTGTTACGGTCGAGCTGGCGGAACGGTGGTAGCAGTTCGTAGTCGGCAAAAAGCTGACCAAAGGCGGCAGCATCCGTTGGTGATATTTCCAGAACGTGAGGAGTGCCGATAGAGATATCGCCTTCCGGCAGGGTGAAAAGATCATCGTCAGCGGTGCTGTAGCTGTTATCTTCTGCTACGCGAAAGCAAGCCAGTAGCTGGTTTTCGGCGCTATAAACGCCCCAAATCAGACGGCGGGTTAAGTGACGAACCAGCGGATGCTCAACCAGGAAGAGCTGGAAGTTTTCCAGCGACCAGCGGCGGCGCAGGCACATGGCGGATTCCAGCCTTGCTACCTGCTGGGCGGCGATGGTACGCGCATCTTTTTTCAGCAATTTGTAGCGGTTAACCGCATCGTTCGCCCGCGTTTCATCATCGCTTTTGTTCGGTTTGGGCAGGTCTTTCAGGCGGCTGCCGGAAACATCACGCACAAACGGTTTTAAGGTTTCATCAAAGCTGACGGTGAACTGCCGTGGGCCAAAATCCAGCAGCAGCGAACCGTTATCATCCAGACCGAGATCCGGTGCTAACCGATCTTCAAGCTCCGCCACCGTGAGTTCGCGGCTCTCGGCAATGTCGGCAATTTTTTCTTTTGCCCGCTCCTGTAATGCTTTGAATTTCAGTTTCTGGGCGATGCCGTTAAGCTGCATAAGGGCGATATCACTACCGATAGCAGCGAGAATATCCAACCCAACGGTGGCGCGTTTATGCTGGGATTCACCAGGCCAGGCGCGTATTAATGGCGTCAGTTTGCGGGCGGTGTCATCGTTACCGAGAACGCCTAACGCAGTGAACGCCCAACTCTCTTTCGACGGCGCGCCAGCGGTCTGCCAGGCGGTAAACAGATCCCAGGCAAATCCCGCCAGTGAGTCGGCGGAACAGACGTCTTTCACCTGCAATAATCCCGGATACAGAGCCTCTTCCTGAGGGAAGCGGAGCATTTCACCGAGGTGGAGGAGGGCGCTATCTGGCAGTGATTGGGCATTTGCTTTTAATACCGGGCGCGTCCAGAGCGATGGCTGATAAAAGGCCGGAAGAGTGGGGATTTTTGTCGGGTGATTATCTAAGGGATCGAGCGCAAGCAGAGCGTTCACCGCATCGGTTACTTCCGGCTGGTTATAACGTCGGGCGATTTCTTGCAGTAATGGCTGATGACCGTTTTCGGTAAGCATACGCAAGGCAGCGCGGGCGTTATCCTGTGCTTCACCGGCTTTGCCGAGCGCCGCAGGCAGCAGGCCGGTAAGGGCATGTTCCGGGTATTTCAACAGCCAGCTACGGGCGTTTTCGCGTAGCGTTTTCAGTTTGTTGAAGGCACGGGCGACGGCAGGAGCCAGCTCACTCGCTGCGAAGTAATTCGTGATGGGCAAGGCTTCTTGTGGATAGCGTGCAAGTGAGTTTACTAACCCAGGTAACCCTTTGAGTCCAAAATGTAACATGGCGTATTCGGTATCGGTATGTGGAGATAGGGTAAGGGCATTCCATGCTTTTACTGCTTTCTCCAGCGGCAATGTTGTCAAAATCCCCAACTGCCAATAATGCCCGGTAGGTGAATGAAACACCTTAAATTCACTTAGTAAGGTTGAATAATCTTCATTTAGCCATGCCTCAACTACCGCTTCGGGAGCTTTAATATATGTACCAGCGATCCGTCGTTGAAAACCCATCCTTGCCAACAGGTTGGTAGTACTTTCTTCATGGCTAACCGTGATGTGTTTTGAATACCAGATATATTTCGCCAAAAGTTGATTACTGATTTCTTCTGTCAGATAACAGATTGGCTCAATGCCTAATGGCGCTAAATCCAGCACCGGAATCGGTGATTTTTTCTTTTTCGAAAGCCAGGGAGGGGAGACTACTACGGCTGGCAGTAGATCGGCGCTGGCATGGTTTGAGGGCTGTGTCAGTTGTTGCTGGCATGATTTCAGTACGGCAACTGCGGGTGTCGAGAGCCAGGGAATGACCTGTTCTGCCAGTGCTGGTTGTGAGATAAGCATTGTCATTAGCATAATGCGCCAACTGTTCTCTTCTTTTTGCCCAAGAAGTTCCGTCAGTGCCGCCATTGCTGCATGTGGGAACGCAGCAATGGCTTTCGTCATCCGATCGTGACAGCGTTTAGTATGCCCGGCTACACGTATAAGCAGTGTTAATGCGAACGGATGATTGATATGACGCAACACATCGGCGCAGTAGTCACTTGCGGCATAGGGAGCAAATCGGGGCAGGGCTGCAACACCTTGCTCCTGTAATACGGTGGCTGACCATATCGCACCACAATAGTAATCATCAAAAATGGCATATGGCTCGTGATATTTTTCTAATGAGGCAAGAATGTGCTCATCAGTCGCCACTATTTTTAACCACTCAAGCGAGGGTAATTTTTTTTGCCCCAGTAGACGCTGGGCAATTTCATGTGCAATTTCTGGTTTTTCGGGTAATAACAAAGCAATTAATGGTTGCCGCCATTCTGGAATATGTGGAATTGCGGCAATAAGTTTTTGTGCACATTTTTGCCAGAGAGACTCTTCCGCCAGTGATAAATGTTTACGTAGGCGTAATTCAAATCTGGAATATTGCTCCAAGTAGTCAGGTGCAATGCCAGACGGCAGAATAATAATGACATTATTCGCATAATCCCATTTAATATCAATCTGTTGAAGGTGTATTATTACATCAGTAGCATATTCCAGACCGCCTTCCTGGACGATCTGATCCATAACATCCTCACGCACTTTATATCTTGTGCATTTCATTTCAAGTGCCGTGAGTACAGCCATTACTGGTGATGGTAGCTGTGTTGTTTTCAGGCCGTCGATCTGACTGATCGCCTGGGCGACGGTGTTTTGCCATTCTAAAGAACAGGCGCTGAAGTCAAATGTGGCTGTTTTATTATCCCGTTGCGACACACTACAGGCTAAGCGACGTAATTGGGTCAATTTGTCTGCTTGCTGAACAGGAACTCCGGGAAAGCGGCGATGACTTAACGTGGTGTGTACAACTTCGGGCGGAAAAACGACAGCAATATCTTTCGCCAGCCACGGTAAAACAGCATCTGTATTTTTGTCAGGCGCACGGGTTTCTGCTACGAAAGAGGGTTGTTCCTGAATAATGGTGGATAAGTCCGCTACCTTGAGATAGCCCGTTACCGTTTGGGAAGGTTGCAAAGAATTATCTTTCGCTTGCGCCACATACCCCTTCTTCACCTTCTCCGCAATCAGCTTAAGCTCCGCTTTTGCCGCTGCCGCAGCATCTGAAAAACTTTTTATCTGGCTTTGCCCTTTGGTGCCAACTTTTCCCCAACTGATATGCAACTCGTTTCCCTGTTGCTCAACTGCCCAGAATTTATGTGATTTTTCGTCCTGATAGATAAAGTGTCTCATTCTGCATCCCTGTAATTTTATCCAGTTGAATGCAGATGCTACCAGTATTTATGCGGGTTAGAGAGAGACAAAATCGCAAGAAAACAACTTTAGGAATTTATAAAGAAAAGGCGCTGTCGATGCAGCGCCTTAAAGGGGGATTATTTCACCTGATGGCCTGGTTTAGCACCAGCATCCGGGCTTAACAGGAAGATATCTTTCCCGCCAGGACCAGCAGCCATTACCATGCCTTCGGAGATACCAAAGCGCATTTTACGCGGTGCCAGGTTGGCCACCATAATGGTGTGACGCCCGATCAGTGCCTGCGGATCCGGGTAGGCAGAACGAATACCGGAGAAGACATTGCGTTTTTCACCGCCGAGATCCAGTGTCAGGCGCAGCAGTTTGTCAGAACCTTCAACAAACTCTGCGTTTTCGATCAGCGCCACGCGCAGGTCAACTTTTGCGAAGTCGTCAAAGGTGATGGTTTCCTGAATCGGATCATCTGCCAGTGGGCCAGTAACTGGCGCGGCAGCTGCTTTCACTTCTTCTTTAGACGCTTCCACCAGTGCTTCAACCTGCTTCATATCGATGCGGTTATACAGCGCTTTGAACGGATTCACTTTGTGGCCCAGCAGCGGTTGCTGGATACCATCCCAGGTCAGTTCTGTATTGAGGAATGCTTCTGCGCGCTCGGTCAGTTTCGGCAGTACCGGCTTCAGGTAAGTCATCAGCACGCGGAACAGGTTTATGCCCATTGAGCAAATTGCCTGCAGGTCGGCATCGCGGCCTTCCTGTTTTGCCACCACCCACGGAGCCTGCTCGTCGACATAGCGGTTAGCCAGATCAGCCAGCGCCATGATTTCGCGCACTGCTTTACCAAATTCGCGGCTTTCCCACGCTTCACCAATCACTTCAGCGGCATCAGTGAAGGTTTTGTACAACTGCGGGTCAGCCAGTTCGCTTGCCAGCACGCCGTCAAAACGCTTGTTGATAAAGCCCGCATTACGAGAGGCCAGGTTAACCACTTTGTTCACGATATCGGCATTCACACGCTGAACGAAATCCTCCAGGTTGAGATCGATATCATCAATGCGCGAAGAGAGTTTCGCAGTGTAGTAGTAACGCAGGCTGTCAGCGTCAAAATGATTCAGCCAGGTGCTGGCTTTAATAAAGGTGCCGCGAGACTTGGACATCTTTGCGCCGTTCACCGTCACATAGCCATGAACAAACAGGTTGGTCGGCTTGCGGAAGTTGCTGCCTTCCAGCATGGCAGGCCAGAACAGGCTGTGGAAGTAAACAATATCTTTACCGATGAAGTGGTACAGCTCGGCGGTGGAGTCTTTCTTCCAGTATTCATCGAAGCTTACGCTGTCGCCGCGCTTGTCGCACAGATTCTTGAAAGAACCCATGTAGCCAATCGGTGCGTCCAGCCAGACGTAGAAATATTTGCCCGGCGCGTTCGGAATTTCAAAACCAAAGTATGGCGCGTCGCGGGAGATATCCCACTGTTGCAGGCCAGATTCAAACCACTCCTGCATTTTATTTGCCACCTGCTCCTGCAACGCACCGCTGCGGGTCCATGCCTGCAACATTTCGCTGAAAGAGGGCAGATCAAAGAAGAAGTGTTCAGAATCACGCATTACCGGCGTAGCGCCAGAAACCACCGATTTCGGCTCGATCAATTCAGTCGGGCTGTAGGTCGCGCCGCAGACTTCGCAGTTATCGCCGTATTGATCCGGGGATTTACATTTCGGGCAGGTGCCTTTCACAAAACGGTCCGGCAGGAACATGCCTTTTTCCGGATCGTACAGCTGAGAGATGGTGCGGTTTTTAATGAAACCGTTCTCTTTCAGACGGGTGTAGATCAGCTCTGACAGCTCGCGGTTCTCGTCGCTGTGCGTGGAGTGATAGTTGTCATAGCTGATGTCAAAGCCAGCAAAATCGGTCTGATGCTCCTGACTCATTTCGGCGATCATCTGTTCCGGGGAAATTCCCAGCTGCTGCGCTTTCAGCATGATTGGGGTGCCGTGGGCATCGTCCGCACAGATGAAGTTCACCTCGTGGCCGCGCATTCGCTGGTAACGGACCCAGACATCAGCCTGGATATGCTCCAGCATGTGGCCGAGGTGGATTGAGCCGTTGGCGTACGGCAGGGCGCACGTTACCAGAATTTTTTTCGCGACTTGAGTCATAGTAGGCATTACTTCTTTTAACTGTGAAAAGGGTTTTCGATATTACCAAAAGGGGCATTATTAAGTAAGCACAAACCACGGCCTTTCAGGTAAACTTGTTCATCTAAGGTCTTATTCACAAGAACAAAGGAGTCGGGATGAGTTCTCAATCCCAGGCCAAATCACCGGAAGCCTTACGAGCAATGGTCGCCGGGACGCTGGCTAATTTTCAGCATCCAACCCTGAAGCACAATCTCACGACGCTGAAAGCGCTTCATCATGTCGCATGGCTGGACGATACGCTGCACATTGAGCTGCAGATGCCGTTCGTCTGGACCAGCGCCTTTGATGCCCTGAAAGAGCAAACCAGTTCTGAGCTGCTGCGCATTACTGGCGCAAAAGCAATTGACTGGAAGCTAAGCCACAGCATCGCCACGCTCAAGCGCGTGAAAAATCAGCCGGGCGTTAACGGCGTGAAGAACATCATCGCCGTCAGTTCTGGCAAGGGTGGGGTGGGTAAATCGTCGACCGCCGTGAACCTGGCGCTTGCTCTGGCGGCAGAAGGGGCGAAAGTCGGCATTCTGGATGCGGATATTTATGGCCCGTCCATTCCGAACATGCTGGGTGCTGAAAACCAGCGTCCAACTTCGCCGGACGGTACCCACATGGCGCCGATCGTGGCGCACGGTCTGGCGACCAACTCCATTGGTTACCTGGTCACGGACGATAACGCAATGGTCTGGCGCGGCCCGATGGCCAGCAAAGCGTTGCTGCAAATGTTGCAGGAGACAATGTGGCCTGACCTCGATTATCTGGTGCTGGACATGCCGCCGGGCACCGGTGATATCCAGCTGACGCTGGCGCAGAACATTCCGGTCACCGGCGCCGTCGTGGTCACCACGCCGCAGGATATCGCGCTGATCGACGCCAAAAAAGGCATCGTGATGTTCGAGAAGGTGGAGGTGCCGGTACTCGGCATCGTCGAGAACATGAGCATGCACATTTGCAGCAACTGTGGACACCATGAGCCGATCTTCGGTACCGGCGGTGCGGAGAAGCTGGCGGCGCAATATCACACCCAGCTGCTGGGGCAACTGCCGCTGCATATCACACTGCGTGAAGATCTGGATAGCGGTAAGCCGACGGTGGTCAGCCGTCCTGATAGCGAATTCACGGAAATCTATCGTCAGCTGGCGGGGCGCGTTGCGGCGCAACTGTACTGGCAGGGGGAAGTGATCCCGAGCGAGATCGCCTTCCGCGCGGTGTAACGCCTCTGCGCGTCAGTGCCGGGTGGCGGCTTCGCCTTACCCGGCCTACCTCGATTTTGTAGGTCAGGTAAGCGTAGCGCCACCTGACTTTACCCAAGCCGATAGTGCATCAAATAATACTCTCCTTCCGGAGAATCCCCCGTCGCCTCAATGTGCCAGCCGTGGCGCTGGTAAAACGCAACCGCCCGCTCATTCTTCACCAGACACTTCAGCGCGCCTGTACTGGTAAACGTCCTCTGTACTTGTTCCAGTAACAAACGGCCAACTCCCAGACGCTGATACTGCGGGTCGACAAACAGATTGTGCAAAAAGTTATCATTTTCCCAGACGGAGGCAAACCCTACCCGGTGACCGTCGTGAATCGCAACCCAGATCTGCTCGTCACGCGTTGCGGCGTCAAAATCCTCAAGCTGCCATTCAGAATTGTCCAGCCATGGCCAGGCCACGCGTCGTGCATGCAGGTACAGCGTGCGCAGAAATGGCCGGTCGTCCTCCTGCCAGGGCCGGATCATCGTATCAGCGGTGATAGAAAATATCTCCGTTATAGGCTTTGTAGATTTTGCCATCAGCATCGCCAATCAGAACGTAATTTTCACCCATGTAGGTCCAGTGCGTACCGGCATCGGGCGCGGGAAGGTTACGTAGCTGGTACTGTTTGATGGTGTACTCTGGCGTCTGATACTGCGCGGGCGCGGTATCGCCAATCTTAAATTTGGTGAAGTCGGCGATGAACTCCTGCTCTTCATAAGCCTTAATGCCGGAAGGCGCGGCGGCCGTTTGCGGGGCTGCGAATGCGGAGCCCGCCAGAGACAGTAATACACCCAGAAGCACCAATTTACGCTTAGCCATTTTTTCTCCAGTGATATCGTTACGGATACGCTTGTCTGCGGGGGACAGTGCGGCAGACAGCCCATTTTAAGTATCAAAACAGGGTGTGTTTGAAAAAAAATGTAACAAAAGTGAACGGTTTTGTGTAGTGCCAGCGGTTGTGAGTATTTTTGATATGAATGCGTGCTGACGGGAATAATTCATTGTAACTATCGTTTTGCTGAATTAATTCTGAAAATACATTGTTGCCGTAATTTTATAAACTGTAGATCGTGCTTTTTTTTGCCACAGGCTTTAAGATTTTCAGGAAGATTATATTTTAATTAATTGCCCGTCACAGATCGGGCAATTCGTGTCTTCACTTTTAGATTACGTTTTAGTATTCCCTTGAAAAGAAACTTATTTCAAGCGTGGGTTAGCGCAGGGCTGCGCCCCGTCGGGCGTTCGCTACGAGCAGGGATGATAAGTATATATAAATGAAAAACACAACAGCATTATCTGTAATATTCTTAGCAATAAGTCAGTTGGCGGGGTGCGTAATTTCTCCCGGCCAAACGTTAAGTTCCGCAGGCAAAAAAATAATTGCGCCGGCTGATCTCAATAATAGTTTAGATAAACAAATCGAAATTTATCCACTTACGCCCGGATTAATTGAGAAACTACGTCCCGCAGCAGCTAAATCTCAGGCAAATCCTAATCTTGATGAGCAGGTCAAAAACTGGGAATACCGTATTGGAATCGGTGACATCCTGACGGTCACCGTCTGGGATCACCCGGAGCTGACTACGCCCGCGGGACAGTATCGCAGCGCAAGCGATACGGGAAACTGGGTCAATGCCGATGGCACGCTCTTTTATCCTTACGTGGGTAAACTGCACGTGGCGGGAAAAACGGTTTCCAGAGTGCGCGAGGAGATCACCGCGCGGCTGGATAACGTCATTGAAAGCCCCCAGGTCGACGTCAGCGTTGCCGCTTTCCGTTCGCAAAAAGCCTACGTTACGGGAGAAGTGGCGAAATCTGGCCAGCAGGCCATCACCAACATTCCGCTGACGGTTATGGATGCCGTTAATGCCGCAGGTGGGCTTACTGCTGATGCGGACTGGCGGAACGTGGTGCTGACTCACAACGGTCAGGATTCCCGAATTTCCCTGTATGCCCTGATGCAGCATGGCGATTTAACCCAGAATAAGCTGCTCAACCCTGGCGACATCTTGTTTATTCCCCGCAACGATGCGCTGAAAGTATTCGTGATGGGCGAAGTTGTTAAACAGAGCACGCTGAAGATGGATCGCAGCGGCATGACGTTGGCCGAAGCGCTCGGCAATGCCGGTGGCCTGGACCAGAATATGGCTGATGCGACGGGTATTTTTGTTATCCGCTCGGTACGCGAGTCCGGGAAAATTGCGAATATCTATCAACTGAATGCAAAAGACGCTTCGGCCATGGTGCTGGGCACCGAGTTTCAGCTTGAGCCTTACGACATTGTCTATGTCACCACTGCTCCACTCTCCCGCTGGAATCGCGTAATAACACAGCTTGTTCCGACAATCAGCGGGGTGCATGACCTCACCGAAACGGTTCGTTATATCAGATCGTGGCCGCAATAATGTTCGAATCAATACTCGTGGTATGTACCGGAAATGTCTGCCGTTCTCCGATTGGAGAACGGCTTTTGCGCCAGCACTTGCCCGACAGACACATCACCTCGGCGGGAATACTCGGCCTTGAGGGGTATCCGGCGGATGAGTGCGCCCAGGACGTGGCCTGGCGGCATGGGATCTCCCTCGACGGTCATGTGGCGCGCAGGCTGACACGCAGGCTGATGCAGGGATCCGATCTCATCCTGGTTATGGAGCCGGAACATCTTCGCTTCATTGCAGCCATGGCACCGGAAAACAGGGGGAAGTCGCTGCTTTTTGGGCAGTGGCTGGAGCCGCAGGATATCCCAGACCCCTATCGTAAAAGCCGTGAAGCGTTTGAATATGTGTTCGGGCTATTGGGTAAAGCCAGCCAGGAATGGGCACGTCGTTTAGGACAGAAAGGAATAAAGCATTAATGTCGTCTTACACAACAGACAGTTATGGTGCAGGGGCACCCGAACAAAATGAAATCGATCTCGTTCGTTTGCTCGGCGAAATGATCGACCACCGCACGATGATATTGTGCGTGACTTTCCTTTTCACTTTATGCGCGGGCCTCTATGCCTGGGTTACGCCACCTGTTTATCAGGCGGATGCTATGGTGCAAATAGAAAGCAAACAGGATAACGGCCTGCTCAAAGGCTTGAGCCAGCTGGGCACCGATATTTCGCCGGATGTTGCCCCTGAAATTTTACTGTTGAAATCTCGCATGATCCTTGGCGAGACCGTCGACAAATTAGATCTGACGTATCAGGCAAAGCAGCGCGTTTTGCCTGTGGTGGGGCGTCTCTGGCAGCGTCTGCAAGGGCTTGGCCAGGGCAACATAACGTTAGGCGAACTCCAGATCCCGCAGGTGGAGGGCAAAGCGCAAGAACTCACGCTGACCGTACAGGAAGCGGGAAGGTATCACCTGACGGGCGAAAACATTGAGGCAGACGGCCAGGTGGGTAAAACGCTGGTTACGCAAGGGATCGTGCTGCGGGTGACCTCGATTGAGGCGACGCCAGGCACACAGTTTTCGCTTAAGTCGTTGACGCGCCTGGAGACGATCAATGCACTGAAGAAGCGTCTGACGGTCGTGGAATCGGAGAAACAGAGCGGTATTGTGACCTTAACCCTGACGGGTGAAGATCCTGACAAAATCGCCCGGGTGCTGAATGCGATTGCTGAAAATTATCTTCAGCAAAATATCGCGCGCCAGGAGGCTCAGGATTCGCGTAGTCTGGATTTTTTACAGGAGCAGTTACCGAAAATCAGAGCGGACCTGGATCAGGCTGAAGCGCGGCTGAATGCCTACCGGGCGCAGCGCGACTCTGTGGATCTGTCTTTAGAGGCAAAATCCGTCCTGGATCAGGTTGTGAACGTTGAGAATCAGCTAAATGAGCTGACGTTCCGGGAGGCAGAAATTTCCCAGCTCTTTAAAAAGAGTCACCCTACCTACCGTGCATTGCATGAAAAAAGACAAACCCTTGTGCGGGAACGGGATCGTCTTAATAACCGTGTGTCCTCGATGCCCTCCACGCAGCAGGAGATTTTACGCCTGAGCCGCGATGTTGAGTCGGGCCGCACGATTTATTTACAGCTATTGACGCGTCAGCAGGAGCTGAATATTTCCCGCTCCAGCGCTGTCGGGAACGTGAGGATCATTGATGAGGCGGTTACACTCCCGGATCCGATAAAACCGCGAAAAGCGCTAATCATTGCGCTTGGCGTGCTGTTCGGGCTCATCCTTTCAATGGGGACCGTACTGGTACGTCAGGCGTTCAAACGTGGGATCACGCTTTCCGAACAGCTGGAAGCGCAGGGGATGCCGGTTCTGGCGACGTTACCACGTTCACAGTGGCTGTGGAGTAAAACGCATTTGCGCAGAAAAAATCCGTTTTCTCGTCGCTGGACACACAAAACCTCGGATGTACCTTTCCTGCCAGTCGATCGACCTGCTGATATGTTTGTTGAAGCGGTACGCGGGCTGCGAACCAGTCTGCATTTCACCATGATGGAGGCTGAGAATCGCATTGTGATGATTTCTGGCCCCACGCAGGACTGCGGAAAAACGCTGGTGGCGACGAACCTGGCGGCCATTGCCGGGCAGAGCGGTCAGCGGGCGCTGTTTATTGATGCGGATATGCGCCAGGGTTATGTGCATAATATTTTTGGCCTGGAGAACCGCCACGGATTATCCTGCCTGCTGGAGGGGAAGCGCGACTTTGGGGAGGTCATTCAGCATGCTGAAAAAGGGGGAATTGACGTCATCACCTGCGGCCCGGAACCCCTGCGTCCGTTAGAAATGCTGTTAAGCGAACGGTTCATTGACATCATGTCCTGGGTTAACGAGCAATATGACATTATCATCATCGATACACCCCCAGTTCTTGCCGTCAATGATGCTGCGCTGGTTGCCAGAGCAGCCGGAACAACGCTAATGGTTGCCCGTTACGATAAAACCAGCGTGAAAGAGATGGAGAATACCGTTAAACGTCTACAGCACGTTGGCGTGAAGGTCAGCGGCACAATCCTCAACGATATTGTTAAATCCGCAGCGCTGTTTTACAGCTCGGGGTACAGCCAGTATGACTACGGTTATGCTTCGAGGAAAAAAGGATAGGGGCGTCAGGACGGGAAAATAAACCCTCTCCCGGATGGGAGAGGGAAAAGCATTACTTCGCCATCACTTCCTGCGCGGTACGCTCAACCAGAGACAGCAGGACTTTAACGTCCTCCAGCGTCACGGTTGGGTTCAGCAGGGTCAGCTTCAGGCAGGTGACGCCGTTATGCTCGGTCACCCCGACGTTTGCGCGGCCGGATTCCAGCAGTGCATCGCCAATTTTCTGGTTCAGCAGGGCGATACCGGCGTCAGCCATCTGGGTCTGCGGACGGAAGCGGAACAGCACGCTTGCCAGCTGGGGTTGCATAACCAGTTCCAGAGCAGACTGCTCTTTTACGTAAGCCGCAACCTGCTGTGCCAGCGTCACGCCGTGATCGATAATTGCCGCATATTGCTCCTGACCCAGCGCTTCCAGGCTCATCCACAGTTTCAGCGCGTCGAAACGACGGGTGGTTTGCAGAGATTTGGAAACCAGGTTAGGCACGCCCGCTTCTTCATCGAACTCAGAGTTCAGGTAAGCCGCCTGATAGCGCATCAGCTCATAATGACGTGCTTCTTTCAGCAAGAAGGCACCGCAGCTGATGGTCTGGAAGAACTGCTTGTGGAAGTCCAGCGTCACGGAATCCACCAGCTCGATGCCGTCCAGGTAGTGACGATACTGCTCAGACATCAGCAGCGCGCCGCCCCAGGCCGCATCAACGTGTACCCAGATATTCTGTTTCGCAGCCAGCTCAGCAATGGCACGCAGCGGATCGATAGCACCCGCATCCGTCGTGCCGGCCGTGGCCACAATTGCCAGAATCTGTTCGCCGTTCGCGTTGCACTGTTCGATTTTCGCCGCCAGATCGGTGAGATCCATGCGGGAGAATTCATCAGTTTTCACCTGCACCACGGACTGGTAGCCCAGGCCCATCAGCGCCATGTTTTTCTGCACGGAGAAGTGGGCGTTTTCAGAGCACAGCACGCGAATTTTGCGCAGATCGCCCACCAGACCGTCCTGCTGTACCGAGTGGCCCTGACGCGCGAAGAACGCATCACGCGCCAGCATCAGGCCCATCAGGTTACTCTGGGTGCCGCCGCTGGTGAAGACGCCTGCGTCGCCAGCCTGATAACCCACGCGGGTACGCAGCCATTCGATCAGCTTGATCTCAATAATGGTTGCGGACGGGCTTTGATCCCAGGAGTCCATACTCTGGTTGGTGGCGTTAATTAGCACTTCCGCCGCCTGGCTTACGACCAGGCTTGGGCAGTGCAGGTGCGCCACGCACTGCGGGTGATGAACGGACAAACTGTCTTTCAGGAAGAACTCCACGGCGCGTTCAATCGCCGCTTCGTTGCCCAGCCCTTTCGGGTTGAAATCCAGCTTAATACGGTCGCGCAGCTCGGCGACCGTTTTGCCCTGGTACATCTCAGGCTGTTTCAGCCACTGCATCACAGCCTGAGTGCTTTGTTCAATCGCCTGCTGGTAAGCTTCAATGCTCTGGGCAGAGGAGAACAAAATTGGGTTTGAATCAGACATCGTAATCAACAACTCCGGTTACGCCGGGCGAACGCCCGCAGCAAGCAGTGCCTGCTCGAATTTATCCAGGAAGACTTTCAGCTCGTCATCGCTGATCAGCAGTGACGGCAGCAGACGCAGAACGATACCGTTACGGCCGCCACGCTCCAGAATCAGGCCTGCTTCGAAGCACTTCTTCTGGATCAGTGCAGACAGCTCGCCATCGCCCGGGAAGCAACCCATGTGGTCGGCGGCTTCATGTGGCTTAACGATTTCAATACCGATCATCATGCCCAGACCGCGAACGTGGCCGATCACCGGATAGCGTTTCGCCATCTCTTTCAGCTGGCCTTTCAGCCATTCGCCCTGTGCGGCCACTTTGCCCGCGATATTCTGGTCTTTCAGGATCTTCAGCGTCGTCAGACCGGTTGCCATCGCCAGCTGGTTGCCGCGGAAGGTACCGGTGTGGTGACCAGGCGCCCACGCATCGAACTGCTTCTTGATACCGAGCACAGCCAGTGGCAGACCGCCGCCAACTGCTTTGGACATCACGATGATGTCAGGCTCAATGCCTGCGTGTTCGAAGGCAAAGAATTTACCGGTACGGGCAAAGCCAGCCTGAACTTCGTCGAGGATCAGCAGAATGCCGTGTTCCTGAGTCACTTTACGGATGCGCTGCAACCACTCAGCCGGAGCCGGGTTCACGCCGCCTTCGCCCTGAACAGCTTCCAGGATCACCGCGGCAGGTTTACGCACGCCGCTTTCAACGTCGTTGATCAGGTTATCGAAGTAGTAGGTCAGCGCCTTCACGCCCGCTTCACCACCGATACCCAGTGGGCAGCGGTACTCGTGTGGGTAAGGCATGAACTGGACTTCTGGCATCATACCGTCAACCGCTTCTTTCGGAGACAGGTTACCGGTGACGGACAGTGCACCGTGGGTCATACCGTGGTAACCACCAGAGAAACTGATGATACCGCTGCGACCGGTTACTTTTTTCGCCAGCTTCAGCGCTGCTTCAACGGCGTCAGCCCCGGACGGGCCAGTGAATTGCAGACAGTACTCTTTGCCCTGACCAGGCAACAGAGAGAGGAGGTATTCTGAAAACGCGTCTTTCAACGGCGTAGTCAGATCCAGGGTATGTAACGGCAAGCCGCTGGTAATGACATTTTGGATGCTTTTCAGCACATCAGGATGATTGTGGCCAAGCGCGAGGGTGCCTGCGCCTGCTAAACAGTCAAGGTATTCTTTATTATCTGCATCGGTGATCCACACGCCTTCTGCTTTCGTGATCGCTAAAGGCAGTTTGCGCGGATAACTCCTGACGTTAGATTCAAACTCGGCCTGACGGGCCAGATAGGTTTCGTTGCTTTTGTGGGCATCTACGGTGTCAATACGGACTTTATCCGTCATCATATCACTCCTACAACCGCCGCTTCGTTATGAGCAACGATTGAATAAAAAGTTAAAAAACAGATGGGGCCTGAAAAAAACGCCGCCAATATAGAGCCTTTTGTCACCGGGCTCAATGGTTAATTTGTTTACTGTTTTGTGACACAGGGCACAGGGGAGGGGATAACCTCATTTTCCGGCAAAAATATGCAGTTTATTCTCAATAAAAACAGTGGCTTATATATGGATTGTCAGCATTGTAAAATCAGATGAAAGAGTGTGGCAAATTGTGCGCCTGGCAGGCTAAAAGGAGGCGGAGAGCCTCCTTAGACTGTTTATTTTTGGGTAACGCGTAAAACGCCGTGTTCACGTCCCTTTGTTTTATTCCATGACGCGTCCGTAATACCGTTTTCATCCAGACTTATCGATATCACAAAACCGTTACCATGGATCTCATAGAAATTCGCATTCAGACGTTTAACGCTGGCTTTTTTGCCGTTCACGGTAGCGCTAAAAAAGCCGTTAGAAAGGGTAGCGTTAACCGTATCCGACGAGAACGAGGCTTCGCGAAGGGGATCGTGAACGGATGCCGTTGGTTCGTGTTGTGCCGCGTTTTCCGCTTTGGTTTTGCTGATATCGCAAGATCCATCGCCAGCGCTAATTTGCGTGCATCCCGAGCGCTCTAACTGAGCACGATAGTGTGCGCTAATGGCGTGTGCAGGCGAAATACACCCAGCAAGTACGGCAGCGCTTAACACTAGCATCATTGATTTTTTCATTTTATCACCTTAAAAACGACACAAATAATAAGAAACGTACATAATGCCGATCCAGACCCCGACCGAAATAAGCAATAGATACAGGGCAGCTGAAATAAAAATGTGTTTGAGCATGTTATTGGCCATCATCATACTTTCCATCAGCGAAGTACTGTCGCCCTGAAAAGCTTCCTCTATTATGAATGTAGTCGAGTTACGTGTTTTTCTTAAAAGCCAATCCCGATGCCTGCGCCCATAGCAAGATCATTATTTGTAGAATCGCTTACGCCAGCTTTAACGATGGTGTTGCTACCAACGTGGAAGGATGCACCCACACTAACAGCTTGCTCGTCTTTAAAGCTACCTACACCAGCAGAGAACATGACAGCCTGTTCTTTCTCTACTTGAGGCATAGAGGCGATAGCTACAGCGCTAGCAGCACCTGAACGGGCTTCTTTCTTATTGCTATCAACTTCATCTTTCAGGCTCTTGAATTGAGAGTTAGTGTTAGCTTGCGCTTGTGCGAACACTTGTTGAGCAGCTTTCAGATCTTTAGCTTGTGCTGTAGTTTGGGTATTGAGTGACTTAACCAGATTGATAGTTTTAGTATCAACTTCTTTCTTAGTGATGGTAGTTGTGATTCCGTTAGAGCCAGCTTTACCTGCATCCCCTTTATCCCCTTTATCACCTTTAGCGCCAGTGTCGCCCTTATCACCTTTGATGGAATCTCCTTTATCTCCTTTCTCACCCTTAACACCTGGAGCACCATCTTTCCCAGCTATACCTTGTGCGCCTGTATCACCTTTTAAACCTTGCGCACCAGTTGCACCTGCAGCGCCTGTAGCACCCGTTGCCCCGTCTTTACCGTCAACACCATCTTTACCATTCACACCGTCTTTAGGTGGTGTTTGGTTCTCTAAAGCGGTGATCCGTTGATCATGGTTAATCAATACAGAACCTTGTAACGCGCTTTCATCTTGCAATGATTTAATATCGGAACCATTGTTAACAACACCTTGTAAAGCAGTGTCTGCTTTGTTGTTAATGTCATTAATCAAAATATTTTGTTTGTTGTCGGTGGAGATCTGATCAGCTTTGTTATCATCTACTTTCTGATTCAAAGTAGAGTTAAATTGTGCATTAGCATTAACACCAGCTTGAGCAGCATCAGCTTTATTTACAGCAGTGTTAGCAGTATCTTGCGCATTATTGATAGCTATGTTTGCCTTCTCAACATCCCCTTGCAGATTATAGATTTGTCCGTCTTGTTGAGTGTTGCTAGCCTTGATGTTATCAAGGTTATATGCGGTGTTGTTAGTCCCTTGAACCTGAATAAAAGTACCTGAATTGGTAACATTATCGTTAAGAGTTACATTTACATCAGCAGCTTTAGCTACGTTCATTGTACCAGCAAAAAGAGCACCGATAATAGCGACAGCGATGACGGTTTCACTAACAGGTTTCATTTGAAATGACTCACAGTGTTTGGCAGATAAAATATACGCTAGCGATATTGCTAACGTTTGTTTAAGCAGAGCTGAATGGGTAAGTTTAAGTGTGTCGAATTTTATAGTTGTATTTAATATTTATGTTGGTAACGGAGCGAAAATATAGATATTTCGCGGCGAGAAATATTGATTTTGATCATGTTTCTTCTTAATGATAAGAATGGAAAGAAATAATGTTTTTTCATTATTTCTTCTTTAAAATCAATTTGTTGTGATACGCTTGCGAGGTGGCTTAATTTAACCTTATGATTTTTATGAAATTTTATTTTAAACATATCAATAAGGAGCAAATTTTCGATAATTTTATTTATCTCGAATATGCTCCTTTTTATTTTGCCTATTTTTGTTTTATTTTTCGTATCTTATATATTTTCGATACCCCTCATGCACAAAAACTCTGTTTGTAAGCACCTTATCTCCTTCTCTAATTTCCTCAACCCTTCTTACACTCGTTGCATAAACTGGTATTAAATTATTTTTAAAGCAGTAGTCAACTATGTAAAAAGTTGCTCCAAACTCTCCTTGAACTAGTATGTAATCCTGTTCATTTGAAATTTCATTTATCCATAAAATCACTTTATCTAGATTTTTTATATCCAAATCTGATATTGGATCTATATTGCCCCAGATTTTTTTGATTTCTGGAGGTGCTTCGATTATTTTCGTCACTTCAAGGTTTTCATATGCGTCGTTTTTTTGTGTGTCTGACATGTCGTGTGACATTAGTACTATGA
>ERZ1106969.750-NODE-750-length-29541-cov-21.093739_pt1 | contig 29541 bp, 19 predicted proteins | sample MGYA00403685_ERZ1106969 | MGnify/ENA primary metagenome ERZ1106969 (study PRJEB35170, sample SAMEA104062416) | human gut metagenome | biome: human gut; feature: human-associated habitat; material: faeces | place: Denmark | collected 2012-05-18 ... | reverse complement strand
GTTTAGCACCTGCATCGATATGAGCCTGAGCTTTGTCTTTGGATGTATAGAATCCTGTACACTCAAGAACTACGTCTACACCGATTTCTCCCCATGGAAGTTCAGCAGCGTTAGCTTTTGCGTAAATTTTGATTTCTTTTCCGTCAACTGTGATGGAATCTTCTCCTGCTGTTACTGTGTCTGCAAGAGCATATTTTCCCTGTGTTGAGTCATATTTTAATAAGTGAGCAAGCATTTTAGGAGATGTTAAATCGTTGATTGCTACGATTTCAAATCCTTCTGCTCCAAACATCTGACGGAATGCAAGACGTCCAATACGTCCAAAACCATTGATTGCAACTTTTACTGCCATGATAAAATTCCTCCTATGAATTAAGTGGTTAATTATGGTAATCCTTTTGTTTGTTAAAGAATCATCAACCTGTAATGTATTGTACATAATTCTAAACAAAAATTCAAGACCATTTTCTAAAAAACAAATAAAAATTAAGTAAAAATTGTAAATTCTATGATATACTGGGTATGCAGTGCACCGTGAATATCAACGTTACTGCTCACATCCTGTTGTTTTACGGGATTTCGGATTTAAGTATGTCCTGTTTATAGGACATTTATACAAATTATACACATTTTATGAAAGGACTGAAATTATGAACAGACAGATATTATGGGACTGCCATATGCATTCTTCTTTTTCTGCCGATTCGGATACCCCTATGGAATCTATGATCCAGCGAGCAGTTGAGCTTGGCTTACAGGGAATTACTTTTACAGAGCATCTGGACCCGGATTATCCGGTCACCCCTGACGGGCTGGATTTTTCTCTGGATATCTCTTCCTATCAGAAGAGATTCGAAGAACTTTCAGATACGTATAAGGATAAGATTCAGCTACGCTTCGGGATCGAACTTGGACTGCAGATGCATCTGGGAGAATATTTTGATTCTCTGCTTGCACAGACACCTTTCGACTTTGCCATCGGCTCTTCTCATCTTGTTCACGGATATGATCCTTATTATCCGGAATTCTTTGAGGGGCGCAAAGAATTCTTATGTTATATGGAATATTTCGAATCCATTCTTGAGAATATCTCTGTTTATGACGGCTTTGACGTATATGGACATATTGACTATGTTGTACGCTACGGTCCGAATAAGAACCGTGAATATTCTTATGGGCGGTATAAAGATATTCTGGATGAGATTCTTAAGAAACTGATTTCCATGGGAAAGGGAATTGAACTTAATACAGGCGGATATCACTATGGACTCGGCGAACCGAATCCATGTACTGCAGTCATAAAACGTTACAGGGAACTTGGCGGCGAGATTATTACAATCGGTGCAGATGCACATACCCCTGACAAAGTAGCTTATGCTTTTGACAAAGCAGCTGCTGTGCTTGAAGACTGTGGTTTCCGGTATTATACCGTATTTAAAGATCACAAACCAGATTTCATTTCTTTATAAATTTTGTTTTATAAAAAGGTATGGGACTTGCCTATATGGTCACCCATGTACTATAATGTTTTACAAATATGTTACTGTCACTTCATTCTCAGTAACACAATACTTATTTATAAACCAGGGAGGAATATTATGGCAAAAAAAAGACTCCAGAAGAAGCGAGCTTCATCAACAGTCAAAAAACAGGAAACAGAAGTTTTAAAGGTAACTACTTCCAAAACAGAACCTGTTAAAGTTGAAACTTCCAAAGTAGAACCAGTCAAAGTAGAAACTTCCAAAGTGGAACCAGTCAAGGTTGAGACTTCCAAGGTTGAACCAGTTAAAGTGGAGACTTCTAAGGTTGAACCAATTAAAGTAGAAACTTCTAAAGTGGAACCGGTCAAAGTGGAGACTTCTAAAGTGGAGCCGGTCAAGGTTGAAACTTCCAAAGTGGAACCGGTCAAAGTAGAAACTTCTAAGGTGGAACCGGCTAAACTTGAAGTCCCTGCTGATCTTACTATATATAATGAACGTTTTCAGAAGCATTACGATGAACTGAAATGGCTGTACTGTGAATTATATCAGGACCGTGATGATGTTATGACATTCCTGAATGATCTGACATCTAATATGGAAGCTTTTTATAATAACAGAAACGCAGCATTAAAAGAATCCGACAGAAAGCGTGAATCCGATCCGAATTGGTACAAACGTAACGATCTGCTTGGCATGATGATGTATGTAAATAACTTTGCACATACATTAAAGGGTCTGGAAGAGAAACTAGACTATGTTCAGGAATGCAATGTCAACTATCTTCACCTGATGCCTCTGCTCGCATCACCAGAGGGAAAGAGCGACGGCGGTTATGCAGTTGCTGATTTCCGTACTGTTCAGCCTGAGCTTGGTACAATGGAAGATTTTTCAGAATTAACTGCTAAATGCCACGAGCGTGGCATCAACATCTGTCTTGACTTCGTTATGAACCATACATCCGAAGAACATGAATGGGCAAAACGTGCACGCGCAGGTGAAAAAGAATATCAGGATCGCTATTTCTTCTTTGATTCCTATGATGTTCCGGCACTCTATGAGCAGACCTGTCCTCAGGTATTCCCGACTACCGCACCAGGAAACTTCACATGGTTAGACGATGTTCACAAACATGTTATGACTACATTCTATCCATACCAGTGGGATTTAAATTACAGAAATCCGGTTGTATTTAATGAAATGGTCTACAACATGCTCTATCTTGCCAATCAGGGTGTTGATATCGTACGTCTGGATGCTGTCCCATATATCTGGAAACAGCTTGGCACCAACTGCCGTAACCTGCCTCAGGTTCACACTATTGTACGTATGATGCGTATGATCTGCGAAATCGTATGCCCGGGTGTTCTGCTTCTCGGCGAAGTTGTTATGGCTCCTGAGAAAGTTGTTCCGTACTTCGGTACACTTGAGAAACCTGAGTGTCATATTCTGTACAATGTTACTACTATGGCAAGCACCTGGCATACAGTCGCAACAAAGGACGTATCTCTTCTCCGCAGACAGCTGGATATCCTCGGATCACTTCCTACAGAATATGTATTCCAGAATTACCTGCGCTGCCATGATGATATCGGCTGGGGATTAGATTACGACTTCCTTCAGAACTTCTCTATCGAAGAGGTTCCTCATAAGAAATTCCTGAATGATTTCTTCACAGGTAAATATCCGGATACTTTTGGCCGCGGCGAGCTTTACAATGATGATCCTCGTCTGGGTGATGCAAGACTCTGCGGTACTACTGCTTCTCTCTGCGGTATTGAGAAATACGGATTTGAGGGAAATGCAGAAGGCGTGGACAGAAGTGTACGTTATGATATCACACTTCATGCATTTATGCTTTCCCAGTCCGGTATCCCTGTTATCTACAGCGGTGACGAGATCGGTCAGGTAAATGACTACTCTTACAAAAATGACCCGAACAAGGCAGCTGATTCCCGTTATCTCCACAGAGGAGAGTTTAACTGGTCTCTTGCTCCGAACAGAAATATCGCAGATACTGTACAGGGAAAACTTTTCCATGCACTGGATCATCTGGAACATATCAGAAGTGCTCACAGCGTCTTTGATACAACTGCATCTCTTCGCACGATTGATACCTGGGATTCCTCTATTCTTGCCCTTGTGCGTGAGAATGATGAAGAAAAGTTTATCGGTATCTATAACTTCAGTGACCAGGACAAAGTAGCATGGATCAATGAAGATGACGGTATCTATACAGACCTCATCACAGAACATCAGATGGAGGCAAAAGGTGTTATGATTCCTGCATTCGGATGCTTCTGGCTCTGCAGAAAGAAATAAGAATAACATAACCAAAAACTTCATAATTTCAAAATAAGGACAATCTGTTTTTTTCACAGATTGTCCTTATTTATTGGTTCTATATATTTTGTAATATCTTCTTTCAGAAACTATATCCCTGATAATTTTTCAAGATTTTTGAGAAAGTGATCTACTTCTGTACCTTCTCCAGAAATCTTGCGAAAAATCCTTTTTCCTCATCTTCCTTATCCAGAGACTTCTCATAAATCCGGCGGATCCATTCTGTGATGGTCTCAATAAGAATCGGTGAAAATGTCATCAATACAAATACAAGTATGATCATTCCAAATTCCAGGGATCCAAGCGTCAGCAGATTCTGCAGCACAACCGCACTTATAAAAAACGCAAACTGCATTCCATAAATGATAATCTTTCTGTATGTGTTCAGCGGTGAATATACCGTACGCAGCGCAGACATGTAATTCCATCCTGTAACCAGCACACAGGCTGTATTCAGCATAACATTAGAATGATACACATTCTGGCATACCAGCATAATGGTAAATACACATCCTGTAATAGTCACTGCTGCCGGAAATGCATTCATAAATACATGTCTCAGGAATGTATGATCAATCTTATTGTAGTTATTCTCCTGTGTCAAAAGAAATGTCGGAATTCCCACTGCACATGCACTGATCAGTGACATCTGGATTGGCTCAAATGGATAGGCGTCTCCAAAAAAGATGGTAATCAGCGCCAGAAGAACAGAGAAAATTGTTTTAATCAGAAACATGGATGCTGCACTTCGAATATTGTTTACTACACGGCGCCCCTGATTCACAATGTGAGGCATTGCTCCAAAATTAGAATCAAGCAGTACTACATTGGCTATATTCTTAGCCGCATCGCTTCCTGCCGCCATGGCAATACTGCAGTCTGCCTCTTTCAGTGCAAGTACATCATTTACGCCGTCACCGGTCATGGCAACTGTATGCTTCTGAGCCTGAAGTGCCTGTACCATCTGTTTCTTCTGCTGTGGAGTCACTCGTCCAAATACACTGCATTCAGCTACTGCGCGCTGCATTTCCTCCGGTGTTGTGATAGTTGTGGCGTCAATATAATGATCTGCATTCTTCAACCCTGCCTTCTTTGCAATTGCAGAAACTGTCACAGGGTCATCTCCGGAAATAACTTTCAGATCAACACCCTGGCTTTCAAAGAATGCCAGCGTATCCGGTGCTTCCGCACGAATCACATCTGTAATAAGGAACAGACCGATCGGTTCCAGACCCGACGGTCGGTCTGTACTTTCTGCTTCCTGTTCGCTGTGTGCCAGAACCAGAATACGGAATCCATCTTTTGCATAGGTGCCACAATGTGCCAGAAGTTCCTCATTTCCTTCCGGAAAGAGAAATTGTGCAGCGCCCATCAGGTAAGTTCCCCTGCCCTCAAATACAGCACCACTGTATTTTCTATCTGAAGAAAACGGGATAGCATGAACCAGTTTCAGATCAGATTTGGCAGGAAATCTATCTCTCAACGCATCGGCTGTTGCATTCTGATCATGCAGAACTGACATAAGATTTCCCATAATGTGGTCAATTTCCTGAAGTTTCTGTTTATATGCCTCTGATGCTTCAGCTGCTTCCTGAGTTTTTGTCTCGGAATTCATTGTCTCTACATCTTCCGCCTGTACAGATTCTTCTGCTATCTCTGCGTCAGTTGAATCATTCTCCGCTGATATGCTGATTGCTTTCTGCTCAGTAACCTGTCCTTTTTCGTACAACTGCACATCTTCCACTTTCATAGTTCCTTCTGTGATCGTACCTGTTTTGTCCAGACAGAGCGTGTCAACCCTTGCCAGAGTCTCAATACAATATAGTTCCTGCACCAGTGTCTTCTTGGTTGCCAGTACCATAGATCCAAGGGTTAATGCCACACTTGTCAGAAGTACCAGTCCCTCAGGGATCATGCCCAGAACTGCAGCAACCATGTTTACTACTGAATCCTTTAACGTATCGCCTACAACATAATATTGTTTATAAAACAACATTGCTCCAAGCGGTACAATAATGATACTGATTACTTTCAGAATCGCATTCAGAGAATTGCGAAGTTCTGAATTGTGGCGTTTAAACTCTTTCGCCTCACTGGTGATCTGAGAAGCATAATTATCTTTTCCAACATGAATCACCTGACAACAGGCTTCACCCGATGTCACGAAACTGCCGGAAAAAAGCTCATCCCCCGGATTCTTGGACAGGTTATCTGATTCGCCTGTCAGCAGAGATTCATTCACTTCTACAGTTCCTTCCAACACTTTCGCATCTGCCGGAACCTGATCTCCTGTTTTCAGAAAGATGAGATCATCCAGCACCAGCTTCTCTGTGGAAATACTCCACTTTTTGCCGTCACGTAAGACTACTGTCTTACTTTCAGTAAGGATCGCCAGCTTGTCAATTGTCTTCTTTGCCCTGATTTCCTGAACAATACCAATCACAGTATTGATCAGAATAATTCCCATAAACATGGAGTTCTTATAAGACCTTACAAAAAGCACCATAACCAGAAGTACAAGGTTCAGAAAGTTGAAAAACGTAAGTGTGTTCTCCAAAATAATCTGCTTGTATGTCCTGGTGTTCGGGTTTTCATTGGCATTAACCTTTCCTTCTGCAATCCTCTCCTGCACTTGTTCATTCGTAAGTCCTGTCATCTTTACCTCCTGCAGAAAATAGTCATTGTTCATCACGCAACATATTTTATGAAACAGTAGCGTATGAACAGTAACAAAAATCTTTAAAATATAAAGTACAGGGCAGATGATGAGAATCATCCGCCCCTTCTTTATAATATAACGATTTCAAATTACAAACAGATTCAATTTTTTAAAATATTAATTACTGTTCACTTCGTTCCCGATGATTAATATTCTTCCTCTTCTGCTTCCTCACCTTCGTGAATGTCAGACTTCGGTTTCTTAAGTCCTTTAATCTCAATGTGATGCTTCTGTGCATAGTCCCACAGAGCTGCATGGATTGCTTCCTCTGCAAGCAGAGAACAATGAACTTTTACTGGTGGAAGTCCATCGAGTGCTTCCATAACTGCTTTATTTGTAACTTCCATAGCTTCTTCGATAGTTTTTCCCATTACCATCTCTGTTGCCATACTACTTGTTGCTACTGCTGCGCCGCATCCGAATGTTTTGAATTTACAGTCTTTGATGATATGTGTTTCATCATCGATATCAAGGAAAATTCTCATGATATCGCCGCATTTTGCGTTTCCTACTGTACCTACACCGCTTGCGTTCTCTATTTCTCCAACATTACGTGGATGCTGAAAATGATCCATTACTTTCTCACTGTAAGCCATTTGTATTTCCTCCTGTTATCCTGACTTTTGGTATTATTCATATTACTTTTTCGTTAAATATTCTAACATTATTTCTGCTTCTTCATGAAGTCTTCATATAATGGAGACATGCTTCTTAAGTGTGCTACGATTTCTTTCAGTTTGTCTACTACGAAATCTACATCTTCCATAGATGTCTCTTCACTGAGAGTCATACGCAGAGAACCATGTGCGATCTCATGCGGCAGGCCAATTGCCAGGAGTACATGAGATGGATCAAGAGATCCTGATGTACAGGCAGATCCGCTGGATGCACAGATTCCGTAATTGTCAAGCATCAGCAGAAGTGATTCACCCTCTACAAACTGGAAGCTGACATTTACGTTATTCGGAAGACGTTTTACACGATCACCATTTACTTTTACGTAAGGAATTTCTGTCTCAATTCTGTGGATCAGGTGATCTCTGATAGCAATTTCTTTCTCTGTACGTTCTTTCATTGAAGCATTCGCACGTGCTGCTGCTGCACCGTATCCAACGATTCCCGGCACATTTTCTGTACCTGCACGACGTTTACGTTCCTGTGCACCACCATGTACAAATGAGCGGATCTTTACACCTTTACGGATATAAAGGAAACCGATTCCTTTTGGTCCGTTGATCTTATGTCCGCTGGAGCTCAACATATCAATGTTACATTCATCTACATTGATCGGAACCTGACCAAATGCCTGAACAGCATCTGTATGGAAAAGAACACCATGCTCTTTTGCAATACGTCCGATTTCTTTAATTGGCTGAATAGAACCAATCTCATTGTTTGCGAACATTACGGAGATCAGGATTGTCTCAGGTGTGATGGCTTTCTCAAGTTCATCCAGTTTCACAATACCATTCTCGTCTACATCTACATATGTGATTTTTGCACCGCGTTTTTCCAGATATTCACATGTATGAAGAATTGCATGATGCTCGATCTTAGTTGTAATAATGTGGTTTCCTTTTGCTTTATATGCCTCAAAAGTAGCTTTCAGAGCCCAGTTATCAGACTCAGAACCGCCGGCTGTGAAATAAATCTCTTCTTTCTTAGCACCAAGAACTTCAGCAATCTGCTCTCTTCCCTTTGTCACTGCTTCTTTGCTCTTGCCTGCAAAATCATAAATACTGGATGGATTGCCATAAAATTCTGAAAAATATGGCAGCATTGCCTGGACAACCTCCGGTGCTGTTTTAGTTGTTGCTGCATTGTCCAGATAAATCATTTTTCCCATTTTCTTGTCCTCCTGTTTTATTTAAGTATGTCCGACACAGATTCCTTTGTGTTCAGACCTGCTGTTTTTTCTTCATGTACTCTTCTGCTTTCTTCGATCAGCTGACCAAGCATCAGGGTATCCACAGCATTGGTAATGCTGTCGTTAATTCTTTTCCAGACGAGCTTCGCCACACATACATCACTGCCGTGGCAGGTTCCGTCATTCTCAATCCCAGGACAGGCTGCTGCTTCCAGGCTGCCTTCCAGCACACGCAGGACTTCACCGACTGAGATTTCATCTGCCGGCTTGCTAAGCTGGTAACCGCCATAAGCACCTCTGCTGCTTTTTACCAGACCCGCTTTCTTAAGCATGGCCATGAGCTGTTCAAGATAGCTTGTGGAAATATCCTGTCTCTCCGCAATGCTCTGCAAAGACACTGCCTCATTTTCGCTGTGTAATCCCAGATCGATCAGTGCTTTCAGACCATAACGTGCCCTTGTTGACAGTTTCATTTTCTCACCTCGTTTTTAATTCCCAGTGTTTCCCTCGGATTTTCATGATTACTTTACCAGAAACTGTTAGTTCTGTCAAGGCTGTTTTAGACATATATTGACGTAAAAGCGTTAGTAAATGTTTCTGACGCATTCAAAAAAGTTCAGGAGCTTTATCATGTCAAAAAAGCTTTTTATCAGGGGAACTTTGCTGCTTACTGTCACAGGTCTGCTCAGCAGACTTATTGGTTTCTTTTACAGAATATTCCTTTCTCATACGATTGGTGCGCACGGACTTGGAATTTTCCAGCTGGTGCTTCCCCTGCAGCTGCTTGCAATGTCCGTCTGCGCTTCAGGTATCCAGACTGCCATTTCCCGTCTGACTGCCTCCGAAACTGCAAAGGAGCATTCTGACCGCGCAGGGGATTACTTTGTTGCAGGAACTGCATTTTCAGTAATTGTTTCCTGTCTGTTTGCATGGTTTTTCTATACTTATGCTGATTTCTGGGCTCTCCGGATTTTAAAAGAGCCGCAGACTGCTGGTCTGGTACAGCTGCTTTCTTTCAGTATTCCCTTAAGTACTTTTCACTCCTGTGTAAACAGCTATTACTTCGGAAGAAAACAGGCCGGATTTCCTGCAGGGCTGCAGCTTCTGGAACAGATTTTCCGCGTAGGAGGATGTTATCTGCTCTATCTTATCTCCGTTTCCCAGAACCAAACTATCACTCCACTTATCGCTATTGGCGGTAATCTTATAGGAGAAGCTGCTGTTACTTTTATTTCTCTGTTTACTGTAAGTATGCATTTTCGCAAAACACATTATACTTTTTTACATATAAAAAAAACAAATCAGATCTTCAAAAATATTTTTCAGATTTCTGCTCCGCTTACACTGAATAAACTCCTTCTGACTGTTCTCAGCAGCGCAGAAGTGATCATGATTCCTGCAAGGCTGCAGATGTCCGGACTTGATTCCACAGATGCTCTAAGCATTTACGGTGTTTTTACAGGAATGGCACTGCCTCTCATCCTGTTCCCTGCAACTGTTACAAACTCTGCTGCAGTAATGCTTCTGCCATCTATCACGGAGCTTCAGACACTCGGATATCAAAAACGCATCCGATATGTGATTGGTGAAATTTTCAGATACTGTCTATTACTTGGTGGTTTCTGTATGGTTGTTTTTTTGTTTATGGGTGATTTCCTGGGTGTTTTTCTATTTCACAGCGAAACTGCCGGTACTTACATTCAAACAATGTCGTATATCTGCCCTTTTTTATATCTGAATACGACTCTGACCAGTGTGCTGAACGGGCTTGGCAAATCCGGTACTTGTCTGATACATAGTATCATCAGTATCTGTATACGCGTCGGCTTTGTATTTTTTGCAATTCCACAGTTTGGTATACGCGGATATCTGTACGGGATCCTGTGCAGTGAGCTGATCCTGACAATTCTGCATATCCGTGCATTGTCCGAAAAATATTTTCCCTATCGACATTCGGATGATAATGGTTTATAATTAATGCCGAAAAAGCAACACAAAAAGACACAAAGGAGATACAACCATGGGATTCGATTTTATCAAAAAATTACCAACCCCTGAAGAAATTCGCAATCAGTATCCCATTGATGCTGAAATTCAGGCCATTAAAGATGCAAGAGATAAGGAACTGCGTGATGTATTTACCGGAAAATCTGATAAATTCCTTGCTATCATCGGTCCTTGTTCAGCAGACAACGAAGATGCAGTTCTGGATTACCTTACCAGATTACGCAATGTTCAGGAAAAAATAGCTGACAAGGTTCTGATCGTTCCGCGTGTTTATACAAACAAACCGAGAACAACAGGAGAGGGCTATAAGGGTATGGTTCATCAGCCGGATCCCGAAAAACAGCCGAACCTTCTTGCCGGACTTATCGCAATCCGTAAGATGCACATCCATGCTATCCAGACAAGCGGAATGACATGTGCAGATGAGATGCTCTATCCTGAGAACTATCGCTATCTGTCTGATCTGCTTTCTTATGTAGCAGTAGGTGCACGTTCTGTTGAGGATCAGCAGCACCGTCTTACTGTCAGCGGTATGGAGGTTCCTGCAGGTATGAAAAACCCGACCAGCGGCGACCTTGCAGTTATGCTTAACTCTGTTGTTGCAGCTCAGGGCGGACATCGTTTTATTTACAGAAGCTGGGAAGTAGAGACAACAGGAAATGAGCTTGCACACACAATTCTTCGTGGTGCCGTAAACAAACACGGAGAAGCTATTCCGAATTATCACTACGAAGATCTTCGTCTTCTCTGGGAAAAATATCATGAAAAGAACCTTAAGAATCCGGCCGTTATTGTTGATACTAACCACTCCAACTCTAATAAACAGTATGATCAGCAGGTTCGTATTGCAAAAGAGGTTCTTCACAGCCGTATGGTAGATCCTGAACTTCATACTCTGGTTAAGGGTCTCATGATCGAGAGTTACATTGAACCCGGAAATCAGAAGATCGGATGCGATCATATCTATGGTAAATCCATTACAGACCCTTGCCTTGGATGGGAAGAGTCTGAGCGTCTTCTGTATACAATTGCTGAAATGTGCTGATTTTCTACAGTCAAGCGAATATTCGCAATCCGCTTCGCTTCTTGATTTGATTAAAAAAGCTTCTATCATGTCAGTTATAAACTGCACGATAGAAGCTTTTATTATTTATCCGTGATTTAATGACGGGGATGTGTTTTCATATACACATCTCTCATTTTATTCATGTTCATACCAAGATATATCTGAGTAGTAGAAATATCTGAATGTCCAAGCATCTCCTGCACGCTTCTGATATCTGCACCGTTCTGCAGCATATGTACAGCAAAAGAATGTCTCAGTGTATGAGGTGCAATATCTCTCTTAATTCCGGCATCATCAGCATATCCCTTCAATACTTTCCAGAATCCCTGACGGCTCATGGCTTTTCCTGAACAGTTCGTAAACAAAGCTGTTTCTTTATCATCTTTTACAAAAACAGTTCTGCCACTCTCCAGATAACGTTCCATAGCTTTCTTGCATGGGATTCCGATTGGAATAATACGTTCTTTACCATTCTCATGACAAACAACATAGCCAAACTGAAGATTCACGTCAAAAATCTGCAGATGCAGCATCTCACTTACACGCATACCTGTTGCATACAGTAATTCCAGCATTGCAGAATCTCTGACCCCTTTCGCAGTATCCAGATTCGGCTGCTGAAGCAATTTGTCCACTTCTTCAATCGTAAGTATCTCCGGTGCCTTCTTCTCCACTTTCGGCGGCTTCAGATTCTCTGCCGGATCCTTTGCAATTACGCCTTCTTTCCACAGATACTGGAAGAAAGCTCTCATGGATGCAACACTCCTGGAAATAGATGAAGACGCAAATTTCTCACGTTCCATATAGCTTATATACCCTTCAAGCTCAAGTTCTTTCACATCGTTACAGTTTCTGATTCCCCGTTCTTCCAGGAACTCTCCCATCTTCTTGAGATCTCTCTGATAAGATATTTCTGTATTTGCCGATGTTTTCTTTATATTATGCAGGTATGTAATAAATTCTCTTATTTCAATATCCATATTTCTACACTTCCCGCTCCCTCTTCTTATTATGTATGATACCGCGTCCACTGTTCATTCCATGATCAGCAACACGCTCCGCAAATTCTTCTAAAATGTATATGTATTATACTGTTTATTTTACATAAAATCAAACCCTTTTTTCGACGAAAACCTTGCTATTTTGGGCTTTTTCGACGATAAATACTATATGTCGAATATTTTATGACAACCAATACTAAATATAGTAAATGTGTATTTTAAAAAATTTTTATATATTCCAATATTTTGTTGATAACCCACGGATTCACAAAGCATTCTGCAAGAATGCCCAACAGATATCCACCCGCTGCAATACACATTCTGCCTATATATGTGCCGGCTTTCTGAGAAAGTATCCCTCGGTTTCTCCAGATTTCTGCTGACATTTCCCATTCCTGTTCCATAGAATATAGCCAGACAGGGATATAAAACAGATATTGCGGGATTAACAGGCCCATTCCGATCACTCCACCGGCAAATCCAAACTCAAGTATGGATGCTGCCATGATCATACCTGTATATAATCCTGAAAGCAACAATGTGAGCACAGCAAGCGGTGCACCAAAAACAGAAAAACCACAGATTACATTCAGCAGATAATAACATCCTCTGTATTTTAGTATTTCTGTCAGATATTCTGTGCCGGATATATTCTTTCCCGCAAATGTACTCAGAAAATATATGGATGTCCAGGTTTTCTGCCGCCACTTCATTTTCCAGATCAGATTTGGTATCAGGTTTCCTGCAAGGAATCCCAGCAGAAACAGAATCAAAGCCGGAAACTTTCTTTTTTGTCTTATAATCATAGCATCACCCTGTACCAGTTTACTTGTACTTTGCGAAAAGTATTCCAGTTATACAGGAAATTCATCAGAACTGTAGAGTAGGTCAGAGGGCTTTTGCCCTCTTTCCCCTCATCAAACCGTACGTGAGGTTTTCCCTCATACGGCTTTCCGACATTCTTCTTTCTACAGCATTACGTCATGCCGCCATTAGTTGTAAGCCTTTTTCCTGTAGTCGCAGTTTAGTCGCATACAGTCCCTTTAGTTTCCGCGTCTGCTGACGCTTCTTATTGTTCCATCTGCAAAGGGTACATAAAATATACCAGTCTATTGCACGCATCCACTTTCCGTCATTCCTTGTTTTATAATAGTTTCTCCATCCTGTTATTTTGGGATTTAGAACTTTTATCAATTCTTCTTCTGTTTTTACCAACAGATACCTTTGATTTATGTTCTCTTTGACAGTCCGTTTCATTTTCTTCATGGCTTTCTTGCTTGGGTATTGATATGTTTCTCCATATCGGTTCCCTTTCTTATTTATTTTTGTAAATCTCCTGTGGTGCAGTCCAAGAAAGTCAAACCCTTCTGTTCCGTTCCACATGTTTATTATTTTCGTTTTTACTGGATGTAATTTTAAGTCCAGCTTTCCCATGATATATTGCAACAGGCTTTGTGCATGGTTCGCACTTTTCTTGTTTTTACAGATTATTACTGTATCGTCTGCATATCTTACAAGAATCCCATGGGTACGTCCATACTTTTCCCATAGTCTATCCAGTGTGTTTAAATATATATTTGCCAGTAGTGGTGAAATGACTGACCCCTGACTTGTTCCGAGTTCTGATATCGTCAGTATATTTCCATACAATATCCCTGATCTCATCCACTGTCTCACCAGCTTCAGTATTCTTCGGTCTGATATTCTCTGTTCTATCAGTATCATCAGTTTGTCTTGATTTACATTATCAAAGAACTTTTCTATATCTGCATCTACAACATAGTATCCTTTGTTATTACATGCTTTCCTTACTACTTCCAGTGCTTGTTTTGCACTTCTTTTCGGTCGGAATCCATATGAACATTCTCTGAAATCAGCTTCAAATACCGGTTCTATAGCAATCTTTGCTGCCATTTGCACAATCCGGTCTCTTACTGTCGGTATCCCAAGTGGTCTTTCACTTCCATCTGGTTTTGGTATCATCACTCTTTTTACCGGAGATGGGATATACTCTCCCTCTATCAGTTCCTTTTTGAGTTCTTTTAGATACTTCTCGATTCCCATCTTTTCTATATCTTCTATTCTGATACCGTCAACTCCACTGGAACCTTTATTGGCTTTCACTCTTTTCCATGCTTCAATCAGCACATCGTCCCGATATACCTTATCGTATAATGCATGAAATCTTCGTTTTGGGCACTTCTTGGCTGTTAGATATAGTTTGTTTTGAAGTTGTCGTACTTTTTCTTTGGAGTTATTAGTCTTCATGACATTCTCTCACACTTACCCTCTCTACAAACTTGAATGAAGTAAGGAACCTTCCCTGGGCTATGTTTTGTTTCATAGTTGTCTTTGGTACTATGTTCCTCTCCGACTCCCTCTTATCAAGAATCCGATTTCGTCTTTTACTTATACGGTTCTTCTTTACCTGTCTGGTGATAAGTAGGGTCTCCCCAGTTCCGGGACACACCTTTCATACATACCGTTCCCCATATACCGGAGGATTTTCGTTGGTGCTTTTCCAGTTTCTTCCCAATTTCCATGGTCTTCGCCCAATAGGACAAGGCTCGACTTCCTCTTTTCTCCTCTTTTAAGAGAAGTTGTGTTTACGATACGGCAGGATTCACTTTATGTTGCGGTCTGCATGATTGTTAGCACCTCTTATGAGGCTACATTACCCATCCGCTTAGTACCCTGTATTACTACAACGCACCGGATTTGACTATATGGCTCACTGGCGATTACCATAGTCGGACTTCCACCGACTGGTGTGCCCCAGCTTTGCTGGGCACGCTCCTATGACATAAAAAATACAGGCATATCCTCCCTTCGGACTGCCTGTATCTGTAATCTCGCATATTCTATTTATGATTCTGTTGTACTCTCCCCGGCGTCCGGATATCTATAAAACTCATGCACTCCATATTTAAAAAGGCGTTTCAAATCTTTCTCAAACCATGAAACATTATGTGCCTCGGCCTCAGATTTCTGAATAAAAAACAGAGCACCTTCTGAATAATCTACACCTTCAAGAGCCTGTCTGACTGCTTCTTTTGTTTCATCGGTAACGCTTACCTCATAGATACGTCCATCATAAGTCGGAGAAAACTGCGGCACTCCATCTATACGCTGCCATACCACCTCCGTAACTGTATCCGGAAATTCATCATTCTTTATCCGGTTCATAATCACATTCGCCACAAGGACACGTCCCTTAACATCCTCTGTACCGGCTTCAGCCTCTACGATATGCAGTAATGTATCATAATCCTCATCAGACATCATCCGGGCACTCTGTGCAAGAGCTGTTGTCTTTGCATCAAGATCATTAATCTTGCTCTCCATAGAAGAACTGACATCAAATTCAGCTACATTATTTTCAATCACTTTAATCCTCTGACCAACCATTACCTGCTCACAGGATGTCCCAATACGCTGCACAGATTCCTTCTGGTCAGCAGTACCATTTATTCCGGATAACACACCTGCTATCCCGGTAGGAAGAGCCTCTACCTGATCGGACTGAGAAGACAAAATTTCTTCTTCATTTCCAGAAGCTGCATATACTTTATTTTTTCCATTATAGTCTGCTGTCCTGATACCTGCCGCAAACGCAACAGCAGAACATGTACATACCGTAACCAGCACAAAACTGCGCGCCGAATTACCGGATAGTCTCTTTTTTCTTTCTTTACCGGACTGCTTTAAACTACTCTGAACTTTCATACTTTCCATTCCTTATGATTTTTTAATTACAGTTTTATTTTTGTAACATTTTTGTAATTTATAAGAAAATTATATTTAACATAATCATTTTTGTCAAGTATTTTTTATATTTTTGTAACATTTTGCGTTACTCATGTCACTGTTCACTATCTTATCATCCTATGCATTCCGGCACCATCTGCATAAATAAATTATAATTTTCACCTGGCATTTCGTCAACAGAATTCAATCGTATCAATCTTCCATATAAACCAAAAAGGAGATTTCTTCCAACAAAATCTCCTTTTTTCATATATTTTATTTCAATACATTCTTCATTTTTTCTCTCCACATATCAGGAACATAGGCGTAGGATTATAGAACTCATCTTTCTTTGTATAAATTCTGTTACTGATTCCCAAGTCAATAGAAAATCTGTTCACGCCCAGTTTGCCCAATGTCTCCAGATCCCATGCGGGGCGGATATAAGAGCTTATTGGAAGCTGACGCTTAATCTCTTCACATTCCTGCATCATAACATCCCCTACCGTAAAATGCGCATGATTGGACGGAAGTCCTGAAGTATCTGCAAAGTTATCTGCACCATAATTAGCATCTGCATTAATCAATGTCCCACCTGGTTTCAATACACGGATCCACTCTTTATATGCTCTGGCAGCATCCGGCAATGTCCATGTCAGATTTCTGGAAACAATCACGTCAAAAGTTTCATCCGGAAAATCCGGATTCTCTGCATCCATCACTTCAAAATTACAGAAAACGCTTTCTTCTTCAGCCAGTTCTCTGGAATGAATGATCATATCCGGTGTCAGATCAACTCCTGTCACTTCATGCCCCATTTGGGCTAAAAGAATACTGAAAAATCCAGCTCCGCATCCCACATCCAGAATTTTCAATTTTCCCTCCGGAAGAAAAGCTTCAAGCTCTTTTCTCCATTTATCAGCCATATCACTGTGAAGTTCCGCTCTTCTTTGCTCCATAAAACTGTCGCTTCTTTTTGTCCAGTAATTTGTAATCTTTTCTTTTCGCTCATCTTTTCTGGAACTGAATTTGCCATAGGCAATCATCGGACCATCCTTTAATACCTGCAGACTTGCAACCTGATAAAGGATCACACCGTTCAGATCCGAATAGCTTCTTTCAAGAACATTACCTTCATAATCCCGGGTACATCCAAGATATTCACCAGCCTTAATAAGATCTCCCGGTTTTTTCTCCGGATACCACAGTCCGAACACACTTGCAGACTGATAACGCATTTCATCAATCTCCATCGGATAATAGGTACTGTAATTTCTAAGTTCATTATAAATTCCGAGGCAGCAAAGAATATTATGAACGTCTTTTCTCGTAGAGTAGACCTCCTCCTGTGTCCATCCGCCCATCTGCCCCCGCTCGATCAGTACACTCGGAATACCGCAGGAAGCCGCATAATTATAAGAACCTCCGGAAGCCACATCAGACTTTACCATATAAGGTACATCTGCCTGCTCTGCCATTTTTTTGGACATTGCCACAACATCCACATCTGCCCGTCCGGCGTAATAGATATATGGTGTCAGTTCCTCATAATCATCTCCGCTGTGAATATCAATATAGAAATCAGCCTCACTCTGCAGTGTCTGTACAACCGCATATGCCAGGCGCTCCATTCTGGTTCCTACCGGACTGCCAGGGAAAACACGATTCAGGTTCTTATTATCTTCTCTGCCAATACTTCCGCTTCGTTCTTCGAATTCTCTTCGACAGACTGTTTTCACAATAATCACTCTGCCGTTGACCTTCTCCGGTTTCAGATTCTCTGCCAGTTCTATAGCAGCCTGAATTCCCACATGTTCTCCCGCATGGACAGCTGCAGTAATTAAAACTGTTTTACCCGGATTACTTCCGCAGATCACTGTGTATGGAAGCGCAAATTCTCCACCGCCAAGTTTAAAAAATCCATTCTTCTTCGTACCCGGTGCAGTACAGAGCGGATCCATAATGCCCTGCCCGTTCTCCTCAGTTACATCTTTATCACAACTCCAGCTGTCTCTCCCTGCTTTCACTGCACTGATCATAAACATCGGGGTAGAATGATAATTCAGTTTCTCCTCCTGACTCCACACCCGTTTCCAGATTTCCGTATCTACCGCCACAGATGCAAAACCATTTTCCTTTAACAATTTTCGATCCCAGGATGGTCTGTTAATAGCAGAAAGAGGCATCTGCAATGCAATCTTCTCCATCCTGTCAATATCCGTACAGAGATAATGATCATCCAGATTCTCATTCTCCACACTCTTCCTGTCCTCTTCATAGGACTGACGCTTCTCTTCATCATAAAGATAACCATACCAGTTCGCGTCAAAATTAAGCAGCTTCCCGCCCGGTTTCAGAACACGATGCCATTCTCTGTATGCCCTCTCAGGATCTTTCAGATTCCACGTCAGATTCCTGCTGATCACAACGTCAAACACACCATCTTCAAACTCCAGATTCTGCGCATCCATTTTATAAAACGTAATATTTCTGCATAATTCCCCTGCATTTTTCCTGGCAGTATCCAGCATCTCCTGTGTATAATCCACCGCAGTAACCCGATATCCTGCCTCAGCCAGAATAACAGGAAAAAAGCCCGGGCCTGTACCGATATCCAGAATCTTCAGCTCCTCTTTCGCTTTCTCAGGAAACTGGCTCTTTAACACTTCCAGCCAGGCCCCTCTCTGCATTCCATTCAGTTCTTTATGATTCACTTCCGAATACCCCTCCGCACGGGTAGTCCAGTAACTCTCAATTTCTGTTAATAAATCCTTCAATCTATATTCCCTCCGCTTTCGCCTTCATTTGACAAGATTATAACAAACTCCCCTCTTCTCAACAAGCCTACCCGGGGGATATAAATTTGTGATATTTACCAATACCAGCCAGGCAAAAAAATATTTGTTTCAGATGCATTTGCAGGGTACTTAGAATATCTTAGTACCCGAAACCGCACCTGAAACAAATATTTTTCTGCCTGGCGTCCCTTTTATTTTCATAAAAAAGCTGCTATACAGGATTCTTTATCCCATATAACAGCTTAATTTCAATTAGATTGCACCAAGGATCTTCCGGGCATTATCAACTCTCTCCTGTGTCGGAGGATTAACCCCCTCCAGCGGATAAGGAATCCCCAGATTTTCCCATTTAAACTTACCAAGCGTATGATAAGGAAGCACCTCCACTCTCTCCACATTGGAAAGAGTATGGATAAAATCAGCTAACCTGTGCAGATATTCATCCTTATCACTTCCGCCAGGCACAAGCACATGTCTGATCCATACAGGTTTCTTCATATCAGAAAGCTCACGTGCTATCGCAAGAATATTCTTATTAGAATGACCTGTAAGCTTAATATGCTCCTGCTCATCAATCTGCTTGATATCCAACATTACAAGATCTGTATACTTCATAAGCTCCATCCACTTGGAATGCCACGGCTCTTGATCAGTAAAAGGATTCCCGCTGGTATCCAGAGTAGTATGAATGCCCTCTGCTTTCGCTTTCTTAAAAAGCTCTGTAAGAAAATCCATCTGAAGCAACGGCTCACCACCGCTTACAGTGATACCGCCTTTATTACCCCAGTAACCCTTATAACGCAAAGCTTTCTTAAGAAGTTCATCCGCCGTATAAAGTTCGCCCTGATTCATCTTCCAGGTGTCCGGATTATGACAGAACTGACATCTCATGGCACAGCCGCTTAAAAAGATCACATATCTTACTCCGGGTCCGTCAACGGACCCGAAGCTTTCTAAAGAATGAACATAACCTTTCATCTGCTTATCATCCATTCTGATTACATTCTGTCGTGGCAAGTTCTGGCGATAACGTCTAACTGCTGCTCTCTTGTAAGGTCAATGAACTTAACAGCATATCCGGATACACGGATTGTGAAGTTTGCATACTCTTCTTTTTCCGGATGTTCCATAGCATCGATCAGTTTCTCTTTGCCAAATACGTTTACGTTAAGGTGATGAGCCCCCTGATCAAAGTATCCATCCAGTACATGAACAAGGTTCTCTGTACGTTCCTCATCACTGTGTCCCAGTGCATCCGGGTTGATTGTCTGAGTATTGGAGATACCGTCAAGAGCATCTTCATAATCAAGCTTGGCAACAGAGTTCAGGGAAGCAAGAAGTCCGTTCTGCTCTGCACCGTAAGATGGGTTTGCACCAGGTGCAAGAGGTTCGCCCATTTTTCTTCCATCCGGAAGGGAACCTGTAGCTTTACCATATACTACGTTGGAAGTAATGGTAAGGATAGATGTGGTTGGTTTGGAGTCACGGTAAGTATGAATATGTTTCAATTTCTCAAGGAATGTGGAAAGCAGTGTTGTTGCAATCTCATCCGCTCTGTCATCATCATTACCGTAACGTGGGAAGTCACCCTCAATCTCGAAGTCTGTAGTGATCCCATCCTCATCACGGATAGCTTTTACTTTCGCATATTTGATAGCGGAAAGGGAGTCAACTACATGAGAGAATCCTGCGATACCAGTTGCAAAAGAACGGTCAACCTTTGTATCGATCAGAGCCATCTCTGCTGCTTCATAGTAATATTTGTCATGCATGTAATGGATCATATTCAGAGTTCCTACATAAAGGTGAGCCAGCCAGTCCATCATCTTGTCATATTTTCTGATCACTTCATCATAGTCAAGATATTCGGAAGTAATTGGTGTATATTCTGGTCCTACCTGCTGTTTTGTCTTCTCATCAACACCACCATTGATCGCATACAGAAGGCATTTTGCAAGGTTTGCACGAGCACCGAAGAACTGGATTTCTTTACCTGTCTCTGTAGCAGATACACAGCAGCAGATGCTGTAGTCATCGCCCCATACCGGACGCATAACATCATCATTCTCATACTGGATAGAACTTGTTGTAACAGAAATATTTGCAGCATATTTCTTAAAGTTCTCAGGCAGTCTTGAGGAGTAAAGTACTGTAAGGTTTGGTTCCGGAGCCGGTCCCATATCTTCCAGTGTATGAAGGAAACGATAGTCACTCTTTGTTACCATGTGACGTCCGTCGATTCCCATACCTGCTACTTCCAGAGTTGCCCATACAGGGTCACCGGAGAATAACTGGTTGTAAGAAGGAATACGTGCAAATTTTACCATACGGAATTTCATTACCATGTGGTCAACAAGCTCCTGAGCTTCAGACTCTGTAAGAGTACCATTCTCAAGATCTCTTTCAATATAGATATCAAGGAATGTGGAGATACGTCCAACACTCATTGCAGCACCGTTCTGTGTCTTGATTGCTGCCAGATATCCGAAATACAGCCACTGGAATGCTTCTCTTGCGTCTTTAGCAGGCTGAGAAATATCATAGCCATATGCCTGAGCCATTGCTTTCATGCCTTTCAGCGCACGGATCTGATCTGCGATCTCTTCACGAAGCTGGAAGTCGTAACGTCTCATACCTTCACGGTCACAAGCTGCGAAGTCCTTCTGTTTTCCCTCGATCAGAGCATCAATACCGTACAGAGCCACACGTCTGTAGTCACCTACGATACGTCCACGTCCATAAGTGTCCGGAAGACCTGTAAGGATCTTGTTGTGACGGGCTGCTTTCATCTCTGGTGTATAGATATCGAATACGCCCTGGTTATGAGTTTTGAATTCATAGTTATTGAAAATATCTTTAATTTTATCACTTACTTCGTATCCATAGGTTTCACATGCCTGCTCAGCCATTTTGATACCGCCGTATGGCATAAATGCACGTTTGAGAGGTTTGTCTGTCTGAAGTCCTACAACTTTCTCAAGGTTCTTGAGGTCTTCGTCAATGTATCCAGGGCCATATGCAGTCAGAGATGTGACAACTTCTGTCTCCATGTCCAGAACTCCGCCGTTTGCACGCTCTGCTTTCTGCAGTTCCTGAAGTTTGCCCCAGAGTTTGTTTGTAGCCTCTGTAGGTCCTTCCAGGAAGGAATCATCTCCATCATATGGTGTGTAGTTCAGCTTGATAAAGTTACGAACGTCGATCTTCTCTTTCCAACGGTTCCCTTTAAAGCCATTCCACTGTTCAAAATTTTTCATTCTTTTACCTCTTTCTCTAAAATATTTCCGCGCATTTTCTCACTAGCCTAAAGTGAGATAATAAAATGTAATTTGTACTGTTTTAGGACACTTTCCTGTCCACGCAGTTAGTATACGTAAACATAAGCATTATGTCAATCGGTTTTTCGTATGATTTTAATTAAATACAATCCTGAACGTTTCTCTTTATTTTTTCCTGTTTTATTGTACTTTATCCCGTACATTTGGGCTTTTTTGTACTTCTGAAAATACAAAAAGATACCTGATAATTTTTATCTTATGTAAAGTTATTTTCTCCTTCCGAATCTTTATATTTATCTCATTCATGAAAATTCCTACCGAAAAACTTTATTGTATCGCAGGAGCATTATAAAGTAATTTCCTATGGTATATATAAAATAGCCAGGTCATTTCCTGTCAAAACATGATCTGGCTATTTCAGATGGACAAAATTGCCCACAAATATTTATATTCTCAATCAGCGATTATTGATTGCAGTTACAAGTGCATCAATAGAAGCACGGATAATATCCGGGTCCACGCCAGCTCCCCATGCAAGAGTTCCATCTGGTTTCTTGATACCAACATAAGCAATTGCCTTGGAACTTGAGCTACGTTCCAGAGCATGCTCCTGATAAGTCTCCAGAGTATATTTCAGTTCATATGCTTTCTTTAATGCATTGCTGACTGCATCCAGACGTCCGTTACCAACTGCCTCGGTAGTGATTGTCTTACCTTTAAAAGTTGAAGTAACTTTTGTGGAAATTCCGTCTGCCGTCTGCTGGAAATGAACTTCATTGATACTGTACGGCTCCACAACATTCTCAAATGTCTGTTTAAACAGATTGAAGATTTCATCCGGATGAAGTTCTTTATGTTTATGGTCAGAAACTGCCTTTGTGGCATATCCCATTGCTTCACGCATTTTCGGCGGCAGGTTCAGGCCGAATTTTGTCTCAAGGATATATCCGACGCCCCCCTTACCGGACTGGCTGTTGATACGGATAACATCTGCATCATAGTTTCTGCCAACATCTGTCGGATCGATTGGAAGGTATGGTACATTCCAGTGATCCGGATCTTTATCTTCTCTCCAGTGCATACCTTTTGCAATGGCATCCTGATGTGAACCGGAAAATGCAGCAAATACAAGAGCACCACTGTATGGACTTCTTTCGTTAACCTTCATTCCTGTACACTCTTCATATACCTCACAGATATGCGGCATATCGGAAAAATCAAGTTTCGGATCCACACCCTGAGAATACATATTCATACCAAGTGTAACGATATCTACATTACCTGTACGCTCACCATTTCCAAATAATGTACCCTCAATTCTGTCCGCACCTGCAAGTAATCCCATTTCAGAGTCTGCCACACCGCAGCCTCTGTCGTTGTGTGGATGAAGAGATACAATGACATTTTCACGGTATTTCAGATTCTCACACATATATTCAATCTGACTTGCATAAACATGCGGCATGGAATGCTGTACAGTTACAGGCAGATTAATGATACATTTATTGTCTGCTGTTGGCTGCCATACATCCAGAACTGCGTTGCAGACTTCAAGAGCATATTCAGGTTCTGTACCTGTAAAACTTTCAGGACTGTATTCGAACTGGAAATTGCCTTCTGTTTCAGCTGCCAGTTTCTTTAATAATGCTGCTCCATCTACCGCAATCTTCAGGATCTCTTCTTTGGATTTCTTGAATACCTGTTCTCTCTGTGCCACAGAGGTGGAGTTGTATACATGTACAATTGCTTTCGGTGCACCTTTGACAGCTTCGAAAGTTTTACGGATGATATGTTCTCTCGCCTGAGTCAGTACCTGGATAGTTACATCCTGTGGAATCAGATTCTGTTCAATCAGTGTACGCAGGAATTCATACTCTGTTTCAGATGCAGCCGGAAAACCTACTTCGATTTCTTTAAAACCAATTTTTACAAGAAGTTTGAAAAATTCAATTTTCTGCTCCAGACTCATCGGGATTACCAGTGCCTGATTGCCGTCACGAAGATCCACGGAACACCAGATCGGTGCTTTGTCTACATATTCTTTTTCTGCCCATTTCATGCATTTGACAGGCGGCATGAAATACTGTCTCTGATACTTGCTTGGATTCATCATTTTTTCTCTTCCTCCATATGTATAAATATTGTGTTTGTCTCGCGGGTTAGATCGGTTAAATGGCATAAAAAAATCTCTCATCCCCGCAGATTTATCTGCAAGAGACGAAAGATACGATTATCTTACGCGGTACCACTCTTATTTATGACCAATGTCATACACTCATGGGATACGGAATGAACTGTCATCCTTATATCCTCTCCATATAACGGTGGACACCGTCTGCACCTACTCTCATATGATTTCAGGCAGCTGCTCAAAGGCGAGTTCCACAATTTCCATCCACTGCTTCTCAGCTGCCAGCAGTTCTCTGTGCTCCGGGCCGTGTGTACTATTCCTTATCATTGCATTTGACTTATAATTTTCCAAAAAAATATTAACATATATCGGAATCATTCGTCAAGAATAAATTCGATAATATGTTAGTCGGGGCAACAGGATTTGAACCTGCGACCTCACGGCCCCCAGCCGTGCGCGCTACCAAGCTACGCCATACCCCGCAACGAATATGAGTATAACAAATCATTCCTGTGATTTCAACTCTTTTTCTGCAGAATTTTTTAAAAATCAAGCAGGAAGAAACCCACTGTAAATTTTACAATGAACTTTCTCCCTGTTTATCTTATGTATATGTTCTTTAAATGTTACCTATGCTGTCATAACAGATTTTTCCAGATTATCAACACGCATCACCAATCCATTAACTATCTCTCTAGTTTCCTTATTCTCTTTTCTATAGCGAAGTTCATCCGTATGTGCATCAAAAAGAACAGATATCTTTCTGCCGACATCATTTTCCAGTTTAAGTTCTATGTTTTTCACATCTTCCTGAAGTTCCCTGATATCTGCTTTCATATTTTTGATATCACTTTTCATATTTGCAATATCACTTTTCATGTTTGTGATATCACTTTTCATGTTTGTAATATCACTTTTCATGTTTGTGATATCACTTTTCATATTTGCAATATCACTTTTCATGTTTATGATATCACTTTTCATGTTTGTGATATCACCCTTCATATCTGAAATATCTCTTTTTACCTCGGACATATCATTCTGAAAACCAACTAAACTTCCCTGAATGGAAAAAAGAATACTTCTCAGTTCTGTATCTTCCACTTTCTCTCCCTCCTTTCTCGCCATCAGTACAATTTGTTCTCTTTAGTATAAATTTCATTGTACCATCGAAAAAGGAAAAAGTCCATGTCGAAATTCTAATATCTTTATAAACAATATAATTACAGTTTGTGTATAAACAATCCACTTCTAAGCTTCGGTTCGAACCATGTGGATTTCGGTGGCATCAGTTTGCTTTCATCTGCGATTTCCATAAGATCTTCCATGGAAGTCGGATACATAACAAATGCTACTCCACCAGTCTTATCCGCAATTGCAGCCAGTTCCGCAGCCTTATGACTTCCGCCAACAAAAGAAATTCTCTGATCTGTACGTGGATCCTCAATTCCGAGAATTGGAGTGAGAACTTTTTCCTGCAGGATGGATACATCCAACTGTCCCACTATATCTTTTTTCCCATATACATCCGGCCACGCTTTCAGGTGATACCACTGTCCGTCCACATACATTCCCATGCAGTGCTTCTCAACAGGTTTACACGGAAATCCCGGCATCAGCATCAGTTCGAAGTTAAATTTCAATGCTCCGAGAAATGCCTTCACAGTCAGTCCATTCAAATCTCTGACTATTCTGTTATATGGAAGAATACAAAGCTGATCATACGGAAATACAACAGATAAAAAATAATTAAACTCTTCTTCTCCTGTATACCCCGGGTTCTGCTCTCTTCTCTTCAGGCCTACTTTTACAGCAGACGCTGCACGGTGATGTCCATCTGCAATATAAAGAGAATCAATACCTGCAAATTCTTTATTTACTTTCGCAATAACTTCCTTATCCTCAATCACCCATACTCTATGCGTGATCTGATCCTCCTCTGTAAAATCATATACTGCCTCATGACTTTCTTTCCAGTCATTCATCAGTTTGAGCAGAGCTTCCGGATATCTGCATGCAAGAAAAATCGGTCCCGTATTTGCATTACAGTAATCCACATGATGGATACGGTCCTGTTCTTTATCCTCTCTGGTAAGTTCATGTTTTTTTACCACACCATTCAAATAATCATCGATCGAGCTGCACCCTACAATACCCGTCTGTGTTTTACCTCTCCTCACAAGTTCATATATATAGTAGCATGGCTCCTCATCCTGAACAAGAATCCCTTTTTGCTCCATATTAACAAGATTTTCTTTTGCTCTTTCATAAACCCGTTCATCATATAAATCAATTCCCGGCTCCAGATCCATTTCTGGTCTGTCTACATGCAAAAAAGATAACGGATTCTCATCTCCGATTATTTTGGCCTCTTCTCTGTTTACCACATCATATGGAAGTGCCGCTACTTCTGCTGCCTTTTCCTTTACAGGGCGCAATGCTTTAAATGCATGAAATACTGCCATAGTATTTTCTCCTCTCTTGTACTCTCAATTTCACAAAACAAATGAATAGAAATATTTGTGTTTATTCCTATTAAATGAGACGCACGTTGCTTATAATTTTAACATATTTCAGGCCCTATTTCAATGTTCTTATCGCTACACCTAACTTTTTTTTGAAAAACCTAAAAAATTTTGTATTTTCTATTGCAAAATTTTTTTATTATGGTATTATAGAATCAGAAATTAAAGGAAATCACAAGATAATTTTTAGGGAGGTCATTTTATGACAGAAGGATTAAAATGGACTGTAAATGAGGTTCCAAAATCAGATGATAAACATCTGGAACTGATGTCCGAAGAAAATGTAAAAAAAGCAAATGAATTCCACAAGAGTTTCCCACAGTACAGTGTGACACCTCTTCAGAATCTTTCTTCTCTTGCCAAATATTTAGGAGTAAAGAATATTTTCTGCAAAGATGAATCCTACAGATTTGGATTAAATGCATTCAAAGTACTTGGAGGCTCCTACGCAATGGGACGCTATATTGCAAAAGAAGTCGGCCGCGATATCAGCGAACTGCCATATAATGTTCTCTCTTCTGATAAATTAAGAGAAGAATTCGGACAGGCTACATTCTTTACTGCAACAGATGGTAACCACGGACGTGGAGTTGCATGGGCAGCTAACCGCCTTGGACAGAAAGCAGTTGTAAGAATGCCAAAAGGAACAACAAAGACCCGTTTTGATAACATTGCTAAAGAGGGAGCTACTGTTACGATTGAAGAAGTCAACTATGATGACTGCGTAAGAATGGCTGCTGCAGAGGCTGCCAAGACTGAGCACGGCATCATCGTTCAGGATACCGCATGGGACGGATACGAAGAAATCCCATCCTGGATCATGCAGGGATATGGAACTCTGGTTCTTGAAGCCGACCAGCAGTTAAAAGAAATGGGAGTTGACCGCCCGACACACGTATTTGTTCAGGCAGGTGTTGGTTCCCTGGCAGGTGCTGTAGTTGGTTACTTTGCTCATAAATATAAAGAAAACCCGCCGGTTATGGCTGTCTGTGAAGCAAGCGCTGCTGACTGTCTGTACCGCTCCGCTGTTGCAAAAACGGGTGATCTGGTAAATGTTACCGGTGATCTTCAGACAATCATGGCAGGTCTTGCATGCGGCGAAGGAAATACGATCGGATGGGATATCCTGAAGAACCATGTAGATGTATTTGCATCCTGCCCTGACTGGATGAGTGCAAAAGCAACACGTATCTACGCAAACCCACTTGGAGATGACCCACACGTTGTTTCCGGTGAATCCGGTTCCGTTCCGCTTGGTTTCTGCTTCACTGCTCTTCACGATGAAGATGCAAAAGACTTAAAAGAAGCTCTGAAACTGGATGAGAATTCCGTAGTACTTGTTATTTCTACAGAAGGTGACACTGATCCTGTTCGTTACCGCGAGATCGTATGGGATGGATTATACGGAACAAACGAATCTTTAAGCAAATAATTTTAAAGAACAAACTTAGAACAGCAATTTGTTACTGATCATAACTGTAAAAATACCGAACAGTTACAATTAATAAATATCATACATATTGGGAGGATTTAAAAATGGATTACGCAAAAATCAACGAAGCTGCAATAGGTTATAAAGATGATATGACCAAATTCCTTCGCGATCTGGTTCGCATCCCTGGCGAAAGCTGCGGTGAAAAAGGACATATCATGAGAATCAAAGAGGAAATGGAAAAGGTCGGATTCAACAAAGTTGAGATTGATCCTATGGGAAATATCCTCGGATACATGGGAACAGGTAAAACTCTGATTGGTTTTGACGCTCATATCGATACAGTAGGTATCGGTAACATTAAAAACTGGGAATTCGATCCATATGAAGGTTTCGAAACTGATGAAGAAATCGGCGGACGTGGAACATCCGACCAGATGGGTGGTATCGTTTCTGCAGTATACGGTGCTAAAATCATGAAAGACCTTGGTCTTTTAAATGATAAATATCAGGTACTTGTAACAGGTACTGTACAGGAAGAAGACTGTGACGGTCTCTGCTGGCAGTACATCATCCACGAAGATGGTGTTCGTCCTGAATTCGTTGTTTCCACAGAGCCAACAGATGGCGGTATCTACAGAGGACAGCGTGGACGTATGGAAATCCGCGTAGACGTTAAAGGTGTTTCCTGTCATGGTTCCGCTCCTGAGCGTGGTGATAACGCTATTTACAAAATGGCTGACATTCTCCAGGATATCCGTGCATTAAACGAAAACGATGCAGCTGATACTACAGAGATCAAAGGTCTTGTAAAAATGCTTGATGAGAAATACAACCCGGAATGGGAAGAAGCCCGTTTCCTTGGACGTGGTACAGTTACTACATCCGAAATCTTCTTCACATCTCCAAGCCGTTGTGCAGTAGCTGACTCCTGCTCTGTTTCACTTGACCGTCGTATGACAGCAGGCGAAACATGGGAAAGCTGCCTGGATGAAATCCGTGCTCTTCCGGCTGTTAAGAAATATGGTGATGACGTTACAGTATCCATGTACGAATACAACCGTCCATCCTATACAGACCTTGTATATCCAATCGAATGCTACTTCCCGACATGGGTAATCCCGAAAGATCACAAAGTAACACAGGCTCTGG
>ERZ1106969.744-NODE-744-length-29787-cov-4.350195_pt1 | contig 29787 bp, 23 predicted proteins | sample MGYA00403685_ERZ1106969 | MGnify/ENA primary metagenome ERZ1106969 (study PRJEB35170, sample SAMEA104062416) | human gut metagenome | biome: human gut; feature: human-associated habitat; material: faeces | place: Denmark | collected 2012-05-18 ... | reverse complement strand
GCCGAAGGCAAGGGTGTCCATCGTGAGGTGGAATCTGAAGGAAGCTGGATGTGGGGAACATACTACCCTGCGGGCAAACCTCTGGTCTGACGAACAGAAATCACATAAGAGGCTATGCATGAGGGTAAGGCTGCCATCCAAGTCGAAGCCCAATAACTACACGGAATCATGCGTGGTAGATGTGGCAGATAGATGGAGGGAAAGAAACGTGTGGTACCCGGGGAGGTCTGTGCGGAATGTCCTGAAAGGGATAACCATCATCGTGAGGTAATGCTGAACGTACAGAAGTCAGCCGAGGTCATAGTAGCCGAGAGGCGAAGGACCGAATCAATAGGAGTCTTTAGTACAACCGGGAAAGGAGGAAAGAACTTTGGGTACGGAAAACAATGACAGCTGCCCGCAAAGAGATAGCGCGGAACGTGAAGGGTATGTGGGAGCGCACCGTTCTTTCCGGCGGATATGGAAGGAAAGGGACAGTGCACAGCCGGAACTTTTGGAAGAGATACTGGATAAGGGAAACCTCAACAGAGCTTTTAAGAGAGTAAAGGCAAACAAGGGAGCGCCAGGAATCGACGGGATTACCGTGGAGGAAATAGGCGCATACCTAAGGAAGAACCAGAAAGAGCTTATCGAGAGAATCAGAAGGGGAAAGTACACCCCCGACCCGGTAAGACGAGTGGAGATTCCCAAGCCAGACGTTGGAATACGAAAGCTTGGTATTCCAACCGTAAAAGACCGCATTTTTCAGCAAGCTATAACACAGTGCCTTATACCGGTATATGAGCCGTTATTCTCGGAGAACAGTTACGGTTATCGCCCGGGAAGAAGTGCAAAAGATGCCATTCAGAAGGTAAAAGAGTATGCAGAGCAGGGATATACCCATGCGGTAGCAATGGACTTGTCGAAATACTTCGACACCCTGAACCATGAGATACTCCTGAATATCCTGCGCAGAAATGTGAAGGACGAAAGGGTAATCCAGTGGATTAAGAGGTACTTAAAGAGTGGTGTGATGGAAAACGGAGTAGTCATGGAAACAGAAGAAGGTTCGCCACAAGGTGGAAATCTTTCCCCTCTGCTGGCAAACATCTATCTGAATGAGTTTGACCAGGAGTATCAGAAGCGTGGAGTTGTATTTGTCCGTTACGCAGACGATATAGTGCTGCTGGCGAAAAGCGACAGAGCCGCAAAGAGACTGCTGGAGACAAGCACGAAATATCTGGAAGGGACGCTGAAATTAAAAGTGAACCAAGAGAAAAGCCGTGTAGTCAGCGTATTTGCAATCCGAAATTTTAAGTTTCTTGGCTTTACACTGGGAAAGAACGGAAAGGGCATCTATGTCCGGGTACATGGAAAGTCATGGAAGAAAATGAAGTCAAAGCTGAAAGAACTTAGTTCCCGAAGGTCTGTCCAGAGCATACGCCCTGCATTAGCAAAGATAAAAGAGTATATGCGAGGATGGCTGAATTATTATGGGATTGCGGATATGAAGAACCGAATAGATGAACTCAATAAGTGGCTATACCACAGAATCCGAATGTGTATATGGAAACAATGGAAGAAACCGAAAACGAAGGTGAAGAACCTGCGGAAAATGGGAGTGGCGGAAGATTTGGCATGGCAGGCAGGAAACAGCCGAAGAGGTCATTGGTTTACGACGCATACGGTAGCGGTGAATCTGGCAATGACAAAAGAAAGACTGATAAGCAGCGGCTTTTATGATTTAGCCACCGCCTATCAGTCGGTGCACGTCAACTGTTGAAACCGCCGTGTACCGAACGGTACGCACGGTGGTGTGAGAGGACGGGAGCTAATCACTCCCTCCTACTCGATTGCCCGGCGTGCGCCTGCTTTTATAGGGGTCAGATGCGCTCCGCATTATCACGCATGAACTTATACTCGGCTACCGAACGGTCAAAGGTCTGGATATGGTAGTAAAGCCAGTCCCGAACCTTTTCCTGGACCGCGTTTACAAATGCGTCTGAAGGGCCTTCCTCCTCCATCAGCATGTCATGAAGTTCCTGTACGGTATTCCTAAGCTCTTCGTGCTTCTGCTTATGCTCCTTTATGCCGGGATAGCTGATGGATTCCTGCAGACCTTCCTCTTCCTTAAAATGGAATTCTGTATAATCTGCCAGGTAATTTAACATCCTGGCTGCGCCGCTTTGATTGGAGCGTTCCTCACAGCTTTTCAGCAAGTCGTTAATCTTATCAATCAGCTCCTTATGCTGGGAATCAATTAAAGTATTGCCTGTAACCAGGTCATCTGTAAATTCTGCATACATGGTGTGATACCTCCTGAATATTTGATATTTATAATTTATCACAAATAATTTGAAAATGCTATGACTTTTGCAACAAATATAACCACTTATGGGAAAAGGCAGACATTGGTGCCCAAATCATATCTTCGATAAAACGAATACACTGTAAATAGGGGGGTATATATGGGTAAGAAGTTGTCTGGACAAAAAAGTCAATAGTTGATATAATGACCATGTGCATCAGGTAATCTAAAGATAATGGGAGGAAAAAACGAGAGATGAGTCGTACAATTAGCGCAGGTTATGTATATCGTCAATATTCTACCGAAGGTGTGTATCTGGCAGACTATAAAAGTTCCAGGGAAGCCTATGAGGCCACAGGGGTATCCATTGGCTCCATAGCCAGGGCGGCTCATGGTGAACGCAGGAGCGGGGGAGGATTTGTGTGGAGGAAGGTCCTGGCAGAATCCCCAAAGGAAAACATTGAGATAGACCTTACCAGTAAAATAGGGAACCATGATAAACGTCCGATGGTGCAGAAGACCCTGGATGGTGAGGTAATTGGACAGTTCCTCTCAATTGCCCATGCCAGCCGTGCACTTAAAATCAGCCGTAGAAGCCTGTCATGCGCCCTGAGCGGCGCCCAGAAAACAGCCGGAGGATTTGTGTGGGAAGAACAGCCGGTACAGCCCGAGGGTCCTGAAGGAACAGCCGGTGAACCCACAGAATAAGTAAGACCTGGAATTGTATGTTACATAGAACGGATATGCATGATTATAATCATAGAAGAAACAGGTATGACCGTACAGCCGCCTTTATGGCGGCTGTCATTTATTTGGTAGGAACTTTACGGAAAAAAGAGAAAAAACGCAGAAATCTGATTGTATTTGCGAGATTTCTGTGGATATTTGCGAGAATTTATAGTACAATAGATGAGAGAATACTGACCAGGATATTGCCGGAGGAGGAACTGGAAATGAAACGTGAAGATATGATATGGAGTGACAGGAAGAGGAACTGGCTGGGACTTCCCTGGACATTTACAGTATATGGCCTGACAGAAGACCGGTTTTTCATTAAGACCGGCATATTGAACATCCATGAAGATGAGGTCCGTTTATACAGGATACTGGATCTGTCCCTGCGCAGGTCCTTCTGGCAGAGGATCGTGGGGCTGGGAACCATCCATGTGGACAGCAGTGATAAGACCATGAAGGCATTTGACATACACAATATCCGTGATTGTGAGAATGTCAAGGAGCAGCTATCCGGGCTGGTGGAGCAGGAGAGGGATAATAAGCGGGTATCCTCAAGGGAGTTCATAGGCGGCTACGAGGATGGGGACGATGGATTTGATGAGCCGGACGGCCATTATTAATAAAAGACACTACTAAGAAAGGGGATTTTGTATGGGTAAAAAACGCAATATAATTGTTGGACAGTCAGGGGGACCTACATCAGTTATTAACTCCAGTCTGGCAGGTGTGTATAAGACGGCGAAGGAGAGGGGATTCCACAAGGTGTATGGCATGCTCCACGGCATTGAAGGGCTGTTGGATGAAATGTATGTGGATTTATCCACCCAGATCCATTCAGACATGGATATTGAGCTTTTAAAGAGGACGCCCTCCGCATTCCTGGGCTCCTGCCGTTATAAGCTGCCGGATATCCATGAGAACCCGGATATTTATGAGAAACTGTTCGCAATCCTGGATAAGCTGGAGATTGAGGTATTCATCTACATCGGAGGCAACGACTCCATGGATACCATCAAGAAGCTGTCGGACTATGCCATTGTAAAGGGGCACAGCCAGAAGTTTTTAGGCGTGCCAAAGACCATTGACAATGACCTGGCGCTGACCGACCACACGCCTGGATTTGGCAGCGCAGCCAAGTACATAGCCACCTCCACCAAGGAAGTGATACGGGATGCCATGGGGCTTTCCTATAAACGCAAGACCATCACGATCATAGAATGTATGGGAAGGAATGCGGGCTGGCTGACCGGAGCCACGGCCCTTGCAAAGACAGAGGACTGCTGCGGCCCCGACCTGATATACCTTCCGGAGATTACATTTGACATTGATAAGTTCCTTAAAAAGTGTAAGGATCTGATTGTTAAGAAACCATCCAGCGTCATTGCGGTATCAGAGGGAATCAAGGTCCCGGACGGACGGTATGTATGCCAGCTGTCAGGGGGGAGTGATTATGTGGACGCCTTCGGGCATAAACAGCTGGCGGGCACTGCTGACTATCTGGCCGGATTCCTGGCAGCGGAGTTAGGCTGCAAGACAAGGTCCGTGGAACTTTCCACCCTCCAGCGGAGCGCTTCCCATGTGGCTTCCCGTGTGGATATCAACGAAGCATTCATGGTAGGCGGCGCGGCTGTTAAGGCTGCGGATGAAGGCGACACGGGCAAGATGGTTGTTATTGACAGGGTATCCGATGACCCCTATATGAGCGCGGCCGGCATCTATGATGTCCATAAGATTGCCAACAATGAAAAGGTGGTTCCAAGGAACTGGGTGAACAAGGACGGCAGCTATGTGACGCAGGAATTCGTCAATTATGTGGAGCCGCTGATACAGGGGGATTACCAGCCATTTATGGTAAACGGACTGCCCCAGCACCTGGTTTTGAAGCGGTAGGATACCCATAATAGCTAAAATTTTCTATGTATAGCTTAAAAAATTGCAGATTCAGCCATTATTTGGCAGATAAGAATCAAAGGCGGTTTCCAGATTTTGGGGGACCGCCTTCAAAATACCACAACGAAACGGGTTTTAATGCCACAAAACCCAAGCAGTCTGCACAATGAAAGTACACCCCCTGGCGCAGGGGAGAGGAGAGGGGGATTTGACAATGGAATACAATGGTGGTATATTTATGTCAACCTTTCCAAATGACATTCATGGACACCGTGGTTTTATATACAAAAGACCGGGCGTCCCAAAAAAGGAGTTTTGATTATGAAAGAGAAGAAAATCATATTGCCAACAATAGCTGAAGCAAGGAAATTTGTGGAAGAAGCTACCAGGTGTGACTTTGATATTGATGTATTTTATAATAGGGTAACCATTGATGCCAAGTCCATCCTGGGCGTGCTGAGCCTGGACCTGACCAAGGTCCTTACGGTCCAGTTCAATGGGTCCGATGAAGTATTTGAGGAGTATCTTGGCACACTTTCACCGGAAGCCGCAATCACGGCTGCCTAGGGTGTGTTTGAAAAGTGCTTTCCGTCAGCTGCCCTCAGGGGTACCTATGGTGGATTCCTTAGGGCAGATGGCGGGAATGAATGTTCAAACACACTCTGGTAAAGAGATATAAGAAGTGCAGTGAAAGAGCCTGCGGGCTGAATCAGGAGGATTGCGAACGTCTGTTTGCAATCCTCCTGTTTTTATGGTATGATATCGTAAGATTGTTTGATGGGGCAGGTGCGGTACGTGTATTTATACCGGGCGGCGCCTTGCGCCCTCAGCCGGCAGCAAGGAGGTAGCGGATTTGGACGGACAGACACAGGCACAGCCGCCAATCAAGATATCCGTACGTAATCTGGTGGAATTCGTGATGCGAAGTGGTGATTTAGACAACCGCAGGACGGCAGGGGCCAAGAAGGAGGCCATGCAGGCTGGCGGCAGGCTGCACCGGAAGATACAGAAACGGATGGGAAGCAGTTACCGCCCGGAAGTGGTTTTAAAGCACAGGGTACGGGAGGATATGTTTGAAATCCTGGTGGAAGGAAGGGCGGACGGAATCATCACCGAGCCGGCCGGCGTTGTGATTGATGAGATTAAATGCATCTACATGGATGTGGGCCGGCTGGAGGAGCCGGACCCGGTGCATCTGGCCCAGGCCCTGTGCTATGGATATTTTTACAGCTATGATAACAAGCTTGACACCATTGGCATCCAGATTACCTATTGCAATATAGAGACAGAGGAAATCAGGCGTTTTAAGGAGGAGAGGAGCAGCGCGGACCTGTCCGTCTGGTTTGAAGGGCTGATACATGAGTATGTGAAGTGGGCCAGGTACATCTGCCATCACAACATGCGGCGCCAGGAATGCTTAAAGGAACTTCCCTTTCCCTATCCCTACAGGGATGGGCAGAAGGAACTGGCAGTGGATGTATACCGGTCCATTGCAAGAAAGAGGAACCTGTTCATACAGGCACCCACCGGTGTGGGCAAGACCCTTTCCACCATCTATCCCAGCCTGAAGGCCATGGGGGAGGGCCATGGGGAGAAGCTGTTTTACCTGACAGCCAAGACCATTACCAGAAGTGTGGCAGAAGATGCGTTTTCCATCCTCAGGAAGGAAAGCGGGCTGTATTTTAACACAGTGACCATCACTGCCAAGGAAAAGCTGTGCATCATGGAGAAGCCGGACTGTAATCCCCAGGCCTGCATAAGGGCAAAGGGGCATTATGACAGGGTCAATGACGCGGTCTATGAGATCATCGGGGATGTGGACGGGATTACAAGGGAGAAGGTCCTGGAATATGCAGGGCGGTATCAGATATGCCCCTTTGAATTCTGCCTGGATATCAGCAACTGGGTGGATGGGATCATCTGTGATTACAATTACGTGTTTGACCCCAATGTGAGGCTGAAGCGGTATTTTGACCAGGGGGAGCCGGGGCAGGGATATCTGTTCCTGGTGGACGAGGCCCATAACCTGGTGGCCCGGGCCAGGGAGATGTACAGCGCCAGCCTGGTGAAGGAAGACGTGCTCCTGGTCAGGAGGATCCTCAAGTCCCAGACAGGCGCGGGAAAGGTGCTGACCCAGCTGGACAAGTTAAACCAGAAGTTCCTGGACCTAAAGAGGTCGTACGGTTCGGAGGACGCGGAGGGAATCATCCACCGCCAGGTCCTTGGAAGCGACTATGAGCTGCTGCCGGATGTGAACCTGCTGGCCCTTCAGCTCATGACCATGTTCGGCGAGCTGGAAAGTTTCATGAATGAGAACGTGGAGTTTGGGGACAGGGACCTGGTGCTGGAGTTTTACTTTGCTGTCCGGGATTTCCTGTATATCTATGACAGGCTGGATGACAATTACAGGATTTATGCAAGGCTTCTGCCGGACGGGCATTTCATGGTAAAGCTATTGTGCGTGAATCCGGCTGTGAACCTGAAGGAATGCCTGGACCGCGGGAACAGCACCCTGTTCTTTTCAGCGACCCTGCTGCCAATCCAGTACTACAAAGAACTGCTCAGCGGCAGCCAGGAGGAATACGCGGTCTATGCCAGGTCCCCGTTCCCTGAGGAAAACCGCCTGGTGCTGGCTGCCAGCGATGTAAGCAGCCGCTACAGCCGGAGAGGCCCCTATGAATACGAGAAGATTGCAGACTATATATGCAGGATCGTGGAGGGGAAAAGAGGCAATTACATGGTGTTCTGCCCCTCCTACCAATATCTTCACGCCATTGAGGAGGTCCTTGCCAGACGGCAGGAGGAGGTCGGGCTGGATTTTACATGGCTGGCCCAGAAGAACCGCATGACAGAGGAGGAGAGGGAGGACTTCCTGAGAAGTTTTGACGGGGAACGGAAACAGTCCATGGCGGCCCTGTGTGTGATGGGGGGAATCTTTTCAGAGGGAATTGACCTTAAGGAGGACCGCCTGATTGGCGCCGTGATTATCGGGACCGGCCTGCCCCAGGTGAATACGGAGCAGGAAATCCTCAGGGATTATTTTGACGGACACGGCGGCTGTGGGTTTGATTATGCCTACCAGTATCCGGGAATGAACAAGGTGATGCAGGCGGCCGGCCGGGTCATACGGACCATCCATGACAAGGGCGTGATTGCCCTGCTGGACGACCGGTTCCTGCGCCCGGAATATGTGGCCATGTTTCCAAGGGAATGGGGCTCCTATACAGTGGTCAGCCGGTACAATGTGGGCCAGGCAGTGGAACGGTTCTGGAACCGCTTTTAACATGTGCCGGAAGGGAACGGCGCTCTACAGGATATCCATGAACTGTCTGGCTGCCTGGGAAACAGGCAGGCTTTCATTGTAGGCCACCATCATCTGCCGGGAGGGAAGCTGTTCCTTTAAATCCAGGATGAACAGGTTCCTGTCCTTTGCAGGGATGCAGAAGTCCGGGACAAACGCAATCCCCAGTCCGATACGGGCCAGGTCGATGAGAAGGTCGTTGCTGGACAGCTCAATCTCAGGAACCAGGTCCAGCTGGCTTTTCTGGAAAATCTGATGCAGGAACTCGCTGGTGGTGCTCTTGCGGTCCAGCATCATGATGGGGTAGTCCAGAAGTTCTTCCAGTCCCAGCTTCCTTCCTTCCAAAGGAAAGGCAGCCCGGCTGGCCACGAATACGTCATGGAATTCATTGATGACCCGTGTATTCATATTACCGGCCAGGGCTGAGTTAGGATAATTGGTCACAATGAAGTCGGCCTGTCCGTTTTCCAGGAAGCGGGCGCATTCAATGGAGGTCTGGTTGGTTACCTTGATGTGTATGTTGGGAAATTCCTTGTGGAACTGATTCAGGTAGGGCACCAGATAGTAACGGCAGATGGTGTCGCTGGCGCCGATGCGCAGCTGGCCGCCGTTTAAAGTGTGGGCCTCCAGAAGCTGGTTCTCACCGCGCTTAATCAGGTTCATGGCTGGTTCGATGTGTTTTAACAGGATCTCGCCCTCTGGCGTGAGCTGCACTTTTTTGGTACTCCGTATGAAAAGTGGCTGGTTCAGCTTTTTCTCCAGGACTTTTATGGACTGGCTCACCGCTGACTGGGAGATGAAAAGCTGTTTGGACGCCTCAGAAAAACTCAGTGTAATTGCAACATGGTAAAATACTTTATATAGTTCATAGTTAATATCCATTATTAAGTCCTCCTTATAAACTAAGCCTATCTTATCACGATGGACAAGGGTTTGTAAAGAGGTTTCTGTCTGATTGCTTGACTTCTACAAGTGGATGGATTATCCTAATACATATCTTGAAAGGAATAAGGATTGATATGGCAGAAAATTTTTATGAAATGTATCTGGAAGAGATGGGCAGCATCACGCCTTTGACGGAGCAGGAGAAGAAGGTCCTTTTAAATGAGACGGCCCGGGGGGATGCAGGGGCGCGCAGCCGTTTGGTGGAAGGCAGCTTAAAGCATGTGCTTGATCTGGTATCAGGCTATGAGGGCAGGGAGCTGCCTATGTCCGATATTGTCCAGGAAGCGAATACGGCCCTGATGCTGGCGGCCATTGAATATGATGAAAGCGAAGCGTGGGACGGACTTGTGGAGCGCAGGGTAAGGGAGGCCGTGGAGCTGGCCCTTCAGGAGCAGAAAGCGGAAGCTGAAATGGAAGAAACCATGGCAGCCAGGGTCAATGTACTTCAGACCGTATCGCAGATGATGGCCAAGGAGCTGGGCAGGGAGGCCACGCTCCAGGAACTGGCTGCCAAGATGAAGATGACGGAAGACGAAATCAAGGACATCATGAAGCTGGCCCTGGACGCCCTGACAGTCAATGGGGAAGGCCGGGCCTTGGGGGAAACAGAAGATGACACGGATTCCTCCAATCCCATTAAGGATGGATGGAGCATGGAAGAACGGTAGGGGGAACTGGATTATGAAGTTATATATCATACGCCATGGACAGACGGACTGGAATGTGGAGGGCAAGATACAGGGAAGGCAGGATATCCCGCTTAATGATATGGGACGCAGGCAGGCCAGGGCATTGGCAGATGGCATGAAATCCCGCCCGGTGGCATCTGTCTACTCCAGTCCCCAGAAGCGGGCCATGGAGACGGCAGAGGCCATAGCAGGCCCCCTGGGCCTTACGGTCAAGGCAGTGCCACAGCTGATGGAAATCGGATATGGGGACTGGGAAGGCCGCAGCGCCGAAGATATACTGACCACGGACAGGGAACTGTATGAGTCCTGGTGGCAGCACCCCGCCACGGTGGCGCCTCCGGGCGGAGAGACGCTGAACCAGGTGGATGAACGCTGCCGCCAGGCCTGGGACATGATACGGTCAGGGATGAAGGGGGACACGGCAGTGGTGGCCCATGGCGGGACGCTGGCCCACTTTATCGTACATCTTCTGGAGGGCCAGCCCGAGGCCAAGGAGATTGTGGTCAGCAATGCAAGCATTACCACCATGGACTATGACCCGAAATCCGGGGTCTGCCGTCTGGTGGACCTTAATGACTGCAGCCACCTGGACTGAATTTTCAAACAGACCCCAGGGTATATTAAAATGGAGATAGTTTTGTAAGCGCTTACAATTAAATATGGGAGGTATTCTTATGACAGAGGTTAAAGGCAATGTAATCGTAGGACAGTCCGGAGGGCCTACAGCAGTGATTAACTCCAGCCTGGCAGGGGTCTATAAAACTGCCAGGGACAGAGGGGCAAGGAAGGTATACGGCATGCTTCACGGAATCCAGGGCCTGCTGCAGGAGCGGTATGTGGATCTGTCTGACCACATCAAGACGGATCTGGACATTGAGCTTTTAAAACGGACCCCTTCCGCTTATCTTGGCTCATGCCGCTTCAAGCTTCCGGAGATATGTGAGGACAGGACTGTTTACGACAGGATATTTGAAATCCTTCACGGGCTGGAAGTGGAGTATTTCTTCTATATCGGCGGTAATGATTCCATGGACACCATTAAGAAGCTGTCCGACTACTCCTTATTAAATGGCAGTAAGATCCGTTTCATGGGCGTGCCGAAAACCATTGACAATGACCTTGCGGCAACGGACCACACGCCTGGATATGGAAGCGCGGCCAAGTACATTGGCGCCATTACAAAAGAAGTAATCCGGGACGGCCTTGTCTATGACCAGCAGAACGTGACCATCCTGGAAATCATGGGACGGAACGCGGGATGGCTCACCGGCGCGGCCGCGCTTGCAAAGGGTGAGGACTGCGGGGGGCCGGACATGATTTTCCTTCCCGAGGTTACCTTTGACGTGGATGCTTTCATGAAGAAGGTGGAAGGACTCCACCGGCGCAAGAAATCGGTGGTGGTTGCCGTATCAGAGGGCGTGAAGCTGGCGGACGGCCGTTATGTCTGCGAACTGACAGAGGGGATTGAGTTTGTGGATGCCTTTGGACATAAACAGCTGACCGGAACAGCCAGATACCTGGCGGAGAAAATCAACCGGGAGGTTGGCTGCAAAACCAGGGCCATTGAGTTTAACTCACTTCAAAGATGCGCGTCCCATATTGTCTCCAGGGTGGATATCACGGAGGCGTTCCAGGTTGGAGGGGCGGCCGTGAAGGAGGCCTTTGAAGGGGAGACCGGCAAGATGGTCATCCTCAAACGGGTTTCCGACGACCCTTATGTGTGCGTCACGGATATCTATGACGTGCATAAGGTTGCCAATGTGGAGAAAAAGGTGCCCAGGGAATGGATTAATCAGGATGGGGATTATGTGACGGAAGAATTTGTGAATTACATACGTCCTTTAATCCAGGCAGAACTTACCCCGATCATGACGGACGGGCTTCCAAGACACCTGTATTACACGGATGTGGAGAAAAAGTAGCAGGACGGTAAATTAAAAACAGGGCTGCGGCCGCTGGCTTTTCCAGTGGGGCTGCAGCCCTGTTTTAATCCGGTGCATCTTAATCCGTATATCTTAATCCATATATCTTAATGGTACAGCTTCTTGTGCTCATAGACCGGTTCGGATGTAAGCTCCACGCCCAGCTTCTTAAAGACCTTGATATCCACGTCAGACAGCATGACAGAGGTGTGTACCTGGCAGCCCCGCAGTTTGGGGAGCTGGGACAGGGCCTTTTTGGCCGTACTGTCCGTGGCCGCGCTCATGGACAGGGCAATCAGTACCTCGTCCGTGTGAAGGCGTGGGTTCTTGCTGCCCATGTACTGGGTCTTAAGGGTCTGGATGGGCTCAATCGCGGATGGGGCAATCAGGTGTACATTGTGGGGAATACCGCCCAATACCTTGATGGCGTTCAGCAGCAGGGCGGCGGAAGCGCCTAAAAGGCTGCTGGTCTTGCCGGTCACCAGCTGCCCGTCATCCAGTTCCATGGCTGCCGCAGGAGCACCCAGCTTCTGGGCACGTTCCATGCAGGGGGCAATGACGCGGCGCATGGCAGTGGTGATCTTGGCCTGGTTCATGAGGAGGTTGATCTTATAGACCTCATCCTGATCCCCTTCCTCCATGGCAAGGCGGTTCAGCGCATGATAATGCCGGCGGATGATTTCCTGGTTGGAGGCCTCACGGCAGGCATCGTCGTCAATGATACAGAAGCCTGCCATGTTGACGCCCATGTCCGTTGGGGATTTGTAAGGGCTGGTGCCGTAAATCCCTTCGAAAATCGCGTTGAGCACAGGGAAGATATCCACATCCCTGTTATAGTTGACAGTTGTTTCGCCGTAAGCTTCCAGGTGGAAGGGGTCAATCATGTTTACATCGTTAAGGTCCGCCGTGGCAGCTTCATAGGCCAGGTTCACCGGATGCTTTAACGGAAGGTTCCAGATGGGAAATGTCTCAAACTTGGCATATCCGGCCTTGATTCCCCGCTTGTTCTCATGATAGAGCTGGGAAAGGCAGGTGGCCATCTTGCCGCTGCCGGGTCCGGGAGCCGTGATGATGACCAGCGGCCTGGTGGTCTCTATATAATCATTCATGCCAAAGCCCGCATCGCTGACAATCAGGGGGATATTGCTGGGATAACCCTCGATGCAGTAGTGGCGGTATACCTTGATGCCCCTGTGCTCTAATTTGGCCTTAAACTGGTCGGCGCCGTTCTGGCCGCTGTACTGGGTAATCACCACGCTGCCCACATACAGGCCCTTGTCCCTGAATTCCTGGATCAGGCGGAGCACATCCTCATCATAGGTAATGCCCAGATCATGGCGCACTTTATTCTTCTCAATATCAGCCGCATTGATGACGATGACAATCTCGGACTGGTCGGCCAGCTGAAGGAGCATACGCAGCTTACTGTCAGGGGCAAAGCCCGGAAGCACCCTGGAGGCGTGGAAATCGTCAAAGAGTTTGCCGCCGAATTCCAGATACAGCTTATCGCCAAATTCCCCAATCCGCTTTTTGATGTGTTCTGACTGCATGGTCAGATATTTTTCGTTATCAAATCCGATTTTCATTTCTTCTGTATTCTCCCTGTCCTAAAATTAACCACATACCATTTTAGTATAGCACAATTTACGTATGTGTGCCATAATAGTTTCCACGGAATCTGAAGATGATATGCAGATGGTCTGCAGGAGGCAACATAGATACAGGGGATTGTTTATAAGAAAACATGTAAAAAAAGATTAAATATATTAATTTTACTAATTTATACAACTTGTGATATGATAAGTACAGATAAAAGGGCATTGGTCCCTTTTGGCTGTATCAATATAGAAGGTCACAAAAAGCAGGAGGTTGCTAAATGAGCGTAAGGCGAATATTTGTGGAGAAGAAACCGGACTATGCAGTTAAGGCAGGCGAGCTGAGGGAAGAGCTGGAAAGCTACCTGGGCCTGGATGATGTGAGGAATGTACGTGTTTTAATCCGTTACGATATTGAGAACCTGTCAGAGGAAACATACAAGAAGGCATTGGGGACCATTTTTTCCGAGCCGCCCTTGGACGAGGTATATGAGGAGGAATTCCCAAAGAATCCGGGTGACCTTGTATTTTCCGTGGAATACCTGCCTGGACAGTTTGACCAGAGGGCGGATTCCGCCGAGCAGTGCGTCAAGCTTTTAAAGGAAGACGAGGAGCCTGTCATCAGGACAGCAGCCACCTATGTAATCACCGCGCCCCTGACCGGGGACCAGGAAGCTGCCATCAAAAGCTTCTGCATCAACCCGGTGGACAGCCGTGAGGCAGAGGAAAGGAAACCGGAAACCCTGGTGACCGGGTTTGAGGTGCCGGAGGATATTAAGGATTTTGACGGCTTTACGGATCTTTCCCGGGAAGGGTTAATGGCTCTTTATGATACCCTGAACCTGGCCATGACTTTTAAGGATTTCCTCCATATCCAGGCATATTATAAAAAGGAAGAGCGCAGGGATCCGTCCGTAACGGAAATCCGTGTGCTGGATACATACTGGTCCGACCACTGCCGCCACACCACGTTTTCCACTGAACTTAAGAATGTAAGCTTTACGGACGGGGATTACAGGGAACCCATTGAGGATACATATAAGCAGTACCTGGCTGATAGGGAAGTGATATATAAGGGGCGGGACGATAAGTACGTCTGCCTGATGGACCTGGCCCTGATGGCAATGAAGAAGCTGCGCAGGGATGGAAAACTTACGGATATGGAGGTTTCCGATGAAATCAATGCCTGCTCCATCGTGGTGCCCGTGGAAATTGACGGTGTGCAGGAGGAGTGGCTGGTTAACTTTAAGAATGAGACACACAACCATCCCACTGAGATTGAACCCTTTGGCGGCGCCGCCACCTGTCTGGGCGGGGCCATCCGTGACCCGCTGTCAGGCCGTACCTATGTGTACCAGGCCATGCGCGTGACCGGGGCAGCAGACCCCACAAAACCATTAAGCGAGACGCTAAAGGGCAAACTGCCCCAGAGGAAAATCGTAAACAGCGCTGCCCAGGGATATTCCTCCTATGGCAACCAGATTGGTCTTGCCACCGGATATGTAAAAGAGGTGTATCATCCGGGTTATGTGGCGAAGCGGATGGAAATCGGCGCGGTTATGGGCGCTGCCCCCAGAAAAGATGTAATCCGTGAGACTTCCGACCCGGGTGATATCATCATCCTTTTGGGCGGACGCACGGGCCGCGACGGCATCGGCGGGGCCACCGGTTCCTCCAAGGTCCACACCACGGCGTCCATTGAAGTGTGCGGTGCAGAGGTGCAGAAGGGAAATGCCCCCACGGAGCGCAAAATCCAGAGGATGTTCCGCCGCCCGGAGGTGAGCCGCCTCATAAAGAAGTGCAATGACTTTGGAGCAGGCGGCGTGTCGGTTGCCATCGGGGAACTGGCTGCCGGGCTTAAGATTGATCTTGACAAGGTGCCGAAGAAATACGCGGGTCTGGATGGAACGGAAATCGCCATTTCCGAGTCCCAGGAAAGGATGGCGGTTGTGGTTGACCCGGCGGATGTGGACCGGTTCCTGGCCTATGCCGCTGAGGAGAACCTGGAAGCAGTGACCGTGGCAGTGGTGACGGAAGAACCGCGCCTGGTGATGAGCTGGAGGGGCAGGATTATTGTGGATATCAGCCGGGCCTTCCTTGACACCAACGGCGCCCACCAGGAAGCAGACGTGACCCTGGAAGTGCCAAACCGTGAGGGCAATCCCTTTGAGCGCAGGGAAACGGGGGATGTAAAGGTAAAATGGATGGAAATGCTGGCAGGACTGAACGTGTGCTCACAAAAGGGGCTGGTGGAGCGTTTTGACGGCTCCATCGGGGCAGGCTCCGTGTTCATGCCTTACGGAGGCAGGTACCAGCTGACCGAGACGCAGGCCATGGTTGCAAAGCTGCCCGTACTGAAGGGACACACGGATACGGTTACCATGATGAGTTATGGGTTTGACCCGTACCTTTCCAGCTGGAGCCCGTACCACGGAGCTGTATATGCAGTGGTGTCCTCGGTCGCCAAGATTGTGGCCGCAGGCGGCGACTGCGGCAAGATCCATTTCACGTTCCAGGAATATTTCCGCAGGATGAACTCCGACCCGTCCAGATGGAGCCAGCCTTTTGCAGCCCTTCTGGGCGCCTATGGCGCGCAGCTTGGCCTTGGCCTTGGGTCCATTGGAGGCAAGGACAGCATGTCCGGCACCTTTGACACGGAAGAAGGCGAGATTAACGTGCCGCCAACCCTTGTGTCCTTTGCGGTGGATGTGGACAGCAGCAGGCATATCATTACGCCTGAGTTTAAGAAACCAGGCAGCAGGATTGTGGAATTCAGGATTGCACGGGACCGGTACGACCTGCCGGATTACGGCCGGGTAATGGAGGGGTACACAAAGCTGCGTGAGGATATCCTGGCCGGCCGGATCATTTCCGCTTATGCAGTGGAAGGAAACGGCCTGGCAGAGGCAGTGAGCAAGATGGGATTCGGCAATAAGCTGGGTGTGAAGATAGAGCATAATGTGGACCCAAGGGACTTCTTCGGGGCAGGATGGGGCAACATTGTCTGCGAAGTTGCAGAAGGCAGGACAGGGGAGCTTTTCATCCCATACACGGTCATTGGCGAGGTGACGGACAGCGGCGTATTTGAGTACGGCGACACGGTCATCACCATGGATGAAGCCCTCCATGCATGGACCCGCACGCTGGAGGACGTGTTCCCCACTGTTACGGGCAGGTCTGCCTGCGGCCGGGAGGCTGTCCTGGAAGAAAAGCTTTACCGCAGTCCGGCAGTGTATATATGTGACCATAAGCTGGGGCAGCCAACCGTATTCATTCCTGTATTCCCGGGCACCAACTGCGAGTATGACAGCACAAAGGCATTTGAGCGGGCAGGAGCAAAGGTGGTTACAAAGGTGTTCAGGAACCTGGGCGCCGAGGATATCCGGCAGTCCGTAGACGAGTACAGGAAAGCCATAGCGGGCGCCCAGATTGTGATGTTCCCCGGAGGATTCTCCGCAGGGGATGAGCCGGAAGGTTCAGCCAAGTTCTTTGCCACCGTATTCCGCAACGCGGTGATGAAGGAGGAACTGGAAAAGCTGTTAAATGAGCGTGACGGACTGATGCTTGGCATCTGCAACGGTTTCCAGGCCCTGATCAAGCTGGGGCTTGTGCCGGAAGGCAGGATTGTGGAGCAGGGACCGGATTCGCCAACCCTTGCCATGAATACCATTGGGCGCCATGTATCCAAGATGGTATACACCAAGGTGGTGTCCAACAAATCCCCATGGCTGGCAGGAGCAGGGCTTGGCGGCGTATACTGCAACCCGGCATCCCACGGCGAGGGACGTTTTGTTGCCAATGAGGCATGGCTCCACAGGCTCATGGTCAATGGACAGGTGGCAACCCAGTATGTGGACCATGAGGGCAATATCACCATGGACGAATACTGGAACCCCAATGGCTCCTACATGGCCATAGAGGGCATCACCAGCCCGGACGGACGCATCCTGGGCAAGATGGCCCACTCTGAGCGGCGCGGGGAATCGGTGGCCATTAACATTTACGGGGAACAGGATATGAAGATATTCGAATCAGGAGTAAAATACTTCCAGCTGTAATTAAGTGATGTATGAAGGGCTGGATTGGACATGGAAACAGGGAATACACGGCTGACTTGGTTTCGGCCGGGCATTCCCTGTTTGTGGTGGGGAATCAGGATATCAGTTCAGAGCACTTTCTGGTAAGCCAGCCTTAGATCCCCTTTTTCCGTCCCTTCCTGCAGAATCAGGCTGCCGCATAGGCGGTAACCGCTTTTTTCCAGGGCACGCTGCATGGAAAGGTTGTCCGGATGGGTGTCAATCCGGACATTACGCCATCCCTGGGACCTGGCAAAGTCCTCCGATTCTGCGAACAGCCTGGCGGCCAGTCCCTGGCCCTTGTGGTTTTCTTCCACACATACGCGGTGGAAGGCAGCGTATGGCCCATCATTGAGCCATGCGCCGTCTATGTCCCTGTAACTGGCCTCCGGCCCCTGAACCACGGTTATCATTCCGATGGCCTGCCCTTCCTCATCCAGCACATGGACGGTTTTCCGGCCGATGGCCGCAAGAAGCCCCGGACCGTCCGGGTCCCCCTTCTGCCACTGGCCGATGCCCCTGGCCCGGAAAGAAACCTTGGCCTGCTCCACCATGGAAAGAAGCCGGGGCAGGTCATCCTTGTCTGCTAAACGGTATATCATATGGTACCTCCCTGATTATAAGTCTGATTGAAGTTCCGGCCGGACAGGATACTGGCCGTTATTGCATAAGGTCAGTATATAGAAGGAAAACAGCATCCGTCAACCATTAGTTTGCCTAAAAGCAAAAAGGCCGCGTTCCCCAACCCGTTCTTGATTTTTTGCATCATGGTGTTATACTGGAAAGTAGCATTTTCCCGGATCCCCAATGGAGTGCCGGGAGGGACCGGGCAGGAAGAAAGGAGATCTTGATTATGGAAACAAAACTGACCAGGGAACAGGCGCTGGAGGCACTGAAGAAATACAACAGGGAGCCGTTCCACATCCTTCACGCACTGACTGTTGAGGGGGCCATGAGATGGTTTGCCCAGGACCAGGGCTTTGGGGATGAGGCGGACTTCTGGGGTCTTGTGGGTCTGCTTCATGACATTGACTTTGAGATGTATCCGCAGGAGCACTGCATCAAGGCGCCTGAGCTGCTGAAAGAGGCGGGGGCAGAGGAGGATTTCATCCGTGCGGTCTGCTGCCATGGGTATGGCATCATGGTGGACATTAAGCCGGAACACCAGATGGAGAAGATACTGTTTGCAGTGGACGAGCTGACCGGGCTCATTGGCGCAGCGGCCAGGATGCGTCCGTCTAAGAGCGTGATGGACATGGAGGTGTCCAGCCTGAAGAAAAAGTTCAAGGATAAACGGTTTGCCGCCGGATGTTCCAGGGATGTGATCCAGGACGGGGCAGAAGCCCTGGGATGGAGCCTGGAGGAACTGATGGAGAAGGCTATCCTTGCCATGCGTTCCTGCGAGGAATCCGTAAATGGACAGATGGCACAGCTGACGGAATGAATGTTCAAACACACCCTGAGGCGTGATTGAACATTCATAGGCGCCGTCCGCACCCAGCCCGGGGAGAATGGATGCCCCTTCCTCTTTGCACAGATAATGATACGATGATCTGCAAGAAAAAATAGGTTACATATTGAAAAGTGTCGATGAATATCTTATAATTAGGGTGAATCGTTGGATAACTTGTTGCACATTGAGAAAGAAGGGGTGTTATGTATGCTATGTATTATGTGGCTGTCGGTTCGCTGGCCGCACTGGCCTTTGCAGCCTGTATGTTTTTCAGGGTTAAGAAGGAACCCGGGGGCAGCAAAGAGATGCTGGGTATCTCCGGCGCGGTACAGAAAGGTGCTAATGCGTATCTGAAGCGTCAATACAAAGGCGTAGGAATATTTTTTGCCGCGGTTTTTGTCATCCTTATGGGAATGGCAATCTGCGGCTTTTTGAGTTTTTTTACACCTTTTGCTTTCCTGACAGGAGGATTTTTCTCCGGACTGTCCGGGTTCATCGGCATGAGGACGGCTACCATGGCCAACTGCCGGACCGCCCAGGGCGCTTCGGAGAGCCTTAACAAGGGCCTGAGGGTTGCGTTTTCTGCCGGATCCGTCATGGGGTTCACGGTGGTCGGCCTGGGGCTTTTTGACCTGACTGTGTGGTATTTCATACTGAATATGGCCTTTGGCGCCCTGCCTGAGGGGGAACGGATTGCCCAGATAACAGCCAACATGCTGACCTTTGGAATGGGGGCGTCCAGTATGGCCCTCTTTGCAAGGGTGGGCGGAGGCATTTTCACCAAGGCCGCGGATGTGGGGGCGGACCTGGTGGGCAAGGTGGAGGCGGGCATTCCCGAGGATGACCCCAGGAACCCGGCAGTGATTGCTGACAATGTCGGGGATAACGTAGGCGATGTGGCCGGAATGGGCGCTGACCTTTACGAGTCCTATGTTGGTTCCATTGTTTCCACATCCGCCCTGGCAGTGGCCGCGGGCTACGGCGTCAGGGGAGTGGCTGTGCCCATGACGCTGGCTGCCCTGGGCGTGGTTGCATCCATTGCAGGAACATTTTTCGTGAACACAAAGGAGGACGCGACCCAGAAAAACCTGCTGACAGCCCTGAGGACAGGGACCTATATCAGCGCCGTTCTGGTGGTGATTGCAGCCTTTTTTGCCATCCGCATCCTGCTTCCGGGACAGATGGGGGTATATGCGGCCATTCTGTCCGGCCTGGCTGCAGGTGTGGCAATCGGCGCCATCACGGAATATTATACATCAGATTCCTATTCACCCACCAGGAAGCTTGCTGCCTCCAGTGAGACCGGCGGGGCCACGGTCATCATAAGCGGACTGTCCCTGGGAATGATGTCCACGGTGGGGCCTGTTGTCGTTGTGGGGATTTCGGTCCTGGTCAGTTATTTCTGCGCAGGAGGCAAGGGTGACTTTAACGCAGGGCTTTACGGCGTGGGCGTTTCCGCTGTTGGAATGCTGTCCACCCTGGGGATTACCCTTGCAACGGATGCCTATGGCCCGGTGGCGGACAATGCGGGAGGTATTGCTGAGATGACCCATATGCCCGGGGATGTCAGACGTAAGACAGATGCCCTGGACTCCCTGGGCAACACCACGGCTGCCACCGGCAAGGGATTTGCCATCGGTTCCGCGGCCCTTACGGCCCTGGCCCTGATTGCGTCCTATATTGACAAAGTAAGGCAGATCGCGCCGGGACTGGATCTGGACCTGTCCATCACCAATCCTCCGGTGCTGATCGGACTGTTCATCGGCGGCATGCTTCCCTTCCTGTTCGCATCCCTGACCATGGAGGCGGTGGGCGAGGCGGCCCAGTCCATTGTGGTGGAAGTGCGGCGGCAGTTTAAGGAGATAACCGGGCTGATGGAAGGAAAGGCCGAGCCGGATTACGGCGCATGTGTGGATATGTGTACCAGGTCGGCCCAGAGGCTTATGGTCGCACCGGCCATGGTGGCGGTGGCGGTTCCCGTGGCAGTGGGGCTTCTGCTGGGGCCTCAGGGCGTGGCAGGACTTCTGGCAGGCAACACGGTGACCGGTTTTGTGCTGGCCGTGATGATGTCCAATGCAGGCGGGGCCTGGGATAATGCCAAGAAGTACATTGAGGGCGGCGCTTACGGGGGAAAGGGCAGTCCGCAGCACAAGGCAGCGGTTATCGGTGACACGGTAGGCGACCCCTTTAAGGATACCTCCGGGCCGTCCATCAATATCCTGATTAAACTCACATCCATGGTGTCCATTGTATTTGCAGGACTGGTGGTGGCGGTGCACCTGCTGTAGGATTGGCCGGGGACGGCAAACATTTTCCACAAAGAAAGTCCGTCCTGTAAAAACAAATGTCCTCTGTACGCAAATTTTTTCATCGAAACCTATTGACATCCTTGATAAAGTAAGGTATTATTTGCACTTGTAACGCAGTAAAGGCCAGAGCGTGTTTTATTTTGTTAAGAATAGAGACAGTGCAAAGTAAGAGCAAGGGAGACAGATACGATGAAAAAAGTGGTGAAGTTCGGCGGAAGTTCGTTGGCCAGCGCAAGGCAGTTCAAGAAGGTTGCGGATATTATCAGGGCTGACAAGTCCAGGAGATATGTGGTTCCTTCCGCACCAGGCAAGCGGAGTGACAAGGATGAGAAGGTTACGGATATGCTGTATGCCTGTTATGATGCGGTGGCAGAAGGCAGGTCCTACAAGAAAATCCTGGAGAAGATCAAAAGCAGGTACATGGATATCATTGACGGCCTGAACTTAAACCTGAACCTGGACCACGAATTTGAACGGATAGAGGAGGACTTCCTGGCAAAGGCAGGAAGGGATTACGCTGCTTCCAGAGGCGAGTACCTGAACGGTATCGTGGTTGCCAATTATCTGGGATTTGAATTCATCGATGCCGCGGAAGTGATTTTCTTTGACGATAACGGTAATTTTGAGCCTGACCTGACCAATAAGGAGCTGTCCGAGCGCCTGGAGCATGTGGAGAAGGCCGTTATCCCGGGTTTTTACGGTTCACGCCATGACGGAACGGTCAAGACGTTTTCCAGGGGAGGTTCCGATGTCACCGGCTCCATCGTGGCAAAGGCCATCCATGCGGATATGTATGAGAACTGGACGGATGTGTCCGGCGTGCTGGTCACGGACCCAAGGATCGTGGATGACCCCGAGGTCATTGAAACCATTACATACAAGGAGCTGCGCGAGCTGTCCTACATGGGCGCCAGCGTGCTTCATGAGGATGCCATCTTCCCGGTGCGCAAGGAGGGGATTCCCATTAATATCAGGAACACCAACCGGCCCGAGGATAAAGGCACACTGATCGTGGAGAGCACCTGCCGCAAGCCGCGCCATACCGTTACCGGTATTGCCGGCAAGAAGGGATTCTGCTCCATCAACATTGAAAAGGCCATGATGAATGCCGAGGTGGGATTTGGCAGGAAGGTCTTAAGCGTATTTGAGCAGTACGGTATTTCCTTTGAGCACATGCCTTCAGGTATTGATACCATGACCGTATATGTGCATCAGTCTGAGTTTGAGGAGTATGAGCAGTCCGTGATTGCAGGCATCCACAGGGCAGTGGAGCCGGATACGGTGGAGCTGGAGTCTGACCTGGCATTGATTGCAGTGGTTGGCCGGGGCATGAGGTCCAACCGCGGCACGGCCGGAAGGATATTCTCCGCACTTGCCCACGCAAGGGTCAATGTGAAGATGATTGACCAGGGTTCCAGTGAATGGAATATCATCATAGGCGTGGAGAATGACGATTTTGAGACAGCTATCCGCGCCATCTACGACATTTTCGTGATTACGGAGCTGTGATAGTGGATGATGCCTGCACCGCCCGGGTGCAGGGATACAGGATGGTTTAGATGAGGAATGGAGTGGCACGGTGGGATACCGTGCCATTCTTTTAAGACACGGCCCGGGGCCCCATCCAGCCAGAAACCGCACTTCCGGCACTGCTTCTGGCCGGATGGGGCCTGGGACGTGCAGCCGGCGGGAATGGACTTTCAAGCGGGCCCTGATGCCGGGGAATGTCCGGGAAAACAAAAAAGCCATGCCGGATCAGGAGAGGATGGAATATGGGGAATATCGATGGCAGATGTGATAAAAAGGCTGTGATGAAATACGCCGGGGCTTTTATTGCCTGGGTAATTGGCTCGGGCTTTGCAACCGGGCAGGAAATCCTCCAGTTCTTCACAAGCTATGGCTATTACAGCTATGGTGTGGTGATACTGAACCTGGTTGGTTTCCTGTTTCTGGGGCATATGCTTATGACCACGGGATATGCCCACAAAAAGGACAGCGGATTTAACCATTTTACCTATTATTGCGGAAAAAGGGCGGGAACCTTTTATTCATGGCTGGTCCTGGGAACCTTATTGCTGCTGATTGCCGTCCTGGTCTCAGGGGCAGGCGCCGCCCTGTCTGAGTATTATGGGCTGAACCGGTATATTGGCTCCCTGATTATGTCGGCCCTGGTCTTAGGGGCATATCTGGTTGGGTTTGAGCGCCTGATCCGGATTGTGTCTGCCATCGGTCCTGTGATTATCGTATTTACCTTGTTTGTGGGGGTGGTTACCGTAATCCGGGATTTTGGGAACATCACCCAGGCAGGGGAGTATGGGACGGCGCTGGCAGGGCTTCGGCCATCGCCCAGCTGGATGGTCAGTTCTGTTTTGTACCTGTCCCTTAATTTCCTCAGCGGCAGTACGTATTTCACTGCCCTGGGAATGACTGCCAAAAGCAGGAAGGACGCAAAATGGGGGGCAATCTGGGGCGCGGCCACCCTGGTCCTGTCAATTGCAATCATGAACACGGCCATCCTGCTCCATGGCGGGACAGCGGCGTCCCTGTCCGTACCTACCCTGTATCTTGCAAAGGAAATTTCCTTTGTGCTGGGGGCCGTGTTCTCCATCGTACTGGTCCTGGGCATTTTTTCCTCCTGTTCCACCATGATGTGGACGGTCTGCAACCGGATTCCCCTGCCGCCGGGAACCGGAAGACACGGCATGGCTGCGGCGGTAACCGTATTTACCTATATCCTGGGCATGCTTCCATTCGCTAAACTGGTGAACCTGTTCTATCCCCTGGTGGGGTACCTGGGCCTTGTGTTCGTTGCCTGCGTCCTATACAGGGGCATAAAAGGATTATTTGTTCTCCAATGATAAAAAGTATGGTATACTGGATAAAATAGTAAAGAGCCTATGGTGATGCGCTTCAAGACAAGGAGGAACTGCATATGCTGGAAAAGATTGATTTAAATAAAACCGTGGATAAGAAATCGTACCGCAGGGTGATGGATGAGGCCTCCCGGAAACTGGGGCTGCTGCAGCGGGAGTGCAAGGCAGCGGGGATTCCGGTCATGATTGTGTTTGAGGGCATGGGAGCAGCCGGCAAGGGGGTCCAGATCAACCGGCTGATCCAGTCCCTGGACCCAAGAGGATTTGACGTGTATGCCTGCGACAGGCCCACTGAGGATGAGCAGATGCGTCCCTTCCTCTGGCGTTACTGGACCAAGACCCCGGCCAACGGCAGGATTGCCATATTTGACAGAAGCTGGTACCGCAGCGTGCAGGTGGACCGGTTTGACGGACTGACAACCGAGGACAAGCTGGAGGGCGCCTATCAGGACATCCTGTCCTTTGAAAAGCAGCTAAGCGATGGCGGGACGGTCATCATCAAATTTTTCCTGTATATTGATAAGGAGGAACAGAAAAAGCGGTTTAAAAAGCTGGACGCTTCCAAGGAAACCTCCTGGAGGGTCACAAAGGAGGACTGGGAGAGGAACAGGCACTATGAACGCTATCTCAGGATGAATGAGGAAATGCTTGAGAAGACAGACACGGATTATGCGCCGTGGGCCATCATTGAATCAGTGGATAAGGATTATGCTGCCACCAAGATCGTGTCCTCTGCCATGGACAGGCTTCAGTACGAGCTGGAGAAAAGGAAGGCCTCAGCAGACAGTAGGACAGTGGGTACGGCGCCGGCCACCACCAGGGAGCGCTTTAAGAACGGCGTGTTGTCCGGGATTGACCTTTCCAAGAGCCTGACAGAAGAAGCGTACAAGGAGCAGGTAAAAAAGCTTCAGAAGCGGTTATCCGAACTGCACAGTGAACTGTACCGGTTAAGGATTCCCGTGGTGATCGGGTTTGAGGGCTGGGATGCAGGCGGCAAGGGCGGGGCCATCAAACGTCTGACAAGCCAGCTGGATCCCAGGGGCTACCGGGTGAACCCCACGGCAGCGCCCAATGACATTGAGAAGGTACACCACTATCTGTGGCGTTTCTGGAACAATGTGCCAAAGGCGGGCCATATTGCCATCTTTGACCGCACCTGGTACGGCAGGGTCATGGTGGAACGGATTGAGGGGTTCTGCAGCGAGGCGGAGTGGAAACGGGCATACCAGGAGATCAACGAGATGGAATCCCACATGGCCAATGCCGGCGCCGTGGTGCTTAAGTTCTGGCTCCATATTGACAAGGATGAGCAGGAGCGCAGGTTCAAGGAGCGCCAGGCAGATCCCATGAAGCAGTGGAAGATAACGGACGAGGACTGGCGCAACCGCGAGAAGTGGGACATGTATGAGGAAGCGGTCAACGAGATGCTGGTGCGCACTTCCACCACCTATGCGCCATGGATTGTGGTGGAAGGCAATGATAAGCGGTATGCCAGGGTAAAGGTCTTAAGGACGGTTGTGGATGCCCTGGAAAAGAAAATTAAGGAAGTAAAAGAAAAAAGATGAGCAATACAAAAGAGATAATAATTGCAGGCGGCGGGGCGGCGGGCATGGTTGCTGCCATTGCAGCGGTAAGGGAAGGCGCGCACGTGCACCTGTTTGAGAAGAATGAGAAGCTGGGCAAAAAGATATTCATTACGGGCAAGGGGCGCTGCAATGTGACCAATGCCTGTGATATGGAGGAAATGCTGGCAGCGGTGGTGAATAACCCCAAGTTCCTGTACAGCAGCTTTTACGGGTTTACAAACCAGGATATGATGGAGCTGCTTAAACAGGCCGGACTCAGGCTGAAGGTGGAGCGGGGCGGCCGCGTATTCCCTGAGTCGGACAAGTCGTCTGATGTAATCGCAGCCCTTTCTTCTATTTTAAAGAGGGAGGGGGTGGAAGTCCGCCTGAACCACAGGGTGGAAGGTCTGGCCGTGGAAGACGGCGTGTGCAGGGGAATCCGTGTGGGCGGCTGTGTGCAAAGCGGGGACCGCGTGATCGTGACCACAGGCGGCCTGTCCTATCCGGCCACCGGTTCCACGGGCGATGGATATGGATGGGCCAGGGAGTGCGGCCATAAGATTACAGACCTGTCCCCGGCCCTGGTGCCTTTTGAGGCAGGGGAACTGGATACGGTAAAGGAATTGCAGGGGCTGTCCCTTAAGAACGTGGAGGCGGCCATATACGCTGGCAGGAAAGAGCTGTACCGGGATTTCGGGGAAATGCTGTTCACACATTTCGGCGTCAGCGGCCCGCTGCTTCTGAGCGCCAGCTCATTTGCAGCCAAGGCCATCAGGAAACAGCCCCTGCGGCTGGTCATTGACCTTAAGCCGGCGCTGACAAGGGAGCATCTGGATGAGAGGATTCTGCGGGACTTTTCAGAAAGCAGGAACAGGCAGTTTAAAAACTCGCTGACCCATCTGTATCCGGCCAAGCTGATTCCGGTCATCATAAAGCGCAGCGGCATTGACCCGGATAAAAAGGTCAATGAAATTACGAAAGAGGAACGGTCCGGACTGGTGCGGACCACCAAGGAACTGGAGTTTACCCTCACAGGCCTCAGGGATTACAAAGAGGCAATCATTACCCAGGGCGGCATATCGGTCCGGGACGTGAATCCCGGGACCATGGAATCCAAGCATGTCCGGGGTCTGTACTTTGCAGGGGAGATACTGGATCTGGATGCGGTTACAGGCGGGTATAACCTGCAGATTGCATGGTCCACGGGCTGGGCTGCCGGCAAGGGGGCTGCCAGGGAATGAAGCTTCAGACACGGCTTGAGGCGTGCAGCGGGCGGAAAGCAATTTTCAAACACGCTCTAGATACAAAAAGACAGGAGAGGAACTGGATACATGGGACATTTTAACATAGCAGTGGATGGTCCGGCAGGAGCCGGCAAAAGTACGATAGCCAGGATGGTGGCAGAAAAACTTGGATTCGTGTATGTGGACACAGGCGCCATGTACCGAACCATGGCATTACATTTTATCCGGCTGGGAATCAGCCCCGGGGATGAAGAAGCCATTGCCCGCGCGTGCCGGGATGTGGATGTGACCATCTGTTACAAGGACGGGGCACAGCAGGTCATGCTGAACGGGGAAAATGTCACCGGCCTTATCCGCACCGAGGAGGTGGGCGGCATGGCTTCGGCTACCTCCGTTTATGCGCCGGTAAGGAAGAAGCTGGTGGAACTCCAGCAGGAGCTGGCAAGAAAGACGGATGTGATCATGGATGGCAGGGATATCGGTACCTGCGTGCTTCCGGATGCACCTGCCAAGATTTATCTGACCGCCTCGGTGGAGGTACGGGCAGGCCGCCGGTTCAAGGAACTGACGGAAAAGGGCGTGGGGTGCACCCTGAAGGAGATTGAGGAGGACATCAGGGAGCGCGATTACCGGGATATGAACCGTGAGCACTCCCCGCTCAGGCAGGCCGAGGATGCCGTTCTGTTAGACAGCTCCGGGATGACCATTGAGCAGGTGGCGGATGCCATTATCCGCATTGCCTGTGAACGCGGTCTGGAGGTGGGCGCGTGAGCCGGGAAGGTACGGGGCGCCAGGTAGTGGTGGCAAAAAGCGCAGGCTTCTGCTTTGGCGTGGAACGGGCAGTGGACCAGGTGTACCAGCAGATAGACGCCCTGAAGGCAGGGAAGGCCAAAGGCCCTATCTACACATTTGGCCCCATCATACACAATGAGGAGGTTGTCAAGGACCTGGAGGAAAAGGGGGTCATGGTGCTGGAGGATGAGGCCGCCCTCAGGTCCCTGCCAAAGGGACAGGGAACCGTGATCATCCGCTCCCACGGCGTCAGCCGCCATATTTATGACATCCTTGAAGGGCGCGGGGTGGACATAGTGGACGCCACCTGCCCCTTTGTGAAGAAAATCCACCGCATTGTGTCGGAGCACTCCGGGGCAGGGGACGCGGTCGTGATCATCGGCAGTCCGGACCATCCGGAGGTGGAAGGAATCAGGGGATGGGGGAATGAGTACACTACGGTCGTAAAGGATGGGGCGGGGGTGGATAATTATGTCCTTCCCCAGGGCAAAAAGCTTTGTATCGTGTCCCAAACGACATTTAATTACAACAAATTTAAAGAATTAGTTGAAAAATTTTTAAAAAAGGGTTATGATAGTAGTGTTTTAAATACGATTTGCAATGCAACACAGGAAAGACAAGTGGAGGCGGCGAAGATTGCTTCTCAGGTAGACGCCATGATTGTGATTGGCGGAAGGCATTCATCCAATACCCAGAAGCTATATGAAATTTGCCTCAAGGAGTGTAAGAATACGTCTTACATTCAGACACTCGGCGATTTAGATCCTGATAGTGTATCTTCTGTGCGCAGCGTAGGTATTACAGCTGGGGCATCCACCCCAAAAAAGATTATTGAGGAGGTTCATACCAGAATGGCAGAGCAGAGTTTTGCAGAGTTATTAAAGGAAGAGGAAGAATCAACCAAACCAATACGTACAGGAGAGATAGTCACCGGTCAGGTCATCGAAGTCAGCAAAGATGAGATTATACTGAGTATTGCAGGGAATAAGTCGGAAGGCGTTATTACCCGTGATGAATACAGCAACGACAGTAATGTAGATTTGACTACCAAAGTACAGATTGGTGAGGAGATGGAAGCCAAGGTCATTAAGCTGAATGACGGCGTGGGCATGGTTTCTTTATCCTATAAGCGTATGGCGGCAGACAGGGGCAACAAGCGCCTGGAGGAAGCATTTGAGAACCAGGAAGTCCTGACCGCAAAGGTAGCGCAGGTATTGGACGGCGGCTTAAGCGTCGAGGTTGAGGGCGCAAGGGTGTTCATCCCGGCAAGCCTTGTATCTGACAGCTACGAGAAAGACCTGTCCAAGTATGCAGGACAGGATATTGAGTTCGTCATCACTGAATTCAATCCTAAGAGAAGAAGGATCATCGGCGACAGAAAGCAGCTGCTGGTTGCACAGAAGGCACAGCTGAAGGAAGAACTGTTCTCCAGGATTCAGATCGGTGATGCAGTGGAAGGAACCGTTAAGAACGTAACTGACTTCGGCGCATTCATTGACCTGGGCGGCGCTGACGGACTGCTTCATATCTCTGAGATGAGCTGGGGCCGTGTTGAGAATCCCAAGAAGGTATTCAAGGCCGGCGACCAGGTAAGGGTCCTGATTAAGGACATCCAGGGCGAGAAGATTGCCCTGAGCCTGAAGTTCCCGGAGGCAAATCCATGGGTACAGGCAGCTGAAAAGTATGCGGTTGGCAATATCGTGGTTGGCCGTGTGGCACGTATGACTGATTTTGGCGCATTTGTTGAGTTGGAGCCAGGCGTGGACGCACTCCTTCATGTATCCCAGATTTCCAGGGAGCATGTGGAAAAGCCTGCTGATGTGCTGAGGATTGGCGAGGAGATTGAGGCAAGGGTCGTTGATTTTAACGAGGCAGACCATAAAATCAGCCTGAGCATCAAGGCTATGATGGCACCTGTACAGCAGGATGCTGATGTGGCTGACGTGGATATTTCACAGTACACAGAAGAATAATACCATGAGCCCGCGATAGGTGAATTGCGGGGATGTGGCAAAGCATTAAGGGACTGGCTATGGACGCGGTATGCATCCATAGCCTTTTTGTTTGCGCGCCATGGGCGCGCTCTAACGGGTGAAAGTCCCGAACACGCC
>ERZ1106969.743-NODE-743-length-29787-cov-22.152967_pt1 | contig 29787 bp, 23 predicted proteins | sample MGYA00403685_ERZ1106969 | MGnify/ENA primary metagenome ERZ1106969 (study PRJEB35170, sample SAMEA104062416) | human gut metagenome | biome: human gut; feature: human-associated habitat; material: faeces | place: Denmark | collected 2012-05-18 ... | reverse complement strand
AAAATCCGGGTAACCAGAGCATAAGAAGGCAGCTCACATTTTATATGGGACTTTTCGTGGTGCTGCCGTTGTGCCTGGCTTTGATGCTTCTGAATTTCTATCTTCAGAAAGTTACCACGGAAAATAAGATCAACAATGAAACAGATTTGCTATCCCAGATTAGGGATAATACAGATCAGATGATTGAAGTGGCCAACTATGCTACAAGTATGTTGATGACAAATAAAAATACACTGAAGAACCTGCGAATTTTAGAGCAAGACGGGGATTCCTACGAGATCTATCAGGCGAAAAGAGAACTTTCTAATGATATTTCGGATGTAGAAAGCTCCGTCTTAAATGCCGTTGACGGAAAAATAGCTATACTTACGAAAAAAGGATATATGATCGGTTCTTACACATTAAGCAGAACAGAAACGAATTATGAGAAAGAACAGTGGTATCAGGAGATTTTGGAGAATGGAAGAAAGATAACTTGCAGTACAGGTATAGGAACCATATTCCAGGAAATGACAATATATGACAATGTACAGAAATATTTTTATATGGGACGGGAAATTTTGGATTATTCCGGAAAAAATCTGGGAGTCATGCTGATTCGTCTTTCCGAGAAAAAAATCTGGGGGAAACTGGCAGCAAGTATGGTGACAGAGGAAGGCGGTGCCCTTTATATCCTGAACAGAAGCAATGATATACTGATGGGGTATAATGAGAAATATCAGAAACAGCTGAAAGAACTGAGAGAACAGGAAACTGTAAAGGAGATTTCTGATAATGAAATTACGACAGGTAATCTGAAAGATGATTTTTATTATATGGAAGGTGAACTGGAGAATGCTTCCAATAAACTGATTTACCTTGTTCCCCAGGAAATTTTTCTGAAAGAAAACAGAATGATTCTCCAGAGAATTCTGGAAATGTTACTTTTGGTGATTGGATTCACCGTCTGCACCATGTTATATTTTTCCAAAAGAATCTCCAGACCTCTGGTTGAAATAGCTCAGACTCTGGAAAAAGCTCCCAATGGAATGGCTGTTCTGGAAGAACCTCAAGGCTCCTTTCAGGAGATGAGTAAATTTGTATCCTGCTATAATCAGGCTGGGAAAAAGATTGAAGAGCTTCTGGATAATGTAGAAAGAGAGAGTAGATTAAAAGAAAAAGCTCATTATGAGATGCTCATGTCGCAGATTTCTCCTCATTTTATCTTTAATACGGTTAATTCCATAAGGATTATGGCTGTAAAAGAAGGACAGGACCGGGCAGGCGGAAATAAAAACACGGCGAAAGCACTGGAGGCACTGGGAGATATTTTGCATGCAGTGTACAGCAATAGAAATGGCATGACTACTGTGGGGCAGGAGACGGCACTTCTGAAGTCATATGTAGATATCATGCAGATGAGGTTTGGAAGTTCGTTTCAGTATTATAATGTAATTCCAACGGAACTGTTCTATTATGAAATTCCTGCATTTACTATGCAGCCGATTGTGGAAAATGCGATTCTGCATGGAGTAAAAGGTGTAACAGCAGGACAGATTATTGTCTCTGCAATAGAGTATGAGAATAATTTTGTGATATCTGTATTTAATAATGGAAATTCTGCGGATAAAAAGAAGATTGAGAATCTTCTGAGGGGAGATAAGAACCAGAGAGCTGTAACAGGAATTGGGATTTATAATGTGAATTCTAGATTGAAGCTTTTGTATGGGGAATTTTATGGACTGATTTATAATGAAAAAGTCAGAAATGGATTTGAAATATGGATACGTCTTCCCAAAAAAATCACAGAATCAGAATAAAGGTGATAAAATAGGATAAAAAGACAGTAATTATTATCTGGATGAAGGGAAGAACATTCTATGAAAAAAGTACTGATCGTAGAGGATGAAATTTTGGCGAGGCTTGGACTACGTCAGCTTGTAGATTGGAGAAAACTGGAACTGGAGCTGTTGCCGGATGCAACAGATGGAGAAGAGGCACTGGAAATGATCCGGAACAGTTGTCCGGATATCATTCTTCTCGATCTGAACATACCCAAAGTTAGCGGGCTTGAAATTCTGGAATTTCTGAAAAAAGAAGAAATGCCAACCAAAGTAATCGTAGTAAGCTGCCAGGAAGAATTCGATGTTGTAAAAAAGGCAATGAAACTTGGTGCGTATGATTATCTGCGAAAACTGAATCTGAGTTCTGATGAATTGGAAAGTATTCTGAAAAAGTGCCTGGGAGAAACAAAAGAAAGAAATGCGGTGCATATGCGGGGAATACGAGAGATTCGTTATGAAGAGATCATTAGAGACAGCAGGGATGTTTTTTCGGGTACATGTAACTATCAGGCGCTGATATGCATATTGGCAAAAGATTCGGACGGACTAGCCAAAGTTACAGAATTGATTTGTAAATGGGCAAAAACCGATTCCAGGGAAGGCCTGCAGATCCAGAAGGGAAATCAGTATGGATATTTTCTGCTGGCAGAAAAGCCGGAAAAATCTGTCTATACAAAATTAAAGGAAAAGGCAGAGCAGAGAATTGGCAGAGAACTGTACATGGGGATCTTTGAAGGCTGTATGGAAAAAACAGCAGATATTATTCGGGCTGCTGCGATGGCAGAACAGATACAGCTTTTCAGCTATTATGATAAGGAAGAGAAGCTGGTGTTTTTCCAGAAGAAGATTGAGACGGAGGGGCACAGTCCACGGGGAATGCATGGGCATCTGGATTCTTTAAAAGAGGACATTCGCAGCTTTGACAGAGGGGGTTCCGAGCAGGGAATACATGGAATCTTCGGACTGATCCGGCAGGAACCCTATATCAGTATTAATGTGTTAAGAAGAAATTTTATGGATATTCTGGGAATTTATTCCATGGTTGCGCAGTCACTGGATGGTGCACTGGAAGAAATAGAGCTGGATGGAGATAATTGTCATTATCAGAAGATTATGATGATGGAGAGTCTCAGAGAAATAGAAAAATGGTTTCTTGATTTCAACTGTATTTTTATGGAAAAATTTTGGATTGCCTATAAATGTAGCAGGTCGGAGATTTTGCAGAAAGTGGTGAGATATATAGAAGACCATATTACGGAACCAATCCATCTGTCAGATGCAGCTGGTGAAACAAGTGTTTCTTCTGCATATCTCAGTACTATGTTTAAAAAAGAGATAGGTTATAATTTTATAGAATATGTAAATCTTCGAAAAACAGAACTGGCCAAGCAGATGCTTCAGGAGGGAAAAATGGTCTATGAAGTTTCAGAACTTCTTGGATTCGAGAACAGTACTTATTTCTCCAGAGTATTCAAACGATATACAGATCTGTCACCGGATACATACCGGAAGCAGAGTGAAATGTAAACAAAAAAAGATCAGCCGTCCCGAAAGGAACAGGCTGATCTTTTATGTACCAGTTAATTATTCTGCTGGATGAATTGCTTCTGTTGGACAGGCTTCTGCGCATGTTCCACAGTCTAAGCAAGCGTCAGCGTCGATTACGAAATGCTCATCTCCCTGAGAGATAGCTTCTGCTGGACATTCGCTTTCACATGTTCCGCAGCTTACACATTCGTCTGAAATTACATATGCCATAATTATAATCCTCCTTATTATAATAACGTTTTAGTACCTCTTTGGGTTCTAGACTCATTTTAATATATCTTTGTCGGAATTACAAGTATAAAATCAGATACATTATAAAATAATATCAAGTTAGCTTACGCTTACTTTATTTTCAGGAATAATATTCTGTTAATATACAAAAAAAATAAGAGTGTCAAAAAATTAGTACGTTTTTCCTGAATTTATTGACAATTTTGAAATGGAAAGGTATAGTAAAGATACTTGCAAAGAGGCATAACAGACAAGGTTGTGCCTCTTTTATTCCGTAACAGGAGACAGAGTACAGTAAAAGAATGGAGGAAAGAAGAATGAGAAAAGCATTGGCAATTGGACTTGCAGCAGTGATGGCAGTTTCTATGAGTGCACCGGTATTTGCAAGTGATGACAGCGAAGGTGGTGCAGGGATTGCGAAAGAGGATCTGAAGATCGGTGCGATCTATATCGGTGATGAGAATGAAGGTTATACTGCAGCTCATATGGCAGGAATCGATGAAATGGTAGAGAACCTTGGCCTTGATGATTCACAGGTTATTGAGAAAACTCTGATCGGTGAAGATGAGGGATGTTATGATGCAGCAGCAGACCTGGCAGACCAGGGATGCCAGATTATTTTTGCAAACAGCTTCGGACATGAGACTTATATCCTGGAAGCAGCAGGAGAGTATCCGGACGTGCAGTTCTGTCATGCAACAGGAACTCAGGCGGCATCCAGCGGACTTTCCAATATGCATAATTACTTCACAAATATCTACGAAGCACGTTATGTATCAGGTGTGGTAGCTGGTCTGAAACTGAATGAGATGATCGAAGACGGTACAGTAAAAGAGGATGCATGCAAGATCGGTTATGTAGGTGCATTCCCATACGCAGAGGTTATTTCCGGTTATACTTCTTTCTATCTTGGCGCAAAGAGCGTATGCCCATCCGTAACAATGGAAGTAAAATATACAAACAGCTGGGCAAGCTTCGACCTTGAAAAAGAATGTGCAGATGCTCTGATCTCTGACGGATGTGTACTGATCAGCCAGCATGCAGATACAACAGGTGCTCCTACAGCATGTGAAGCAGCTGGTGTTCCTTGTGTAGGTTATAATATTGATATGACATCTGTTGCTCCTAATACAGCACTTACTTCCGCATCTATGGACTGGGGTGTATATTATACATATGCTGTACAGTGCATGATCGATGGTACTGCAATTGATACTGACTGGTGTAAAGGATTTGCAGAAGGTGCAGATAAGATCACACCTCTCAATGACAAAGTTGTAGCAGAAGGCACAGAAGATAAAGTAAAAGAAGTAGAAGATGCAATCAGCGACGGTTCTCTTCATGTATTTGATACTTCTACATTTACAGTAGACGGTAAAGAACTTGATACATATGAAAAAGACGGAACAGAATATGTTTCTGACGGATACTTCCATGAATCTGAATATGGTTCAGCACCGGCATTTGATGTAGCAATCGATGGAATTACATCTATCACAGAATAAGCAATGAAACGGGCGGGGCTGCTTGTCGGCAGTCCTGCTTTTTTCATATTGTATGTGCATCATACGCGCAAAGGGAGTCTCCTGACGGGAGGTTTCTTTTGCTGTATTATGGAAAGACTTTTGGGAAAGAACGGTGTTCCATAATTCAGAAGTATGAGCAAGGGTCATCGACAGATGCACCAGATATTGCGTTCAGAGAAAAGGAGGGAATAGTAGTGGGAGAAAACTACGCACTTGAACTTAGAGATATTTCCAAGCGTTTTGGTTCGGTCCAGGCAAATGACCATGTAGATCTCACACTGAGAAAATCAGAGATTCTTGCGATCCTGGGGGAAAACGGAAGCGGTAAGACCACTCTGATGAATATGATCTATGGAATTTATTATCCGGATGAAGGACATATTTTTGTAAATGGAAAAGAAGTAACTATTCGTTCGCCAAAAGATTCCTATGAGCTGGGAATCGGTATGGTACATCAGCACTTTAAGCTGGTAGATGTGCTGACAGCAGCGGAGAATATCATTCTGGGGCTTCCGGGTAAAGGAAAGCTGGATATGAAGAAAATCACAGAAGATATTCAGAAACTGGTAGATAAATATGGATTTGAACTCGATCTGTCACAGAAAATCTATGAGATGTCTGTTTCACAGAAGCAGACGGTAGAGATCGTAAAGATGTTGTATCGCGGAGCAAGAATCCTGATTCTGGATGAGCCGACAGCAGTTTTGACACCTCAGGAGGCGGACCGTTTATTTGACATTTTAAGAAATATGCGTAAAGACGGATGTTCCATTATGATCATTACTCATAAACTGCAGGAAGTGCTGGCACTGTCCGATCGTGTTGCAATCCTCAGAAAGGGTAAATACATAGATACAGTTGAAACAGCGCAGGCAAATGTACAGAGTCTGTCAGAGATGATGGTAGGAAACAGAGTTGATCTGAACATTGACCGTCCGGAGCCAAAAGATGTAAAGAAACGTCTGGTGGTCAAAGGGCTGAACTGTAAGAACAAAGACGATGTAAAAACATTGGATGATATTGATCTGGATGTAAATACAGGTGAGATCCTTGGTATTGCCGGAATTTCCGGAAGCGGCCAGAAAGAATTCCTGGAAGCAATTGCAGGTCTTCAGGAAATAGAGAGTGGTTCTATCAGTCTTCTTGAGGATAATGGTAAAGGCATGGAACTTGCCGGAATGGACTCCATTTCTATTAACAAAGCCGGAATCAGTCTTGCATTTGTTCCGGAAGATCGTATCGGTATGGGACTTGTAGGCGATATGGATATGACAGATAATATGATGCTCAGAAGCTACCGAAATGGAAAAGGTCCGTTCCTGGATCGAAAGGGTCCGAAAGCTCTGGCTCTGAAAATCAAAGAACAGCTTGAAGTCATGACTCCGAGTATTTCCGCACCGGTCCGTCAGATGTCAGGCGGAAATGTCCAGAAAGTTCTGGTTGGAAGAGAGATTGCGCAGAATCCAAAGGTACTTCTGGTTGCATTCCCTACCCGAGGCGTGGATATCAATACTTCTCATGTAATTTATAAACTTTTGAATGAACAGAAGAAAAAAGGAGTCGCTGTAGTCTGCGTAATTGAGGATCTGGATGTAGTTCTTGAACTGTGTGACAGAATTGCAGTATTCTGCGGCGGAAAGATCAGCGGAATTGCAGATGGAAGAACTGCAACAAAAGAAGAAATCGGCCTTCTTATGACGAAACACGAAAAAGGAGGGACACAGGCATGAAGAAAGAACCTTTTTTACAAATAAGTAAAAGAAGAAATAAAGCTGGATGGCAGGAGCGTCTTCTGATCCGTTTTATTGCACTGATCCTGGCACTGATCGTATGCGGTGCGGTGATCGTGGCACTGGTAAAGATGAATCCTGTGGATGTATACAAAGCAATCTGGGATGGTGCGATGGGTTCGGAACGACGTCTCTGGCAGACAATACGAGATACGATGGTTCTGTTGTGCATTTCCATTGGTCTTGCACCTGCATTTAAAATGAAATTCTGGAATATCGGTGCTGAGGGACAGATCCTGATCGGCGGTGCATGTTCCGCTGCTGTTATGATCTATGCAGGAGATAAAATGCCGACAGGGCTGCTTCTGATCGTGATGTTTGTGGCAAGTGCAGTCGGTGGAATGATCTGGGGAATGATCCCGGCAGTATTTAAGGCACACTGGAATACCAATGAAACACTGTTTACTCTGATGCTGAACTATGTTGCCATGCAGGTTGTTACATACTGCATCGTATTCTGGGAAAATCCAAAAGGTTCCAATACCGTTGGTATCATCAATCAGGCAACAAAAGCCGGATGGCTCCCGGAGCTGTTTGGTCAGAAATATGGCTGGAATGTAGTGATCGTTCTGATCCTGACAGTAGGAATGTTTATTTACCTGAAATACTGTAAACAAGGTTATGAGATTGCAGTTGTAGGTGAGAGTGAAAACACTGCCAGATATGCAGGAATTCAGGTAAGAAAAGTCATTGTCCGTACAATGGCGATCTCCGGTGCAATCTGTGGTATCGCAGGTTTCGTTATCGTCAGCGGTGCCAGCCATACAATCTCCACAGCAACTGCAGACGGACGTGGATTTACCGCGATCATTGTTGCATGGCTTTCCAAGTTTAATACATTTATCATGATCGCAGTTTCCTTTGGCATTGTATTTATGGACCAGGGTGCTGTACAGATCGCAACTCAGTATGGATTGAATGAGAATGCTTCCGATGTTATTCTGGGAATCATCCTGTTTTTCCTGATCGGTGCAGAATTTTTTATCAACTACAGAGTAAAGCGTGCAAAGAAATAGGAGGTAGATGCAATGAGTGTACTGACCATTTTTATTCAAAAAGCAATTGTCCAGGGCATCTGTATTCTGTATGGTGCGCTTGGCGAAATTATGACAGAGAAATCCGGTAACCTGAATCTGGGTATTCCGGGAATTATGTATATGGGCGGCATCTCCGGTCTGATGGGAGCCTTTCTTTATGAAAAAGATAACCCAAACCCTAATGCACTTATAGGTGTTCTGATATCGTTTTTATGTGCATTTGCATGTGCTGCGATCGGTGGACTGATCTACAGTATCCTGACGATCACACTTCGTGTAAACCAGAATGTAACAGGTCTTGCCCTTACAATTTTTGGTACTGGATTTGGTAACTTCTTCGGCGGTTCCATTTCCAAGCTTGCAGGCGGTGTAGGACAGATTTCCGTAAAAGTAACAGGAAGTGCCTATACGGCGAAAATCCCGGTATTATCAAAGATTCCGGTCATTGGAGGCATTTTGTTTAATTATGGATTTCTGACATATCTCTGCATTATCGCAGCAGTTGTGTTATCCTATTTCATGTTTAAGACAAGAGCAGGCTTAAGTCTCCGTGCTATCGGTGAGAATCCGGGAACTGCAGATGCTGCCGGAATCAATGTTATCAAGTACAAATATCTCTCAACCTGTATTGGTGCAGGACTGGCAGGACTCGGCGGACTTTATTTCGTAATGGAATATTCAGGTGGAACCTGGACTGATAATGGATTCGGAGACCGCGGCTGGCTTGCAGTTGCACTGGTAATCTTTGCACTCTGGAAACCATTGAATGCAATCTGGGGAGCATTCCTGTTTGGAGCTCTTTATATCCTGTATCTGTATATTCCGGGACTTGGCCGAAGCATGCAGGAAGTATTTAAGGCATTGCCATATGTGGTAACGATTATCGTACTTGTATTTACAAGCTTCCGAAAGAAGAAAGAACATCAGCCGCCGGCTGCGCTGGGACTTCCATATTTCAGGGAAGAAAGATAATAAAAATCGGAGATTGATGTTGATTACAGAGTAAAATAGTATTATAATATCAGAAGCTATATAAAGCTGAGCAGAAAGTGCCCGTATGCGGATGTTGTGCAGGATGAATGCAGAGCAGGAAATATGGAAACGATAAATGCTGAGTAAAATTAAGGAGGAAATTTACAATGGCTAAAGTATCAAAAGATATGCTGATCGGTCAGCTTCTTCAGATTGACGCAAATATCGCACCAATTCTTATGAGAGCAGGAATGCATTGCCTTGGATGCCCGTCTTCTCAGATGGAGTCTCTGGAAGAGGCTGCTATGGTTCATGGACTGGATGCAGATGTACTTGTTAAGCAGATCAATGATTTTCTTGGAGAATAATCAATAATCAGGCGGCAAATAGACTGATATGTAAACGGGATGTTCTGAATGCGTTCAGGACATCCTTTTTTGTCCGAAAAAAAGAGCATTTCTTTTTTCTGCCTGCGGCAGAATGTGGAAATGCTCTTTAGAATGTATAAAAATGTTTATAACTGTACCAGCTGCTGCAGGGCAGAGGTGGAAATCAATTCACCGTGTTCTGTCAGATAAGCTTCACCTGAGAGTGTGAACGCTCTTCCGCGTCCATATTCTGTGAGAATATTGCATACTTTGTTGAATTCTTCCGGAGAGATGGATGACTGGTGAATTACCAGTTTGTAAATGTCGTCGGCAGGATCTTTATACAAAGTATTGATACCTGTAAAATAGCCGTTCAGTCCATGGGCTGCAGCGATCACATCATCCAGTGTATCGAATTCATAGAGACGGATAAGATTCACATCCGGCATCTGAGCATTGTCTTTATCGGCAGGCGGTGTATTTCTGGAAGCGCTTTTCTCCTTGTTCTGAGCACTCTTTACCTTGGCTTCATAAAGCTTCTGGAAAATATCGATGATATTATCTGCGCCGTCAAGCTGAACGGTATCTGTTTTCTCATTACCCTTGAACGGGGCAAATTTAGAAAATCGGGTATCCAGCTCCTCAGGATCCTCTACCTTAGTAATGATCAGGATAATACTCTCTGTACTTACGGGAATGGCTTCTATCATTAACGGGATATTATCCGCCTCGAAACCAAATTGTATCTGAGCCTGCTGCATCATATCGCGGAAAAGCTTCTTGGCTTTATCTGTGCCATAGGCTAATTCACTGATACGGATCTGATGACTCTCAAGGTCTTCTCTTGTTAAGGTGCAGCGTATCTGGTTGTCATTGATTTTTTCTATTTTCATGTTGTCACATCCTATTCTAAATAACGTTGCAAAAAATTAATACTTTTGAACCTAACATCATTATTATATTTGCAGAAGCAGAGTAAATATAATATGTATTTATGCTGTGATTATTATGTTACAAAACGTATTCATACAAATATAATTTTATACACTATATTATATAACAGAAAACTGCAAAATGTAAAGATAAGTAATCTTCCTAAATATTAAATTTTTGGAAACAAAACGGAAAAAATTACATAAATACATAAAAGTACTTGCGCGAAAGCAGAAAGCAGGTATAATAAAGGGCAGAAGAAACAATGAACCTGCGGTTCATATAAGTGAAGTTAAAAGAAATTCAGAACATTAACCCATGATCATAACTATTTTCTAAACCTCACTGCCAGTTATTCAGACGGCGTTCCTGCCGCGGCAGTGTACAGGTATGTTTCCCAGGATAAGATAAGTACAGCAGGGATATTGTTTTTTCAACAGCCGATAAGGTGCTTTCTAAAATCATGATTTTCAGGAGAAAGGAGGTAAGCTTACGGAAAATATATCACGAGCAAAAAAGAAAGCCCTGCGTAAACCACTGGAAAATGAACTCAAAGGTTACCGCGATCAGGGAATTCCCCTGTATCTTGACGGAATGCTCAGTAACCCGAAATCAATTGCAAAAGCCTGTCAGATTGCAGAAGGTGGTGGCTATATGCGGGATTACGTGGAAGATGAAAAAGGACGGATCGCCCGTGTAGACTTTGATTTCGTCCAGGAAAAATAACAGAAGATAAGGAAGGCTGCCCGAATAGATTTTGAAACAGTCCCCCGATGTTCCTGATGCCTTCGGGCAGCTGACAATATGAAAAATTACTGTTCACTCCGTGCCCAGTAACTATGAAAATTCTATGAAAAGTCGTTTTTTGCAATACAATTGTAATAATTTATGATATACTTATACTGAACGACGGCAATCACAGGTGTTGTTCAGGACCTGAACAATATCTGAGCATATCGAATACCGAAAGGAAGAAAAAAATGAAAAAAAATTATAAACCAATAGCTGTAGTCGTGGTTTTGATTTTTCTCGTAGCCATTCTTGGGATTGTAAGTCATATAGTGCTAAAATATGTGCCGTCCCGGGAGAAGATGGACCTGAACGAATATTATGGACAGGTGGCGGATGGGGAGATCGCACTGGTCATGGGAACCGAGAAGCTCGATGAACGCGGACTGGTTGACGGTGACAGAGTATATCTGCCGCTGGATGTGGTAAATACATATCTGAACCAGAGATATTACTGGGATTCTGCTGATCAGAAAGTACTTTATGCCACACCTTCTGAACTTACATCAGAAGCTGCATCTACTGAGTCAGGAGAACAGGTCTGGCTTAAGGATGATACGGTATATCTGAATCTTTCTTATGTTCAGAAGTACACAGATATTGATGCATATATTTATAAAGATCCATATCGTATCGCTATTCAGTATCAGTTTGATAATGTTAAAACGGTCAAAGTTAAGAAGAACACCAGTGTACGTTACCGCGGTGGAATCAAATCAGCAGTTATTACTTCTGTGAAGAAGGGAACACAGCTTCGTCTGCTGGAAGAACTGGATAACTGGGATCAGGTTGCTACAGATGACGGATATATTGGTTATGTTGACAGGAAAGCAGTAGGAAAAGCAGAGGATACGAGCTTTGACAGAAGCTTTGAGAGTGAGCAGTATTCTTATCTGACTATGGATAAGAAGGTTAACATGGTATGGCATCAGGTGACTTCTACAGATGCGAATGCTTATTTTACAGATGCAACAGCTAATATGACAGGGGTGAACGTAATTTCACCTACCTGGTTCTATCTGACAGATACAGCCGGAAATATTGCAAATATTGCAAGTGCAGATTATGTGGCACAGGCACATGACAAGGGACTTCAGGTATGGGGACTTATTGATAACTTTACTCAGGATGTAAGTACAACAGAAACACTTTCCAGTACTTCTGCAAGACAGAATATTATCAGTCAGCTGATTCAGGCTGCTACAAATGTGGGAATGGATGGTATTAATGTAGATTTTGAATCACTGAGCGAAGATGTGGGAATTCATTTCCTTGAATTTCTGAGAGAACTTTCTATAGAATGTCATAAGAATAATCTGGTTCTTTCGGTAGATAATCCGGTTCCTGAGGATTTCACCAGTCATTATGACCGTGCTGAACAGGGACGTGTTGTAGATTATGTTATCATTATGGGCTATGATGAACATTACGTAGGTTCTGAGGCTGGTTCTGTAGCATCTCTTCCATGGGTTGAACAAGGTGTGCAGGATACACTGGAAGAAGTTCCGGCGGAGCGTGTGATCAATGCGGTACCGTTTTACACCAGGCTGTGGAGAACCACCGGTGGAAATGTGACCAGCGAAGCCATTGGTATGGATCAGGCACAACAGGTAATAGCCGAGAATAATGTAGAAACTTACTGGGATAAGACAACATCTCAGAATTATGGAACTTATGATATTGATAATTCGACCTATCAGATCTGGCAGGAGGATTCCCAGTCCATCGCAGAGAAAGTAAAACTGGTATCCAAATATAACCTTGCAGGTGTTTCTGCATGGAAACTTGGATTTGAAAACAGCGGAATCTGGCAGGTAATTTCCGATAATCTGAATTAAAGAAATAAAACACTTGCGGGAGTTTCTGGACGCAGGCTCTAAAAACACCTTCTGAGACATATATTAAGTATAGTAATCCGGGGAGAAGTATATAAAATCCCGGAAACTGTAAATATGTCCGGAGGTGTTTTTTTGTATGAGCTATATGAAGAAGTATGGCATGGAGCTGCTGATGGCATGTCTGTTACTGGTGAGTTTCCTGATCCTGTCGAAGCAGGCAGCACAGGTGGCTGGAAACATGAGTACTGCTGAGCATTCCAGAACAATTTTGGTGGATGTGGGACACGGCGGTGCAGATCCGGGAATGATCGGAGTAGGCGGCCTTGAGGAAAAGGGGATTAATCTGCAGATTGCACTGAAACTGAAAGAGATTCTCGAAACTAAAGGATATACAGTGGTCATGACACGTGAGGAGGATAAAGGACTCTACGATGAAGACAGCAGAAATCAGAAAGCACAGGATATGCAGCGACGGATCGCAATGATCAGAGAGTGCAGACCGGTGTTGTGTGTCAGCATTCATCAGAACAGTTATCAGGATTCTGCAGTCTATGGTCCTCAGGTATTCTATTATGAAGATTCTGCTCAGGGTAAAGAGCTGGCAGAACTGATCCAGTCAGAATTGAACACCGGACTGGAAGTGGAGCGTCCAAGAGTGGCAAAAGGAAATAAGACCTATTATCTGTTGAAGAGAAGTGAAAGTGTGCTGAATATTGTAGAGTGCGGATTCCTGACTAATCCACGGGAAGCAGAACTGCTTCAGACAGATGAGTATCAGAATAAGGTGGCGCAGGCAGTAGCCAGGGGAATTGAAGGATACCTGAAGAAGTGAAAGAGTTCTCGAAGAATTTGTGTATGTATATATAAATCATATGATAATAAAATGTTTAATTTATGTGAACATACTTCTAATAAGTAAAGATTTTTGCTATACTGATACCGGTTTAACCGAATCAAGTAAGTTTCCTGCTTCAATTGCGAAGCGCAATAAGCAGTGGGTAGGGGCTTGCTTGTATCAGGAGGAGTACAAGCTCGCTCCGCTTGATTTTAAAGAGAAAGAGCGCAGGGAGAGATTATGCTTGGAATTATTTATCTGTTCCTGGCAGGAATGCTGGGATATGAAACTTCAAAGATATTGACAGAAGAAGGGAGAAGTATACAGGGTGTTAACCGTATCTGGCTGATACTTCCGGCTTCATTCGGAATTGGAACCCTTTTGCTGACCTGGGCTGTGTATGTTATTTCGTGGTTTTTCAGCGTGGTGGGAAAATCGCAGAATCCATTGCTGTATGGAAATACTATAAGTATGGTTGGCGCAGCATTGATTTTTATCTTTGCGGCAGTATTGAGATATAAGAAGAATGCAGTAAGAACTGACGGAGGTCAGAAGAATATAAGAACAGGTCTGGCTGAAAAGCTGATAAGTAATAAGAAAGGTTTTAAGAGAGAAGTTCTTCTGTTTGGCCTGCTGGCTGTATTCATTACATATATGATGTTTTACGTTTTCTATATAAGAGACGGAGTCTTGTATTCCGGCCTGACTGTATATGGAGATTATGCACCGCATACAGCGATGATGCGTTCCTTTTCTCTGGGAAATAATTTTCCTACTCAGTATCCGCATTATGGCGGTGCAGATGTGAAGTATCATTTCATGTTTCAGTTTCTGACTGGAAATCTGGAATACCTGGGACTGCGGATGGATTTTGCCTATAATATTGTAAGCTCTGCGTCACTTGTGGGATTTCTTATGCTGCTTTATCAGCTGGCATTACGGATCACAGGCAAAATAAGCTGTGGAGCAGCGACGATATTTCTGTTTTTTTTCAGAAGTGGAATGGCTTTCTTCAGATTTGTGTGGGAACATATTCAGACAGGAGATTTGCTGGAAACATTAAGCGAAAATGTATCTTTCATCGGATATACCACCAATGAGAACTGGGGATTATGGAATTTTAATGTATATCTGAATCAGAGACATCTGGCATTTGGTCTTCTGATGGTGACACTGGCATTGTATCTGTTTATGGATTGGCTGGAGGCCGGAACCTCACATGAGGAAAAGGGGATTCTCTGGATGAAAGGGAGATTTTTCTCAAAGGAAGGATGGAAAAGCAGAAATCCGGAGCAGGCACTGCTTATGGGAATGTTTCTGGGACTGTGTGCGTTCTGGAATGGAGCGGCAGTGATCGGTGGATTGCTGATACTGTGTGGATTTGCAATTTTTTCAGATGGAAAAATTGATTATGCTATTACTGCAGCAGTATCGATTTTCTTTTCCTATCTCCAGACGAAGATTTTTATTTCAGGAAGTGCTATGAGCCCTCAGATTTATCTGGGATTTCTGGCTGAGGATAAGACAGTCTGGGGAGTAGTGAAATATCTGTTCTGGATGAGCGGAATCTTTTTTCTCGGTCTGGCGGTGTTGGTATGGTTTATGCGGAGACGGGAACGGATGATTCTTCTGGGATTTCTTTTTCCGACGATCTTTGCTTTTGTACTTTTGATGACACCGGATATTAATGTGAATCATAAATATATCATGATTTCCTATGCGTTTCTGGCAATCTTCTGGGCATGGGCGATATGCAGCCTGTGGAATCGGAAAATTTATGGGAAAATTCTGGCAGCAGTATTAGCGATTTGTCTCAGTGCAACGGGGATTTATGATTTTGCAGTAATTGTAAGAGGAAACGGTCCGGGCAGACGTGTGGCTGTAAATATGGACAGTGATCTGACAAAATGGCTGGCAGATAATCTGGATAAAGATGATCTGCTGCTGACTCCGGAGTATAGTATGAATGAAGTGACGATGTCGGGAGTGATGCTTTACTGCGGATGGCCATATTATGCGTGGTCAGCAGGGTATGATACCAATTACCGGGCTGCACAGGCTGTGACTATTTATACTACAATGGACAGCGAGGAGCTGAAAAAAGTGGTAAAACAGGAGCGGATCACTTATATTCTGTTTGAAAAGGGATCGGAATTTGAGCAGCAGCAATGTGTGGAGGACACGATAGCTGCCACATATGAGAAGGTATATGAAACAGAAGATGGCAGAATACGGATTTATAAGACATCTGAGTGATTCGGGCGGAAATAATAGTCTGACAACCTGGCACAGGTAATCGATAAGTTACAGGGCAAAAGGAAAAATGAGTAAGATTAATGAATAAATAAGAGGGAAGAGGAGGAAATACTGATGAAGAAATGGGCACCGCGAGTGCTTCTGGCAGCAGCTCTTGCAGGGCTGTCTGCATTTTTGATGAAGGGAGATGTCTGGACATTCTGGATCTGGTGGATACTGGCGTTTCTGATGGGGATGGTTGCCATGCCTGTAACCGGGCGGCTGTTTGCAGGATTTGAAGATAAGGGCTGGATGTTCTCAAAAGTACTGGCAGTTACAGTAACTGGTTTTCTTACCTGGTTGCTTGTGACTGTGAAAATCCTGCCGTTTACGGCTGTTACCTGCATTGGAGTGTCACTGGTATGTGCGGTTGGATGTGGGATTCTGTATCATTTTCAGATAAAAAAGGGCATTGACTGTATCCCGGCTGGAAAAGGAGATCTGGTTTACTGGGAAGAAATCCTGTTTTTTATATTTTTTATGATGTGGACATATTTTGCAGGATTTCGTCCACAGGCTTATGGAACTGAGAAATTTATGGATTACGGTTTCATGGAGGCCATGATGCGCAGTACTACACTTCCTGCAAGAGATCTGTGGTACTCGGAAGGCACGATCAATTATTATTATGGCGGACAATATTTCGCAGTATTTCTTACAAAGCTGACCGGAACCAGAGTGGAACTTACTTACAATCTGATGCGTACTTTTGTGGCGGCATTTGCATTTGTGCTTCCGTTCTCACTGGTTTATCAGATGTCAGTGGACAGGCTAAAAGGAAAATTGACAGGGAAGAAACGATGTGTGCCGGCTGTGGCAGGAATTGTGGCAGGACTTTCTGTATCTGTTGCGGGAAATATGCATTATGTAGTTTACAGCAAGATCATTCCGTGGATCCAGAGACTTCAGGGAAAAGAAACGGACAGTTACTGGTTCCCGGATGCTACCCGATATATTGGATATAATCCGGATGTACCGGATAAGACGATTCATGAATTTCCGTGTTATTCTTTTGTACTGGGAGATTTACATGCGCATGTGGTCAATGTGATGTTTGTGCTGTTCCTGGTGGGACTTCTCTATGCATGGATGCGAAGCGTGCGTATGCGGGAAGCAGTGATCGAAAGGCCGGGACAAAAGGAATTCTGGAAGAAACAGTTGCTGATTCCACATATTCTGCTGTCTGCAGTTATGATCGGCATGTTTCGTTTTACGAATTTCTGGGACTTTATTATTTATTTCGTAGTGACCGGCGGAGTAGTACTTTTTACCAATATTGTTCAGTTTAACGGAAAAGTGAAGAAGATACTGGGAGTGACTGTGATGCAGGCTGTAGAGATCATTGTGATTTCTTATGTGGTTTCTCTGCCGTTTACCTTACAGTTTGACAGTATGTTCAAGGGTGTTGGAATCGCGCAGAATCATTCGATGATCCATCAGCTGCTGATTCTCTGGGGACTGCCGGTATTCCTGACAGTGCTGCTGATCATCTGCATTATATGGGAAAAACTTCGCGGCGGAGCGAACAGGAGTCTTTATCGACTGATGAAAGCAATTTCAGTACCGGATCTTTTTGCGATCATTATGGGACTTTGCGCCATAGGCCTGATCGTGATTCCGGAGTTTGTCTATGTAAGAGATATTTACGAAAATGGAAATGCCAGGGCAAATACTATGTTTAAGCTGACTTACCAGGCATATATGCTGTTTGGAATGACAATGGGGTATGGGATTTTCCGTATGCTGGCAGAGGCGCGTAAGAAAATATTTAAGATTTTGTCCGTTATCGGTCTGGTACTGCTTTGCTGGACATTTGGCTATTTCGGAAACAGTGTACATGCATGGTTCGGAAATGTCTGGGATCCGTCAGAATATAAGGGCCTGAATGCAACTTCTTTCCTGGAGAATGATTTCGCAGAGGATGTATCCGGTATTCAGTGGCTCAAGAAAAACGTTAAAGGTTCACCGGTTGTGCTTGAGGCGAACGGGGACAGTTACAGCGGATACGAACGTGTTTCTGCAATGACCGGACTGCCGACTGTGCTTGGATGGTATGTACATGAGTGGCTCTGGCGTGATGACACGGCGGACCTGAATGAGAAGAGTGCGGATATTGAGGAGATTTATACTTCTACAGATGAAGAGCAGGTAAAGGAATTGCTCGATGAGTATGATGTTTCTTATATTTTTGTCGGATCGAAAGAGCGGGAGAAATATGGGGAGGCATTGAATGAAGAAGTGCTGAAATCACTGGGAGAAGTTGTGTTCCAGGATGAGGTGTATAGTACTTATATTCTTAAAGTTAATAAGTAAGAGAATAGAAAATGGCGGCAGTTGTGCCGCCATTTATATTTTACGGTTATTCATAAGGGACGCGTAGTAGAAAAATAGTTCATTTCCTGTGCGGTTTCGGGCACTAAGATATTCTAAGTTGTCAAAAATCTGCTAAAGGCATGAGCCATCAAGGACAAACTCGCTGACGCTCAGACAGTGTCCCTGATGGCTCATAACGCAGATTTCTGACAGCTAAGAATATCTAAGAACCCTGCAAATGCATAGGAAATGAACTATTTTTCGACTACGCTGTTTATTTGGTTAATAACTGAAAGGATAGTGATAATTATTAGATGGTAATGAGGGAGAATATAGATGACGGCGTTCACTATTCTGCGCGTACTTATAAAAGAATTTATAAATATTGTATGAAGGCGATCAGAAAATAAGAAAGAAGGATATGGATTTAACCGAATACGGATGAGCTTATCCATATGCTTCAAAAATAAAATAGAAGTAGAGCTGTAGAAATGGGAGGTAAACACAGATACCTCTCATTTTTTTGCTTATAGCTGAATAGAAAAAAATCTGTTATTATGAGAACCGATTTACTTTTATATGCATCTAATTAGTGTAAAAGAAAAAATAAACATGTGTACAAATCCGGCCGGAGAGAAGGAGAAAGCAGATTATGACGAAAGATGCATTTATCAGGGAAGTTCGAAATGCAGAAGCCATGCTGTATCATATATCAAAGTCTATTTTGAAAAATGATTCTGATTGTGGTGATGCTGTGCAGGAGACTCTTCTTAAAGCATACGAAAAACTTCCTATGTTAAAAGAAGAGAAGTTTTTCCGAACATGGATTACCAGAATACTGATCAATGAATGTACGGGGATTCTTCGAAAACGGAAAAATGTTATTCCATATGAAGACTATATGGATAATTCAAGGGTGTCTGAGGAGAATCGGTATCATCATTTATATATGGCGATTATGGAACTCCCGGAAGATTTACGAATTTTGGTAACTTTATATTATATAGAAGGATTTTCTCAGAAAGAGATCAGTGGAATTCTGGAGATTCCGGAAGGAACGATCAAAAGCAGGCTTTCACGGGCAAGAGAGTTTCTGAAGATACAGCTTTCTGATGAGGAGGAGAAATCACCAATTTCCAGAAAAAATAATAAAACGTCAAATAAAGTGACAGGAAAGGGGAAAATGCCATGTTAGAAAATAAATGGAAAGATATAGCACCGGAAGTACCACATGATTTTCATGAGAAGTTCGAAGAGACCCTGAAATGTATTGAAAAAGATGATACAGCAGATAAAAGATATAAGAAAAAGAAAATTCGTGTTCGTGTGCTGATCGCAGCAGCGGTTCTTTGCGCTGGTATGGTCGTTACTGTAGCTGCAAATGAGTTTTTTAAATGGAATGATTATCTGGTAAAGAGGCTGGAACCATCAGAAGAGCAGCAGGAGACGCTGCAGGAAACAAATTATATCCAGAATATTAATCAGTCAGAAACACAGAATGGTGTAACTGTTACTTTAACAGATTCCATACAGGATCAGGGCTTTCTGTTTGCATTTTTTGAAGTGGAAACGGATGACAGTATTGTTATGGATGACAATACTTCTTTTGAGGAGGTGTTGCATTTCAAGATTGATGGGACAGAAGTGTATGGAGATGACGAGGATCGACTTGGAAGTCTCAGTACGGGAGTAGAACAGGATAGTTTATTAAAAGAAGATCAAAATTCTGCACATCTTAAATATTTTAATGTTTTTCTTTCCTATGACAGTGATTATGATCTGAGTAACAGAACAGTTGAAATTTCATTAAGAAACCTTACGGATGAAGGAACTTGTGCAGAGGACGGGACTGTGCTGACAGAGGGAACCTGGAATTTTAAATGGACTTTGGGTACAGTGAAACCTCCGGCAAGCCTGGATGTAAACCGGAAATGTGATTTTGGAGGATATGAAATCACTGTGAAAAAGATGGAGGTATCCCCTCTTCTGTGGTCACTCTATCTTGACTATAATGAGGCTATGAAAGTGTATGACGACGAAAGAAACAGATTTGAGTATACAGGAACTGATTATGGCATGGATCTTTATATCAGGACAGATATTGATCAGGTACGTTATGAAGATGGAACCGTCGTGGATTTTGATACAACTATAGGAGGAATCAGCGGTGGTGGAGAAAAACAGGATAAGGAAAATGGAGTCCTGATCATCAGAAAAAGTTTTCCGAAACTTGTGGATGTGGATAAGCTTCAGGCAGTGCATTTCAGAAATATTGATCAGTGGCTTGAGGTGCGAAAATAGAAATGATTGAACGGAAATAGAAAAACAGTGACAGTCATGAATTATGAAGTTCATGGCTGTCACTGTTTTTTCGTTACAGGTATTTTAAATAATAATTTACAAGTGTTTTTCGTGCATAAATTAATGTAATGCAAAATTGTGTGAAAGTTTTACATTACTGTCTGGATAGAGCGGCAAGATAGCCTTCCATATATGCCTGGACACGTTTTTTGCCGTAAATATCAAGACTTTTATAAAGGTTAATGACGCAGGTTTCATCTTGGGTCAGGTCTGTGATCTGGACGCATTCATGTTTAACATCTGAAATCCCGAGAATATAATCAATAGGAACCCCAAATATTTCACGCAATCTGATAAGGGATTTAACACTCGGTGAATATTTTCCCTTTTCATAAGCACTGATTGTTTCCTGAGATACTTCCAGCTCGATACTGAGTCTGACTTGAGTAATCTTTTTTTCTTCTCTTAATTCTTTTATGCGGTTCATGTTTAGGTCTCCTTCGTTAATATTGTACAAGTTATAGTTGTATAAAATAGAAGCTAGTGATATAATTTTTACAAGTTGAGCTTGTAATTATAGAAGGAGGACTAAACAAATGAATTTTTTTGACAGAGCGACAAATGCAGTTGAGACAATGGGGAAAAATGTATCAAAAGTTGCTAAGGACAATGTAGAAATTGTTAGATGTTCATCTGCCATTGACTCTTGTGAAGAAAAAATAAAAAAAGCGTATATGGAAATAGGAAATCGTTATTACAATTCTGTGGACGAGCCTGAAAGAGAGATGTTTTATGATTTATTTGAGGTGATTGAAACTAATCAGGAACAAATAAAGCAACTGAGAAATAGACTTCAGGAATTGAAGGGAATCACTATTTGCAAAGTATGCGGAACGGAGCTGCCAAGAGATGCAAAGTTTTGCCGGAATTGTGGATCTCAGATAGAAGCTGTGGTTGTTGCCCAGACTTCAACAGCAGTGTGCTGGAACTGTCATAGTCCATTGAATGGAAATGAGAAGTTCTGTGCAGCATGCGGTGCAAAAATAGAGAGCATGGTAAATAATGAAGAGCAGACAGAAGCAGAAGAAGTACAGGTGGAGCAGCCGATGACCTGTTCTGTATGTGGAGAAGAGTTGAAAGATACAGATATATTTTGCAAATCATGTGGAAATCCGGTGAAATAAAAATAAACTGATATACAGGGAATGAGAGAGAAAAATATGTATTGTGAAAATTGTGGAAAAAAGCTGGAAGCCGGAGAAATCTGTTCATGCCAGAAACTGCCGGAAAAAAAGAAGAAAAAAAATAAAATCAGGATAAATATTTATATGCTGATCAGTCTTTTTCTGTTTATATTCGGTGTGGAAATGTTTTTATATTTTTACATTGGTGCGGAGAATTTCCTTGAGCTGATTCCAATTACTTTTGTTAAGTCAAATGAATGGAATTTTTCCTGTGGAATCCTTATATTAATTTTTTCAGGTGGAATTATCAGCGGCATTCTGGCAATCAGAGATAATACAGCGAAAAAAGCGTCAATCATAATTCTGGTTTTGAATCTGGTATATTTACTGGCAGCATGTGGTGTATTAGGAAAAAATATTTATCAGAATTATAAGAAGGATAATTTTGTTGTAAATGAAACAACAGAAGATGCGGCGAAGATAGCAGACAGTACTTTAGAAAATGAACAGAAAGCTGTTTCAGAGACAAATGCGGCAGATGAGAATACAGAATTTATACAGACAGTTCTTACACAGGCCGATGAGCTTGTACAACAGGGAAGTATTGATAAAGCCAGAAATGTTCTTTCGGATGCTTATGCGGTAACGAACAGTGAAGAAATTAAAAGAAAACTTGATGAACTTGATGGACAGGGAACTTCAGAACAGACAGAGACTTTATCAGGAGAAACATTCAGCGATTCGAAAGATACAGGAATACACCGGTATGATTTCTTTCTGTCGGATGGAACCTGGGAAGATGCATATCGTGGATGCAAAGAGCGGGGCGGACATTTAGTAACATTTGAGTCACAGGAGGAATTCCTATATGTTTGTTCACTTTTGTCACAAAACGGACAAGAAAGTAATGTCTTTTTTATTGGTGGAAGACGTGATCTTGACTCACAGAATTATTACTGGGTAGATCAGAATAATAACTTAACGGGAAGTGTCTTAAATGCTCCGGATGCATGGAATTCAGGGTACTGGCTGTCAAATGAACCATCGTTTAAAGATACTTCACTCGGAATTGATGAACATGTGTTGAGTATTTTTTTCTATACAGGCAGTAATCAGTGGGTATGGAATGACGAGCCAAATGACTTGGCAAGTGCGGTTCCTTCATATAGAGGAAAAATAGGATACATATGTGAATATGATAACTAAAAACGTATTCAGGTGAGTAATTTACAGTCAGAATACAAAAGGTTTTTGGGAGGAAAAGTATGTTTTGCAGAAAATGTGGTGAAAAAATTGATGACAACGCTATATTTTGTACAAATTGTGGAGCAAAAGTAAAAGAAGACGAAACGATTTATAAAATAAACAATAGAAATAATATAGAAAGAGAAAAAGTATTTAGAACAAAACCAAATGCCGGATTCATGTATTTAGCTGGTGTAGCTGTATTTTTTGGTGTAGCTGTTTTGCTTTTTTATGATTTTTCTGAATTACCTAAATATTTTTATTCAGAACAGCGCAGGATATTATTTAGTGGAGGAATTATTTGTGTGGCTGCGGCAGTAGAGTTTTTAGTATTGGCGGTTGTACGTACAAAAGTGAAACTTTGTATAGGCAGTTTTTCAGTATCTGGAATTGTACCTAAAGGAATACTTGTAAGAGAAATTGAATATTCTTACGACGAAATTTCAGAAGTTAAATGTATATTAGGCTGTCTACAGTTTAGAGCAAATGGGAGATGGGTCGTAATTCCGGGATTAGAGAATAAAGAAAAAGCGAAAAAAATGATAGAAGAAAGAATTGCGGGGCATGGATTTGAATAAGGTATAAACTGCACGAAGGAAGGAGAAAAAGAATGTATTGTATAAAATGTGGAGCTGAAAATGAAAATAATGCGAGATTTTGTGTGGAATGCGGAGCAAAATTACAGAATGTTCATATGGGAAGGGAGAATGCAGTAACTGAGAAGAAAGTAACAGAGAAGCTTCCTTATATGAATAAAATGGAAGAAGTGACGAAAAAAAGTCAGAAAGAGTCTCGAAGAAAGATAAAGATTGTTCCAATTATAATTCTGCTGGTTCTCGTGGCGGCAGTAGTTGTTTTTCCGAAATTTATCATGTCAGGGCAGGCAGAAAAGAAAATTATTAAAGAGTTTGTAAAAGCGGAAATGACAGGTGATGCGGAAAAAATTATAGATATTCTGCCAGAAGGGGTTTTGGAAATCGCGAAAACAGAAGGTGGAATGAGTAGAAATGAACTTGCGGAAGTAATGCGGAAACAATTTGATTCTGTAATAGGTACATTAGAAAGTACATATGGAGAAGACTGGAAATATTCCTATAAAATAAATAGTATAAAAAAAGTTTCACAGGAAGATCTGGAAGATATAAAAGATATGTATAGTAATGATCTTGAACTGGAACTGGATATTTCAGAAGCGAAAACGGCGGAAGTAGAGATAAATGTCAGTGGAAATCAGATTGAAAATAGCAATACTTTAGATGTAAGTCTTATAAAAGTAGGTGGAACATGGTATTTAGATTTTGCCAGTCTTGCAGCTTTGATGTGAAATTGTCAATAATTTATAGTGTTTAAGATGAAATGGGAGTATAAGATGTATTGTAAAAATTGTGGCAATAAAATAGAAGAGAGCAACGCATTCTGCACAAAATGTGGGATGAAAATTGATTTACAAAATACGAAAGCATCAGATTACAAAAACACACCTAAGAATAATAAAAAAGTAATAAAAAAAATAATTGTAATTGCTGCTTTGATGATTGGATTTATCTGTCTGGTTGTGGGGATAAAGAAAACAAATGTTACAAATTCGGCTAGAGAAGTAGCTGTTGCATCAACAAAATATCTGATGGAAGGAAAAATTGGTAAGTATTATAAACTGCTTGCACCGCCGTATAGGGAATATATGTGTGGACGTGATGGCTGGTATACAGATGAAGATGAATTTAAAAAAGACATTGAGGATTTAAAAAATGAGAAGAAACAGACAATGATCAATGATTGTGGAAAACCGACTAAAATGAAATATTATGTCGATTATACGATTGCCTGTGATGCTGAAGAATTGAATGCTGTAAAAAGTGAACTTGCACGAGACTATAATTATGATCCGGATGACATTCAGGATGCAATGGTTGTATCAATTACAATTAATGCGACTGGTCCAAACGGACAATCTAATTGGACAGATAAAAATAGTTGTGTAAAGATTCATGGAAAATGGTATGTTCATAGACCAGGATTTGAATCAGTAGATTGACAGGGCACAGACAGAATGAAGGGCAGCGAATAATTTGATATTCACTGCCTTTTGCAATATTTACTTTACAGGAGAATGGAGAAAATATGAAGAAGATTGAAAAAAGGTATATAGGAAAACGAATGGGATTAGCAGGCTTGATTGTTATAGTGGCGCTTTCTATGTGTTCTTGTGGAAGCAAAGAAACAGTTGTAGTTGAAAAACAGAAAGTTAAGCAGGAAAAAACAAAAGCAGAAACGAAAAAAGAATATCTTGAAAAGACTTACGGTATAGCGGATCCAATTACTTATGGAAAACGTATTGGTCATACAGAAGCAGACAGGACGGTTTATGACGAAAAATTCACAGAAGATTCTCATGGTGGAATTGTATTATATAAAAATCTGACATCAGAAGGTGAGACAGAAGGACAAGTATGCATTTATTTATCAGACAGTGAATATAATGGCATCGCATTAGTTGAGCAGTATATATATAATATGGACGGATCTGGAACTGGTACGGGAGTAAATCTATTGGCAAGTCCCAAAACAAAAAATAATTGTTATGTAAGAGTGGGAAGTAATTATTTTATCTGTGTAGAACAGGAAGAAGAAAAAGACGTTACTGGAAATCTGACTTATACAGAGAATATAACGGCTTATAAATTAGCACGTAGAAATTCAAAATCGATATATACAATCAGCAGGAAGATGACATTTGGAACGAGTTTATTAAAAGAATATAAGATTCAGACAGAGTCAGATTATATTATATATGCAGAAGGGTATACCAGTTATACAGCAGATGGAGCACAGTTTGTATCAACAGAACAGGAATTTTGTGATAAAGCGAATACATTGATATCAAATATGGCAGGTGATGATATCAGGATAGTTGAAGCATCTTGGGATAACAGATGGAATAGTGTAAGTATTGATGAGAGCCAAAATAAAGATGATGTAGTAAAAGTAAGTATGTCTTCCTCTGAACCATATATAGATGAGAATGGTGATGAAATTAAAGATATTGTTATTAGAGTAAATGACGATGAGAATGCGGAAGAAGCAACAGAGTGATATAGTGCTTTCTTATGAAGAGAACTGATAAATAAAGAACTGTTAAGGTGAATAAAATGAGATGTTCAAAATGTAAAAATAAATTACAAAAGAATGCAAAATTCTGTCGAGTATGCGGAACAAAAGTAAAAAAAAGACGAATAAAAAAATTTTTAATATTTTTTTCAATTCTTATTGTTGTTATAGCAGGAGCAGGAATTGTTGGATGGAAAATGGGGGTACTAGACAGTTTTTTGTCACCGGATAAAGAATCTGTAATGAGCCATACACCCAAAATAAAAAATTCACGGCAGGCTATTGCACATGCAAAGAAATTTGGAGAGGCATACGGGTATAAAAATGCTTTTTCTGAATTGACGGAAAAAGATATAAGTGTTGTGGATGGAGATTCCTATTATCGGTTGCAGCAGAATTATAAAGGAATTCCGGTATATAAAAGAACTGTTGTGTATGCAACGGATGAGAAAAATAAAGTAACAGATATAACAGGAAATGCCGAAGATGTGGATGAAATGGTTGATTTGACACCGACTGTCACACAAGAGCAGGTAGAGGAAAGTATTCGGACATATGTTAAAGATATACTAGATACAGATGATGATAGCTTAGTAATAGGGGCGTTGAAAGATGATGATCTTTGTATTTATGATTTTGCAGAAGATGGACAATCACATTTAGCATATTGGATAGTGATAAATGGATATGAATTTGTTATAGATGCAAAAACAGGGAGAATTTTAACAGTAAATTCTCTGGTAAAAACCACGCTAGGATATATGGCATCTGATGAAAAATATGAAAATGGATTTCCGATAGAAAAGACAGAGGAGGGATTTAACTTATCTGATGGGAAGATTAAAAAAATTGGAGATTTGAGAGGAAAATCGAGCGCAAAGGGTAAAAATTTAGATAATTGTTTTGGGACAGTTAGTTCAGATCATATATTTGGAAATGAAAAAAAAGAAAAAAATTATGAAAAAGCTGCAAGATTATATATAAATCTACGTAAAATAAGATCATATTTCAAAACCATATGTGGATTTGATGCAGAAATATTTGCATATTTTAATGATGGGTTTGATTGGGGTAAAAATGCATGCGGTGGGACTTTGAATAAAAACTTAAAAGGGGATGATTATATTGGCTTTATTAGTATGGGAAAAGTAACGGGAGTAGATAATTTGGGTGTAATTGGTCATGAGTATGGACATGTCATAAGTAATAAAATGGTTGAATGGTTTGAACAGGGGAATAGATCGGTGGAAAATAGAGCAATTAATGAAGGAATATCCGATATATATTCAGAAATAGTTACGACTTGGTGTTATGGTAAAAAAGATCCAGATTGGGTATACACTGCTGACGAGATTAATTTAAGAAGAAATTTAAAAAACCCACATGATACGAATAATGCTGCTTCTGTAAGTGATAATGAAAAAAAAGGAATAGAAGAACATGGAAAAGGATACTATTACAGCACAGTGATATCGCATACCGCATATTTAATGTGGAATGGAATCGATGGAGACGAAAAAGCTAAGATATCTTTAGAAGACATTGTAAAACTGTGGTATCGTGCGATGAGGCTGATGCAATCAAATTGTGAATTTATTCAATGCAGGGAAATGGTAGAAAGATCAGCTTTAGCCATGAACAATCTGACCCAAAAGCAACGTGAATGCATAAGTGAAGCTTTTGACCAGGTTGGTATTCAGAAAACCGAGATAGGAGATCAGGAAGGTATATACACGAATTATGATGTATTAGTTGTAAATGTAACCGGTTCTAAGGAAGATATTTACGATACATATATAAATGCTGCAAAAGAAGTGACAAAGTCTGGTAGCTGGAGAGAAGTATTAAGTGCAGAAGCTGATATGGAAATTAAATCAGAGGATGAAAAACAAAAAGCAAAGATGAAAGCAACGCTGGAATCTGATGCGAATGTAGAAGGCTATGATGAACAAAATCTTTCGGCGATAAAAATATCAGGCAATGCCAGCGTTCGTGTGGGAGAACAGACTACTGCATGGACAGCACAATATTCAGATGGTGTAGCACATTATGAATTTACAGAACCAACAGTATACAGTAAAGATGCTGTAATAGATCCAGTATACTTTAAATTTTCCAGTTTAACGTATGATATGATACTTGATGCTTCTAAATCAGAAAACAAAATTTGCTTTACTGTTGATGGAAATAAAATGTCAGAATTTGCATCGGAAATGATAAATTTGTTAGATGGAATAGAAGATCTTAAATATGGCAATTGTGATGTGACAGTTACAATCGACGATAATACAAAACAAATCAAAAATGTAAATATGATTTTCCATGCATCAATGAAGTATCAGGGATACAATGCAGAAACTGATTATAATGTCGAGTACAGATTTGAAGCACCTAAAATTGTAAGAAAGGAAATCAAAGGAGAACTTGTAGATGCGTATGGACCAATTTTTCTCGAATATCAGCAGGCAATAAATACTTATGATGAATCCAATACGGTACAGTTTGCAAATCAATTTCCAGATGTCAGAGAAGTTCTGGTGAAGAATAATAAATATAATGGAATTGAAATCTGGTATGGATTTTACGATATTGATATAAATGGTATGGAAGAATTGATATTTGCGTATAAGGATACAGAAACAGATGATAGCTATAAGATTACAGATATTTTTACATATAGCATGGATGAAATAGAGATAAGAAATATTGGAAGGAATGTAATTCTTTCCGAGGACATTGTCTCTGATAAATACAAGTCTGTTATATATGAAAGTGGAATGTTTCGTATTAGTACGTCTGATAAAGAGGAATTTTATACTATTGGCGATGGAGAAGATACTTTGGAACTTGTTAAAAAATATAATGTAGTTGGAAATTACCCCAATATTTTTTATTTCAATGCTGAAGAGAAGTTTGGGGAGGAAGAATTCACACAGATATTAAATCGAGAAGGAAATAGTGCTGATATAAAATGGGAAAAATTATCTGAAGTGATAGTATTCTAATTTATGTTAAATAGGAGTGTAGCCATACTTTTTCTGACCGCTTGTTATTTATCTGGTTAGATGATAAAATCATCCTACAGAAAGAGAACACATTTGCTGCCAGGTATTTTTCTCTGGAAGTTTAGTCGGCAAAGGAGTGTGCACTGGCTTGCGTTCTGTAAGATGATATACCGAATAATCGGCAAAAACAGTGAGAGATCACGAATGAAGAATGGAGAAACTTATACATATGTCTAAATTCAGCAACTACCTAAAAAGTTTGATCAATAACAGCGGAGAGTCCGTATCTGCAATAGCGAGGAATATTAATGTTGAAAGAACGTTGATACACAAGGCTATGACCGGGGACAGGACGTTGCCGTATCCGGCAGTCAGGGCTCTTGCTGCTTACCTTAATATGCCTATAGATGAACGACAGGAGTTCTTTCGGTTATATGATATTCACCTTCAGGGAGAGGAAGCTTATGAAAATCGGCAGGCGGTCTGTGAGTTATTAAACACATTATCATCCCTTAGTTTAATAATGCCTCCGCCGCCGGAGGTCAGTTCTATTTCAATGTTAACTTCCTGAAAAAAATCCCCTAAAGATTAATTTCCCCGTCCCTCACCAGTCGATATCATTATCTCTTCCTTCCATAAACGCAAG
>ERZ1106969.737-NODE-737-length-30156-cov-4.416930_pt1 | contig 30156 bp, 26 predicted proteins | sample MGYA00403685_ERZ1106969 | MGnify/ENA primary metagenome ERZ1106969 (study PRJEB35170, sample SAMEA104062416) | human gut metagenome | biome: human gut; feature: human-associated habitat; material: faeces | place: Denmark | collected 2012-05-18 ... | reverse complement strand
ACTCTCAAATAAAATGAAACATATAAAAAATAATCCTGTTGTTGCAATCGCCGGAGAGTGGTTTACAGCGCATGGGAACGGCATCAGCCTGGGTTATTTCGGGAAAAAAGAGAATTATGTGATTGCTGATAAGCTGAAAGAGGTATTTGCTGAATGGATCGATAACGGCCATACGGATTTGAATGATGAAAATACGATTATATTGTGTGTTCAATTAACAGAAGGAATTCTTTTCTCACATGGGACAAGGTATGACATAGACTTCTTTGGCAACTGATTGCAATCTGCAAAAGCTATACCTACTGTTGTGGCTGAGGAGGGAGACTGTAAATCAATCAGTATGCCGGGCTGGAAATACAGATTTTGAGCCAGAGGGGGCAATAAATATGAAGAATTTTTCCATGCCGGAGGACATAACTCCAACTTTAGAATTGGATGAACTTATGAGACTGAAATGCAGTTTGGAGATGACAGTTTCAAAAGAGGCAGCAGATAGAGTAATATCTGAATTACCGTTAGCGGCAAATTCAACGCCTGCAGAACGCGCGGAATGGGTAGAAAAGCTATCTTTTCTTCTGGAGAAAAGGTTTGATGAAAATACCGTTAAGGTGATTCGCCAAAATTGCTATTGCAATGAAAATGGAAGGTTAGAAAATGTGGCCAGGGAGCTGAAGCAGTTATACGCATCCCATGATAAAGATCTGCATCGCTTAGTAGCTTCATTAAATGAAAACGGTGCCGGTTGGTATATAGAAGGAAATCAGTTATATACGAAAATGTTTATTTGTGAGTGTCCGATGTTGGAGGCGGCGGCTCTTTCTCAATCCCTAACTTGGTGCCATTGTACTGCAGGATATAGCAAGAAGCTATTTGAATTGGTTTTCGAGACTCCCGTGGATGTGGAAATATTGCAAAGCATACGGCAGGGCTGTGATTACTGCCTTATGAGAGTCACGTTTAGCAGTGATTAGGATTCATGAGGAGATGCTATGAAAGGATTTAATCGGCCAAACCAATTATTTTCTCTCTGTGGTTTGAATTGCGGGCTTTGCCCTATGTTTTTGAATCAATATTGTCCTGGCTGCGGTGGTGGCGAAGGTAATCAATCCTGCAAAATCGCAAAGTACAGCATGGAGCATGATGGTGCTCAATATTGCTTTCAATGCAAAGAGTACCCTTGTGATAAATACGCTCATATTGACGATTTTGATTCCTTCATAACACACTGGAACCGAAAATCCGATATGGAAAAGGCCAAACGCCTTGGGATAGACGCTTATAATACAGAGCAGGCGGAGAAGACCAACATTCTGGAGGTTTTATTATCTAATTATAATGATGGCCGCAAAAAGACACTTTTTTGTGTAGCGGTCAACCTGCTGGAACTGCAAGACCTGCAAACGGTACTTAAAGAAGTTGACTGTAAACCTGATATGGAAACACTGCCGCTTAAAGAAAAAAGCGCCTTTGTTGCTGGATTACTGCAGGATGCAGCAGAAATGAAAAATATTGATTTAAAGCTACGCAAGAAAAAGGGATAATGTATTTGAAATAGTGGTGCAGGTATTACCGCAGTGATTATCGGACAGGAAAACGGGAGAACCTAATCAATCAGCGATTGCAACAGTAAGTATTGCAAAGTTTGATTGATATTTGTTTCTGGTTTGAAAAAAGTAGTATTGCATTTAACGGAGGAACGAAATGGAATATAAAGTAAATGATACAAATCTGATTAAGGCGACTATGATCTGGAACGTACACAAGCCGCATTATCTAAAACGCTGAATATTACGGCGTATGATAATAAAATGCTTGTAGGGTGTTTGCGTATGCTTACAGACGGATATTTTTTTGGAACAATTACAGAACTGCTTGTTCTCCCGAAGTATCAAAAACAAGGTGTAGGTAGTAAACTTCTTGAACTTGCAAAGGAGAACGCCCCGACCATGTTGTATTTTGGCGCACAGCCGGGGGTAGAAGCATTTTACGAAAAAAACGGCTGTCAAAAAAGCCTGCAATCATACATGATAGATAAAACAAAAGAAAGGTAGGTGCGAATATGTCATATTTCAAATATCAAGATAAATTCATTTTTTATGAAGAATACGGACAAGGCGAGCCGATTATCTTCCTACATGGCAATACTGCTTCTTCAAAAATGTCTGAATTTCTTATGCCGCTGTATGCAGAAAATTTTAGATGTATTTTGATTGACTTTTTGGGTAACGGGCAGTCGGACCGAGTAGAAAACTTTTCGCCGGATATGTGGCATGATGAAGCCTTACAGACGATTGCTCTTACTGAACACTTACAATACGGAAAGGTCAGTCTTATCGGAACAAGCGGCGGCGCATGGGCGGCGGTCAATGCGGCGTTGGAACGCCCCGACTTGTTTCATGCAGTCGTAGCAGACAGCTTTGACGGGCGCACTCTTAATGAGAATTTTTCCGCTAACCTTTTATCTGAAAGGAAAGCGGCAAAAGAAGATACACAGTCAAGGCAATTCTACGAATTGTGCCAGGGAGCAGACTGGGAAAAGGTGGTTGACCTTGATACAGAAGCATTATTGAAATGTGCGGAGGAAAAGCGTCCACTATTTCATAAACCGTTGGAGGAATTAAAAACGCCTATCCTGTTCATGGGAAGTAGGGAAGATGAAAGTTGCCGAAACAACATGGAAGAAGAATATAGAGAAATGGCTTCTATGCTTTCTCAATCTTCCGTATATCTTTTCCCGAAAGGAGGACACCCCTCTCTCTTTTCCAATGCAGAAGAAGCCGCAATGCTGATAAAAAAATTCATAAGCCAAGCATTATTTGGCGATTATATTACCTGCGAGTGAAATCTTAGAGTCTGGGAAGGACTTTTGGAACAAATAAAATAGGATTCAACGACATTCTATTTTAACATGCAAAATGGATTATGGCGTTAAAGCTATAATTGACGGCATGCCCGTTAATTTTCACCGTTTGAGGTTTCTGGTTCAAATATAATCCAAAGGAATTTTTTTACTAAGGTTCTCATGGGAACAGATGCCTTGGTAACGGCAATATTAGAAAATATCTCAATAAATGATTATATTTGCGAAACCCTGAATTGTGGCATTTTGATGTGAATGAATTGGTGCAGGACGAAGCAGATTCATGGGAGGAATATGTTGAATAAAATTAAATAAGGTGAATTATGAAAAATAAGATTAATACTATTACAATACTAATAATTCTGTTTGTGTCGGTAGGAATAGGTACATTCATATGTAATGTATTAGAACGCACTGAAATAAATATATGGCTTGCGAGAGGAATAGGTGCTTTAGTCACGGTAGTAGGTTTCCAACTATGTAAGAGAAAATCAGATAGTTATTGGGATATATACACTAGAGGTCGTAACGGCAACTAAAGAAAACTTATTTGACAGTGAATCAGGGCAGTGATTTAATACATTCCAATAAAAAGGAGCAGCGAACCACCATCGGTGGATTTTAAATCGTCTTCTTGGTGCTTTTTAATAAGCACCCGTATAAAATGAAATGTGCAAGACTTTTATTGTGGCAGATGCCGACCACGATAAAAGTCTTTTTAAATATCGCAGCCGGTCCCCATTCATCTGCCGCGCACATGCTTTAACCATAGGAGTGTCAGATGACGGAAAGGAGATTGTTATGGAGAAAAAGGACATGAGGAAAGAAATTGCAGAGGCGGTTACTGCGGCGGATAGGGCGCTGCAAAGCCTGGAGGAGGCAGGGATGTATCTGTCAAAAGCAGCCGGATGGGGCGTATGGGACCTGCTTGGCGGCGGTATGTTCGGTACGTTCATGAAGCATTCCAGGATGGATGACGCAAGCCGCGCCATGGAAGCAGCCAAGTCCCACCTTAGGAGGCTGAAACGGGAACTTCTGGATGTGGAGCTTCCCGGCGAGTTCAAGCTGGATGTGGGGGACTTCCTTACATTTGCGGACTACTTTTTTGACGGCATCATCGCTGACTGGATGGTGCAGACCAGGATTAAGGATGCTGAGGCACAGGTGGAGGAGGCGAAGCAGCGCGTAACGCGTATCCGAAGCCGTCTGTATGAATTAAAGGCGGAACTGCCGCCGGAAAAAGGAGGAAATGCATAATGGGCTGTCTTGGAAACGTTTTATGGTCTATATTCAGAGGATGTATAAGCGGGCTGAGCTGGCTTCTGACAGGCTGCCTGTGGTGTAACGATCATAGGGATTCACGTAGGGCTACAGTGCTTCAAATTTGCAAGCCTGAGCTTTTTCCCCTTTGGGAAAGAGGGTGTATACGGCAGGGGCGCGGGTTCCTTTCTGTTGAATATCATCTGGCTTGTTGTTTCAGGCCTGCCCCTTGCCATTGAATCGGTTGTCATAGGCGCCCTGCTCTGCATGACGGTCGTGGGCATCCCCTTTGGGCTGCAGCAGTTCAAACTTGCAAAGCTGGCATTGATGCCCTTTGGCAGTGAGATAAGATAGGGTGTCCTGCATCCTGTCTTGGCCGGTAAAAAAGGCAGGACATACAGAAGGATTTCTGCTATACTAAAACAAAAGGCGGAACCGGGCAAGCGTGCCAGTGCCTGCCCGGTTCCCTATATGATATCAGGAAGAAGGATGTGCATATGCCCAGAAACATAACAATGGACGATATTGCCGCCATGGCGGGCGTTACAAAGAGTACGGTGTCCAGGTATTTTAACGGGGGAAGCGTTAAGGAGTCCACAAAGCAGAGGATCCAGGAGATTACCAGGGAGTACAACTATGAGCCCAATGCATTTGCAAGGCTGAAGGCAAGGGAGAGCAATGTGGTGGGCGTGGTTGTGCCTACCTTGAATTCCAAGATTACCAGCCGGGTGGTCACCAGCATCGGACGGTATCTGCGGGAACAGGGGTATGAGGCCCTTATTAAGGATTCGGACCACAGCATTGATTTGGAACTTAAGAATATACAGAGACTGATTAATTTAAAGGTGGACGGAATCCTACTGAGCGCCATCAACATAACGGATGAACACAGGGAAATCATCAGGAACAGCCTGGCTCCCCTGGTGATGCTTGCCCAGGATTACGATGATGGGATATGTGTTGTATATGATGATTATGGGGCGGGAAAGGCCATGGGGACCTGGGTTGGCAGGGGACATCCTGACAGGGTTGGATACATGGGGGTGGATGAATCCGACGAGGCAGTGGGCATTACCAGGAAAAAGGGAGTGCTTGAAGGGCTGAAGGCCTGCGGCGTGGAATGCATCAGGGAGATATCCGGGGATTACAGCTATGAAAGCGGGATCCGTATGGCTCAGGAACTGCTGGACCAGGGGCCTCTTGATGCGGTCATATGTGCAACGGACCGTCTGGCCTTTGGGGCGTACCGGGTATTGGAAGGGCGCGGGCTTAGGATTCCGGAGGACGTGTCGGTGGCGGGCTTTGGCGGTTATGATGAAAGCACCCTTCTGAAGCCGGAACTGACAACCCTTAAGTTCGATTCCTATGGCCTGGGGTATCTGGGAGCCGAGACCCTGATTAAGATGATAAGGGAGGAACCGGTGCCGAAAAAGCAGATTGTGGGCTATCAGATGATTGAAGGGGAGAGTGTGGGAAAATAGGGATATTAGTGCTGGCTGCTGTGGTTTTTTTATGCTTTTGTGGAAAATGCATAAAAAACCACAGCATTTTTTTACGTTCAAAAGACGGAACCGGTGCCAAAATATATTGACATAAAGGGTGAAAAGTATTAATATTAACTTATGGAACCGATACCAAAAATCAGGAGAAGAAAGAGGTAAGGTTATGGATTATGCAAAAACAGCAAGTCTGGTAATCAAGTATGTTGGTGGAAAAGACAATATTAAATCAGTGGCCCATTGTGCGACAAGACTGCGCTTTCAGCTAAAGGATAATGAACTGCGCAATGAGGAGGCAATCAGTGACCTGGAAGGGGTGAAGGGGGTATTTTTAACACAGTCCCAGTTCCAGATCATCTTTGGATCAGGCACCGTGAACCTGGTCTGCGCCGAAGTACAGAAGCAGCTGGGGAATATGGAGGAAGGGCCGGAGGATAAGGAGGCCGGGGAGGAAAAAGGCAACCCGATCCAGCGGTTCATTAAGATGCTCAGTGACATTTTCGTGCCAATCATTCCGGCGATTGTCGCAGGCGGTCTGCTGATGGGGCTTAACAACCTGCTTACCTCGCCATTGTTCCAGGGGCAGGCTGTCATTGAACGGTTCCCCCAGTGGCAGGGCCTGGCGGCGGCTGTGAATACCTTTGCCAATGCTCCATTTACATTCCTGCCAGTGCTCATTGGCTTCAGCGCTGTCAGGAAATTCGGAGGCAATCCGTTCCTGGGCGCGGCCATGGGGATGATCATGGTCCACCCGGATCTGCTGAATGCATATCAGATTGGCATAACAAACCCGCCCATGTGGAATATATTCGGATTCCAGATTGCTGCCATCGGTTATCAGGGGACCGTGCTTCCGGTTCTGGCCGTGTCATGGATCCTTGCCAATATTGAGAAGAGGCTCCGCAGGATTACGCCGTCATGGCTGGATAACCTGACCACGCCGCTTCTGTCCATCCTGGTGACATCCTTCCTCACCTTCATATTTGTGGGTCCTGTTTTAAGGGAGGCGGGAAACCTTCTGGCAGCAGGCATCACATGGCTTTATAATACCCTTGGGCCGGTGGGCGGCGCCCTGTTTGGCTTTGCATATGCGCCCATTACCATGACGGGCATGCATCACAGCTTCATTGCAATTGAGACACAGCTTCTGGCTGACAGTGCCCATACAGGAGGCAGCTTTATTTTTTCAACTGCAAGCATGAACAATGTGGCTCAGGGAGCAGCCGTCCTGGCCGTGCTTCTCATGACAAAGAACCAAAAGATTAAATCCATCTGTTCTGCTTCCGGTATCTCCGCGCTTCTTGGGATTACCGAACCAGCCATGTTTGGCGTCACGCTTAAATTAAAATACCCATTTTATGCAGCCATGGCAGGATCCGCAGTGGGAAGCGCATATCTGGCGGGAACCAGGACACTGGCCCAGGCATTGGGGGCAGCCGGGCTCCCGGGATTCATTTCCATGAAACCTGACCATTATCTGGATTTTGCAATCGGCATCCTGCTTTCCATGGGCGTGTCCTTTATACTGACCATTGTGTTCTGGAAGAAATCCGGGCTGGAAAAGCAGGAGGATACACAGGGACGGAAAGAAGTGAAGGCAGGAACCGGGATTATGGGAACTGTGGGAAGCATGGGGACTGCGGGAAGCATGGGAAGTGCGGGAAGCGCGGGAACTACGGGAAGCGCAGGAACCATGGAAAGCGTAGATACCACCACTATCCTGTATTCTCCCATGAAGGGGGAAATCCTTCCCGTGGACCGGTCCATGGATGAGGTGTTTGCTTCCAGGGCCTTGGGCGATGGGATTGCACTGAATCCTGAGGATGGAATGGTATATGCGCCCTGCGATGGGACCATAAGCCTTCTGTTCCCCACAAAACATGCGGTCGGGATAACATCCGATACAGGAATCGAGGTTCTGATCCATATCGGGATCAATACCGTACAGCTGGACGGAGCCGGATTTGAGGCATATGTGGCCCAGGGAGATAAAGTAAAATGCGGGGATAAGCTGATCCTGGCTGATTTAAAGCTGATAAATGAAAAGGGGCTGAATCCCCAGACCATGATGATCCTGCCGGAGGGCGGGGGACTGAAGGCAGAGGTATACCCTTTGGCCGGAGCGGATGCAGGCACCATGGCCATGGCGGTGCGCAGATAAAATAAGACGTCAGGAGGACGGCAGGTGGAGAAGTATCATAAGGTATTCAGGAAGGATTATGAGGAATGGTATCAGGAGAATCAGGAATACAGGGAACTGACGGCGTCCGACCCAAGGCGGCTAAGATTCCATCTGATGCCGGAAACGGGCTGGCTGAACGACCCCAACGGCCTGTGCCAGCTGGACGGACAGTACCATATCTATTATCAATACACGCCATTTGAACCCACGGGCGAGATTAAACTGTGGGGACATTATACCACAAAGGATTTTGTCCGGTATACCAGGGGGGAGCCGGCCCTGTTCCCGGATACGGATTTAGACGCCCATGGCGTGTATTCGGGTTCCGCTTTTGTGGAGGACGGCACCATCCACTATTTTTATACAGGCAACGTGAAACGGTTTGACCGGGATGATTATGACTATATCATGGACGGAAGGGAAAGCAATACCATCGGCATTGACAGCAGGGACGGCTTCCGGTTCACGGAAAAGAAACTTCTGCTGGGCAATCAGGATTATCCTGGGGATATGAGCTGCCATATACGGGACCCGAAGGTATTTAAGAAGGGCCAGGCATATTATATGGCGCTGGGAGCCAGGGATGTGCGCGGCCAGGGACTGGTGCTTTTATATGAATCCCCGGATTTAAAGACATGGAAGTATTGCAGTAGGATTACCACCCGGGAAGCGTTCGGATACATGTGGGAATGCCCGGATCTGTTTGAACTGGACGGCCGGCAGTGCCTTATCTGCTGCCCCCAGGGAGTTAAACCCAGCGGCGTGGATTACTGGAATGTACATCAGTGTACGGTCATGGCACTGGACTATGATTTTGACAATCATATGGGCCGGGAGATTCCTCCGGATGCCATTGCCATGGTTGACAGGGGATTTGATTTCTATGCGCCCCAAAGCTTTTTGGACGAAAGCGGAAGACGTATACTCATTGGGTGGATGGGAATACCGGATGCAGATTATACGAACCCGACCACACAGGCCGGATGGCAGCATGCATTGACCCTTCCCCGCGTCCTGCACTGGAAAGAGGGGCGCCTTGTCCAGTCGCCGGTCCCGGAACTGCAGCAGATGCGCTGCAATGAGAGGACATATGCCCTGGGACAGTTGAATCTGGCCGGGGAAGAAGGGATTGTTTTCGAGGGATGCTTCCTGTTTGAATCCTGCAGACACATGTGCCTGACACTCCGCCGGGGAGTTACCCTGACCTTTGAGGATGGGCTTCTGACCCTGGATATGGGAACCGCAGGGTCCGGCAGGACAAAACGGTGTGTCCGTCTTGAGAAGCTGCGGGAACTGCAGGTATTCTCTGACACATCCTCCCTGGAGATATTTGTAAATCAAGGCAGGGAGGTCTTTACCACCAGGGTATATGGCCTTGAGGGCGGAATCCGGCTGGAGGGGGATTGCGCAGGGACAGCGGTATTATATGACCTGTCTGGTTTTATCTATCAGCAGCCATGAATCATGGCTACCCATGAAAGATTCCAATCAGCCGCCTGCTTTTATTTGACACCGGAAAGTACAGGCATTAAACTGATACTGTATGGACTGCATTAACAAAACACATATGGTTGCAGTGCATCATACAGAAGGAGGAGAACCGATGATATCTTGGATAAGGTCAGCCCTGGCTTCGGCGATGCTGCCGGTGGCACTGTCGGCCGGCATGCTGGTTTCGGCCTGCGGTCCGGGCAGCGGCGCTGCAAAGGACAGTGCGGCAGCGATTCAGGCAGAAGCAGGAAGTGCGGCAGCGATTCAGGCAGAAGAAGGAAGTACGGCTGTAATTCAGGCAGAAGAAGGAAGTACGGCTGCGGCCTGGGCAGAAGAGGGAAGTGCGGCTGCGGCCCGGGCAGAAGCAGGAATTACGGATGGGTATCACGGTATGGAGGTTAACGGCGGGGAGGATGGGACAAAAAGAGACCATGAGGACTTAGGGACATCTGAGGCCGGGGAAGAGGCCGGAATCATAATTGGACTTCCGCAAAACGAAAACTGGTGCAAGGACCCTGTCTTTAGTACGGAGGAAGGGAATGTGGTACAGGTCATGTTCCATGACGGCATGACGGATTCAGACGTCATACTGCGCGCGTCCAGGGAAGAGGATGGGGACCCGTCGGTATTCTACTATCTGTTTGATGACAACAGGAAAGTGACATGGACAGCCAGGGCGGAGGATGGAACTGAAATTACCGTCACGGTGGAGGTTACGATAGAAAATTCCGATATACGCGGAGTGCTTGACACATGGAAGTACAATGGGACATTGTTTGCGCTGTGGGAAGATGACGCGGTGGATCAGGTGGATTCAGTGGCAAAACTGGCAGCGGAGATAGCAGGAAGAAGCAGATAGGATGATAAACAGATAATAAGGCGGAACTGTCTGACGGGAAGCATCCCAAACAAGCCAGCCCGCCTTTTTCTTTTCATGGGCTGTTTTGAACGTGGTTCCCTATGAAATGGCTGGGGTAAGGACGGGATTACAGCGTCTGATCTGTTTCGGAACGTCTATAGGTGATGATATCATCGATATCACAGTTCAATATCCGGCAGAGGTCGTTGATGGTGGTGGTGCTCAGGGGTTTATTCTTGCGCAGGCGGTCAATGGTGGAACTTGACAGGTTGTGGTTGTAAATCAGGGTATAGGTAGATTCCTCAGACTGTTTTAAGGTGTTCCAAAAAGGTTCATATGTAATCACGGTGTTTCCTCTTTTCTTGTGATATGATTATTTAAAGTTTAACTTAAAACCAGGCCCCGTATTGAAACAACGCAGAATTTGCCGTCCAAAATGGTGAAATTATTCACAGAGGTATTTCCTTGATGGAATAAAAACAGCATTTTGGGGCCATGGCCTGGTTTTGCAGGTCAAACATCTATTTAAAGAACGAAGGACGGGCCTTTATTCCCCTTTTCACGAAAAAAATATATGCATTTTCCGTTAAGGAAAAAGTAAGACAGTGTAAGAGGAATGGGACTTGCTTTTTTCGGAAAAGTTTGTATAATAAGATAACGGACTTAGACTAAGCAGCAAAAGGTAGAATATATGCTTATGAATCGAATCCAGGAGGCGTAGTAAGATGAAGATCAGGAAGGTACTGGGCAGTTTTGCATGGGTCCTGCTTGCAGCGCTGCTGATTATGGTTAATGCCACGGCAGCCAGTTCGGACGGTATGTTTAACCAGAAAGAAAATACCAAGGTATCAACTTCGATGATTCAGTGACAGTAAGGCAATATGACAGGAAAAGACCGGGAAACCAGGTCTTTTTTTGTTTGTCCGTCCCATGGCAGGCTCCTGTGTCCTGACAAGTGTGTCCTGACGGCCGGTACAGCAAGTTTTGCAATGCAGTCGGCAAAAAGGGACATGGTTTATTCCTTTTCAGGGTGATAAGATAAAAACATGGGAACTGGCCCGGGGAATCATCCCCGCCGGGCCGGCGAGGTATTTAACAGGGGTCAAACACACCCTGATACAGCAGACGGCAATATTGTTCAGTATCATTCATTCAGGAGGAAAAGGCAATGCATTTATCAGACAGTGAAATGAAGGACAGGGAGCAGTGGGAAAAGGCGGGAATCAGGCTGCCTGGATTTGACAGGGAAGCCATGAGGCAAGCCACCAAGGAATGCCCCCAATGGATACATTTCGGCGCGGGCAATATCTTCCGCGCATTTCCGGCAGCGCTTCAGCAGGAGCTTTTAAACCAGGGCGCGGAGAAAACCGGGATTATCGTGGCAGAGGGCTATGATTATGAAATCATCAAGAAGGCATACAGGCCGCAGGATGATTTAAGCCTGCTTGTGACCCTGAAAGCCAACGGGACCATTGAGAAAACAGTAATCGGCAGCCTGGCAGAGTCACTGGCCGTGGACCGTCAGGATGAGGCTGACTGGAACCGCCTGAAGGCTATTTTTGCAAGCAGCACCCTTCAGATGGCCAGCTTCACCATCACGGAAAAGGGATACTGCATCACATCCCCGGATGGCTCTTTCCGTCCGGATGTGGCACGGGATTTTGAAGCCGGTCCGGATATGGCGGACAGCTATATCGGAAAACTGGTATCCCTGTGCCACTGGAGATATACCCATGGAGCAGCGCCGCTGGCCCTGGTAAGCATGGATAACTGCTCCCACAATGGCGATAAACTGTCCGCCGCAGTGGCTGCCTATGCAAAAGCCTGGACGGATAATGGAAAGGCGGCCCGGGGATTCCTTGAATATATTGAGAATCCTGCCTGCGTGTCCTTCCCTTGGAGCATGATAGACAAAATCACCCCGCGTCCGGATGACAGTGTCAGGAAAATGCTGGAGGATGCAGGCTTCACGGATACAGAGAGCATTGTAACAAGCAAGAACACCTATGTGGCACCCTTTGTCAACGCGGAGGAAGCAGAATACCTGGTGATTGAGGACGCGTTCCCCAATGGGCGCCCTGGGCTGGAAAAGACAGGCGTCATGTTTACGACCAGGGATACGGTGGAGAAGGTGGAGCGCATGAAGGTCTGCACCTGCCTGAATCCCCTCCATACCACGCTGGCCGTGTACGGCTGCCTGTTTGGATACACGAAAATCAGTGAAGAGATGAAGGATGGGGATCTGGTAAGGCTGGTGGAGCTGATCGGGTATAGGGAAGGACTGCCGGTAGTGACCGACCCGGGCATATTATCACCCAGGAAATTCATTGATGAGGTGCTTAAGATCCGTATCCCCAATCCATTTATGCCGGATACGCCGCAGAGGATTGCCTGTGATACGTCCCAGAAGCTGTCCATACGCTTTGGGGAAACCATCAAGGAGTACCTTGCAAGGCCTGAGCTGGATGTTCAGTCCCTCAGGTTCATCCCCATGGTGCAGGCCGGATGGTGCCGTTATCTTCTGGGCGTGGATGATGAAGGCAATTCATTTACAGTCAGCCCTGACCCGATGTATGGGGAGCTGGCAGAACAGCTGAAGGATGTGAAGGTAGGGGAACCCTGCGATGTCCATGCCGTGCTCCGGCCGATTTTGGGGAATGCCGCCATATTTGGCGTGGACCTGTATGAAGCAGGGCTGGGTGCATATACGGAAGATATTTTTGCTGAACTGATTGCGGGGAAGGGCGCTGTCCGGGCAGCGCTTAGGAAACATCTGCAGGAAGCCTGAGGGCGGATGGGGGACGCGGGAACTGAGTCTGTGAAGCGGGCCGGGGCAGGCAGCTATGGACAGACAGCCGTGGACAGGCGGCTATGGACAGGCGGCTATGGACAGACGGCCGTGGACAGGCGGCTATGGACAGGCGGCCGTGGACGGACGGCCATGGACAGGATTAAGGGGTCCAGAGGGGCGGCTTTTAATGCCCTGACAATATAAAAGACGGGGGTGGAGCCTGGCTATGTCGCCGGAACCCACCTCCGTCTTTCATGCTGTCCGGGCTTAAGAAACTGCGGCCTCCTTAACAATGTATGCGATTGACTTTTTACAAAAAGTGGGAGAAATTAATGAAATTGTAACAAAATTGTCATATTTTATGTACAAATCCACAGGATTATGCTATTATAGTGGGAACGAATGGAAGAAATTACCGGATTCACCGGACTTACAGGCATTTGCCTTTTGATGATAGATGGGCATAAGAATGAGGAAGACAGAGGTTACGTATGAAAAGGTGGATAGCAGCAGGTATCATTGCATTGATTTTAACCGGATGTACCCGGTATGAGCCGTCTGAGGAGATGACAGTGGCCAAGGAAAGCCAAACCGAACCGGAGACAGGCCAGGCCCAGGAGGCGGCGGAGCCGGCAGAGGTCATCACTATTTCCAAGTATCCGCCCAGGGCCCGGGTGAAGGTAAAGGGAATCTATGTGTCTGCGTATGTGGCGGGAACCGGTGACATGATGGACAAAATCGTTGAGGAAATAGACCGGACAGAACTGAATGCGGTGGTCATTGACGTGAAGGATGACCAGGGCCGTATTACGTTTCATATGGATTCGCCTACTGTGAATAAAATCGGGGCGTGCCAGCCATTTATCGGGGATCTGCCGGGGCTGATACAAAAGCTGGATGAACATGGGATTTATCCCATTGCCAGGGTGGTGGCGTTCCGGGACCCGTATCTGGCAGAGCAGAAGCCGGAGTGGAGCCTGCACGTGGCGGATGGCAGCATTTACCGGGATAATAAGGGTCTGGCCTGGGTAAACCCATATAAGAAGGAAGTATGGGATTATCTGATAGAGGTGTCCAAAAAGGCCGGCGAGATGGGCTTTAAGGAAATCCAGTTTGATTATATCCGTTTTGCTGTGGATAAGACCATGAAGGATGTGGTGTTTGATGAGGCTGATACAGGGGGACGTGACAAGACCCAGGCCATTACGGAATTCATCAGCTATGCGTATGATGAACTGGCCAAGGAAGGGTTATTTGTGTCGGCGGATGTGTTCGGGACCATTATGGGAAGTGAGGAGGACGCGGCGGCCGTGGGCCAGGAATATGAGGATATGGCGGAGCATCTTGACTATATCTGTCCAATGATTTACCCTTCTCATTATGGTCCGGGTAATTTTGGTATTGCAAATCCGGACGCGCAGCCGTATGATACTATCAGGCATGCCTTGAAGGATTCCATGACATTGCTGAAAGCTTCCAAAAAGGAAGACAGGACCCAGGCGGTTGTGCGTCCGTGGCTGCAGGATTTTACGGCCTCCTATCTCAAGGATTATATTGATTATGGGGATGAGCAGGTGCGCCAGCAGATCCAGGCTGTCTATGATTCGGGATACGATGAATGGATATTGTGGGATGCCGGGGTATCCTATCATTATGGCGGGCTCCTGACACCGGAGGAGGCTGCTGCGCAGGAACAGGAGATTGCTGAGTCCAGGGCTGCACTGCCGCCGGAATCAGAGGCCGGGCCGGAGATGGAAACCACACCGGGGGCCGGGGACGTGCCGGAGACCTGAGATGGACCAGGAGCCGGGGACATGATTCGCATCAGGGAAAGGGATTGGAACAGGAATAAGGCATTGCCGCAACAGGAGGCATGGACAGATGGACAGGACGCCAAAGCCTGGTGAATTTTACAGGCACTTTAAAAATAAGCTGTATCAGATCGTGACAGTGGCCATACATTCTGAGACAGGTGAGAAGATGGTGGTTTACCAGGCGCTTTATGGGGACTATAAGACTTATGTGCGGCCCCTCAGTATGTTTGTGAGCCAGGTGGACCGTGAGAAGTATCCGGATGCGGGACAGCGCTGGCGGTTTGAACGGATTGATATGGAGGAATGACAGCATTGTTTGATTTAGAGGAAGAACTGAAAAAACTCCCGGCCAGCCCGGGAGTTTATCTTATGCATAACAGCAGGGATGAGATTATCTATATTGGCAAGGCCATCAGCTTAAAGAACAGGGTGCGCCAGTATTTTCAAAGCAGCCGCAACAAGACAGCTAAGATTGAACAGATGGTTTCCCATATTGCATGGTTTGAGTATATACTTACGGATTCGGAACTGGAGGCCCTTGTGTTGGAGTGCAACCTGATTAAGGAGCACAGGCCCCGCTATAACACCATGCTGAAGGATGATAAAAGCTATCCTTACATTAAGGCCACCATGGGAGAGGATTTTCCCAGGCTGCTGTTTGCGCGTGATATGAAAAAGGACGGGAGGAGCCGATACTTCGGGCCTTATACAAGTGCGGGCGCGGTTAAGGACACGCTGGACCTGATCCATAAGCTGTACCGTATCCGCACCTGCAGCAGAAGCCTTCCAAAGGACATTGGCAAAAACAGGCCCTGTCTTAACTATCACATCAAGCAGTGTGATGCCCCCTGCCAGGGGTATATCACGGCGCAGGAGTACCAGGCTAATTTCAGCCAGGCCCTGGATTTCCTGAATGGAAAATATGACCCGCTTTTAAAGACGCTGCAGGAAAAAATGGAGGATGCTTCGGAAAAACTGGATTTTGAACGGGCCATTGAGTACAGGGAACTGTTAAACAGCGTGAAGCAGGTGGCCCAGAAGCAGAAGATTACCAGCAGCAGCATGGAGGACAGGGACATTGTGGCCATGGCAAGGGATGAGAAGGATGCGGTGGTACAGGTGTTCTTCATCCGCGAAGGCAAGCTGATTGGCAGGGACCATTTCCATGTGTCGGCTGCAACGGCTGAGAATGAAGGCGAAATCCTGGACAGCTTTGTGAAGCAGTTTTATGCGGGCACGCCTTTTATCCCCAGGGAACTGTGGCTCCAGCATCCATTGGCGGACGAGGATGTCATCAGCCAATGGCTGACCGCGAAGCGGGGCCAGAAGGTGCGTATCGTGGTGCCGAAAAAAGGGGAGAAGGAACGCCTGGTGGAACTGGCTGCCAGGAACGCTGCCCTGGTCCTGTCCCAGGACAAGGAGCGCATAAAGAAAGAAGAACTGCGCACCATCGGAGCCATGAACCAGATTGGGGAACTGATTGGCATTGGCGGCATCCGCAGGATGGAGGCATATGATATATCCAATACCAGCGGTATTGAATCCGTGGGATCCATGGTGGTGTACGAGGACGGCAAGCCCAAACGCAGCGATTACAGGAAATTCAAGATAAAGACAGTCCAGGGTCCCAATGACTATGCGTCCATGGAGGAGGTGCTAACAAGACGTTTTTCCCATGGCATGCGCGAGGTAAAGGAACTGGAAGAAAAGGGCGGGGATTTGAACCTGGGAAGCTTTACCCGCTTCCCTGACCTGATCATGATGGACGGCGGAAGGGGACAGGTGAACATTGCCCTGGAGGTCCTTTCAAAGCTGGGACTTACCATTCCCGTGTGCGGCATGGTCAAGGATGACAGCCACAGGACAAGGGGGCTGTATTACAATAATATAGAAGTGCCCATTGACAGGCACAGCGAGGGGTTCCGGCTGATTACAAGGATACAGGACGAGGCACACCGGTTTGCAATCGAGTACCACAGAAGCCTCAGGGGAAAAGGACAGGTAAAATCCATCCTGGACGATATACCGGGTATCGGACCGGCCAGGAGGAAAGCACTGATGCGCCACTTTAAGGACATTGAATCGGTGCGCGCGGCTTCGGTGGAGGAACTGGAGCAGGCGCCCCAGATGAATAAGCGGGCAGCCCTCGCGGTATATGGGTTTTTCCATGAGGACAGGCAGGAGGGCAGCAAGGACGGCGCACCGGCCAATACCCAGGATGGCGCACCGTCCGGCCAATGAACGGGTTCCAGATTATGGAAAATGACTTAAGAGAAAACACATGACAAGAAGTTTAAAGTATGATAGTATGATAAGAGTTAAAATAGAAGCATAACCAGCTTAAGGGGGTATTACCATGCATGGAGTAACCATATCGGAATTGATTCAGAAAATGAAGCTTCGCAACACCACTCCGGATATTGATACGGACAAGATCGTGCTGACGCACCCGGACGTAAACCGTCCTGCCCTGCAGCTCACCGGGTTTTTCGACCATTTTGACAGGGAACGGGTTCAGATCATCGGATACGTTGAGCAGGCATATATTAATACCATGGACCAGGAACGCAAGCGCCTGATGTATGATAAACTCACATCCAGCCAGATCCCCTGCCTTGTATTCAGCCGCAGCCAGGAACCGGATGAGGACCTTCTGGAGTTCTGTAATTATTACGGGGTGCCCTGCCTTGTGTCCGATAAGACCACGTCTGCCCTTATGGCGGAAGTAATCCGCTGGCTGAATGTAAAGCTGGCACCATGCATAAGTATCCATGGGGTGCTCATTGATGTATTCGGCGAGGGAGTTCTGATCATGGGCGAGAGCGGGATCGGCAAAAGTGAGGCCGCCCTTGAGCTGATTAAGAGAGGACACCGCCTTATCACCGATGATGTGGTGGAAATCCGCAAGGTCAGCGATGACACCCTGGTGGGCAGCGCGCCGGATATCACCAAGCACTTTATTGAACTGCGGGGAATCGGCATCATTGATGTCAAGACCCTGTACGGCGTGGAAAGCGTGAAAGATACCCAGAACATCGACATGGTCATTAAGCTGGAGGACTGGAGCAGGGATAAGGAATACGACAGGCTTGGCCTGGAAGACAGCTACACGGAATTCCTGGGCAACCAGGTGGTATGCCATACCATCCCCATACGTCCCGGCCGTAACCTGGCTATTATCGTGGAATCCGCCGCGGTCAATTACCGTCAGAAGAAGATGGGTTATAATGCTGCCCAGGAACTGTACAACAGAGTGCAGGCCAACCTAGGGAAAGCCAGCGATGATTAAGAAAATGAATATTGAGTGAGGACTGCAAGTTGAATTTGGAACACACATTAAAAGATATCCTTGAAACAGAACTGCCCGGATGCAGGTTCATGGAGCCCATGAGCAGGCATACGTCCTTCCGGATCGGCGGCCCCGCGGAAATCTTCATAAGTCCCTCCGGTGAAGAGGAGCTGGCGGCCGTGCTGCGTGTGTTGGGCACTTACCATGTGCCCTGGAGGATTCTTGGGAATGGCAGCAACCTCCTGGTCAGTGACAGCGGCTGCGAAGGCGCGGTGATTGCCATGGAGGGGATCAGCCATATGGAGGCCTGCCACAGCATCCTGCGTGTGGGAGGCGGACAGCTGCTGGGCCGGGCCGCCCATCTGGCACTGGAGCATTCCCTTACAGGCATGGAATTTGCGGCAGGGATCCCGGGCAGCGCAGGCGGCGCATTGGTCATGAATGCGGGCGCCTATGGGTCAGAGATGAAGGATATCCTCAGGGAAGCCAGGGTCATGACCCCGGAAGGCGAAGTCCTTGTGCTGGATGCGGGCGCCCTTGAGCTGGGTTACCGTACCAGCTGTATCCCATCTAAGGGGTATATTGTATTGGAAGCCGTATTTGGTCTGAAACCTGGCGACAGGTCTGCAATTGAAGCCAGGATGAAGGAACTGTCGGCCAGGCGCAGGGAGAAGCAGCCCCTTGAATATCCCAGCGCCGGCAGCACCTTTAAACGCCCCCAGGGGTATTTTGCAGGCAAACTGATTGAGGACGCCGGACTTCGCGGATATCAGCTTGGAGGCGCCCAGGTGTCTGAAAAGCACTGCGGGTTTGTAATCAACAGCAACGGCGCCACGGCGTCGGATGTGATGGCGCTTTGCGACCATGTCAGGAAAAGGGTCATGGAAACATCCGGCGTTAAACTGGAGATGGAAGTGAAACGCTGGGGCCGGTTCTGACAAGCCGGATGGCGGATTTGCCAGGGCGTGCAGATGGCGGGAATGGATTTTCAAACACGACCCAGTGATACAGACATATTATCAGACGGGACAGAGGTGGATGGATGAAGCTTGTGATTGTAACCGGAATGTCCGGGGCAGGCAAGACGATAGCGCTCAAGATGCTGGAGGATTTGGGCTTTTACTGCGTGGATAACCTTCCCATTTCCCTGGTGGACAAATTCTCACAGCTGGCGGCAGGAGGCGGTGAAATTAAGCAGGCAGCCCTTGGGATTGACATAAGGAGCGGCGAGGAATTAAACCAGCTGGAAGCCATCCTTCAGGGATGGAAGGACACGGGCCTGGATTTCCAGGTCCTGTTCCTGGATGCCAACGACGGCACCCTTATTAAGAGATATAAGGAAACACGGCGCAGCCATCCCCTTGCCGGGACCGGCCGCCTGGACAAGGGGATTGAGAAGGAGCGCATGAAGCTGGCATTCCTTAAAAAGGATGCTGATTTCATCATTGATACAAGCCAGCTGCTGACCAGGGAACTGAGACAGGAGCTGGAGAAGATTTTCCTGAAGGACCAGGATTTCAATAACATGTTCATCACCATCCTTTCCTTTGGTTTCAAATATGGGATTCCCGAGGACGCGGACCTTGTCTTTGATGTGCGCTTCCTGCCCAATCCCTATTATGTGGAGGAACTGCGGCCGCTGACAGGGGAAGACCCGGTCATCCGCGACTTTGTGATGCAGGGCGGGACCGGACAGGCTTTTCTGGATAAACTGTATGACCTGATTGATTTCCTTCTCCCCAATTACATCCGTGAGGGAAAGAACCAGCTGGTGGTCGCTGTGGGGTGCACCGGAGGCAAACACCGTTCCGTGGCCATGGCCAATGCGCTTTTCGGACATCTGGCCTGCCACAAGACCTACGGCATAAAGATTGAGCACAGGGATATTGATAAAGATAATAAAAGGAAGTAGCATAAAATGTCATTTTCTTCCAGGGTAAAAGATGAACTTTCCAGGCAGGTTTCCGCTGCGAGACATTGCCGGATAGCGGAGATGTCTGCTGTTTTAAGCCTTTGCGGCCGTGTGAAAATATCGGCGTCCGACCATTTTTCCATTGAAATGCACACAGAAAATGTAGCAGTTGCAAGAAAGTACTTTACATTATTGAAAAAAACATTTAATATAAGTACTGATGTTTCAATTCGCAGAGGCGGGAATGTTTCGCGGAACCGGACATATATTGTAGCAGTCAGGGAACATGATGATGCACTTAAGGTACTTCAGGCGGCCAAGCTCATTGACGCCCAGGGGGAGATACGGGAGAATCTGTCGCTGGTACGCAATGTGATGGTTCAGAATGCCTGTTGCAGAAGGGCTTTTATCAGAGGGGCGTTTCTCGCTGCGGGTTCAATCAGTGACCCGGAGAAATTCTACCATTTTGAAATCGTATGTCCTTCCATGGCAAAGGCTGAGCAGCTTAAAGGCATCATAGCCGCGTTTGATATGGAACCCAAAATCGTGCCGAGGAAAAAGCACTATGTGGTCTATATCAAAGAAGGGGACCAGATTGTGGACATCCTTAACGTGATGGAGGCACCCGTGGCCCTTATGGAGCTGGAGAACATCCGGATACTGAGAGGGATGCGGGGGAATGTGAACCGTCAGGTGAACTGTGAAACAGCCAATATCAACAAGACCGTGTCTGCGGCGGTAAAACAGATGGAGGATATCCGTTTTATCCAGGAGACTATAGGACTTGACGGGCTTCCGGAAAGCCTTCAGGACATGGCCCGCTTAAGGCTGGAACGGCCTGAGGCAACCTTAAAGGAGCTTGGCCAGGCTTTAGAACCGCCTGTGGGCAAATCAGGTGTAAACCACCGTCTGAGGAAACTGGGCCAGATGGCGGATGACCTGCGGCAGCAGTTGCCGGACAGTTAGAAGTATTGTTTCATTAAGTACAATTCAGTATGGGCACCGGAATGGAAGCCATGGCAGGGCTGTTTAGGCAGCGGGCATGGCTGCGTACCATTCAAAGGAATGAGGAGGATAATTATGGTAAAGAAATTGATCACAGTTGAATTGTCATCAGGGCTGGAAGCCAGGCCGGCAGCTATGCTTGTACAGGTGGCAAGCCAGTACGAAAGCAAGATTTATCTGGAAGCTGAGGCTAAACGCGTGAATGCCAAGAGCATCATGGGAATGATGACCCTGTGTCTTACTGCCGGAGAGGCCATTACAGTGGTGGCTGAAGGTGATGATGAGGAACAGGCAGTCTCTGAGATTGAGAAGTATCTGAAGAACCAGGAATAACAACCGCCTAATACAGAGTATAATCATAGATTTAAGGACCGGGGGCTCTCTAACCTGGTTCTTTTCTTTTGGCCGGATCTATGCTAAACTATAACTCATATGGAAGGAGAAGAGAACCAATGGCATTTACCCACTTACATGTCCATACGGAATACAGCCTGTTAGACGGCTCCTGCAAGATCAAGGAGCTGACGGCCAGGGCCAAAGAACTTGGGATGGACAGCATGGCTGTTACGGACCACGGTGTGATGTATGGTGTGATTGATTTTTATAAAGCTGCAAAGGAAGCAGGTATTAAGCCTATTCTTGGCTGTGAGGTCTATGTGGCGCCGAACTCCCGCTTTGACAGGGAGACGGTCAGCGGTGAGGACAGGTACTATCATCTGGTGCTTCTGGCAGAGGACAACCAGGGATATGAGAACCTGATGAAGATTGTGTCCAAGGGATTTGTGGATGGTTTTTATTATAAACCCAGGGTGGATTATGAGGTGCTTGCCAAGTACCACCAGGGGGTGATTGCACTGAGCGCCTGCCTGGCCGGCGAGGTGCAGAGATATCTTACCAGGGGCATGTACGAGGAGGCTGTGCGGGCAGCCGGACGGTATGTGGACATATTTGGACAGGACAACTTTTTCCTGGAACTGCAGGACCATGGGCTGCCCGACCAGAAACTGGTCAATCAGGGACTGATGCGCATGAGCAGGGAGACAGGGCTTGAACTGGTGGCCACCAATGATATCCACTATACGTTTGCAGAGGATGAGAAGGCCCACGATATACTGCTGTGCATCCAGACCGGCAAGAAGGTGGAGGATGAGGACCGCATGCGCTATGAGGGCGGGCAGTACTACTGCAAGTCCGAGGAGGAGATGAAGGCACTGTTCCCCTATGCGCCCCAGGCCCTGGAGAACACCCACAAGATAGCACAGCGGTGCAATGTGGAGATTGAGTTCGGTGTGACCAAGCTTCCCAAATACGAAGTGCCGGAAGGCTTTGATTCCTGGAGTTATCTGAACCATCTGTGCCGCGAGGGTTTTAAGACAAGATACCCGGAGGATGACGGTACCTTAAGCAGCCGTCTGGATTATGAGCTGGACACCATCCGTACCATGGGATATGTGGACTATTTCCTGATTGTCTGGGATTTCATCAATTATGCCCGCTCCCAGGATATCATGGTAGGACCGGGGCGCGGTTCCGCGGCCGGAAGCGTGGTGTCCTATACCCTGGGAATCACCAATATTGACCCGGTGCGCTATAACCTCCTGTTTGAACGTTTCCTGAACCCGGAGAGGGTGTCCATGCCGGATATTGATATTGATTTCTGTTATGAACGGCGCCAGGAAGTCATAGACTATGTGGTACGCAAGTACGGTAAGGACCAGGTGGTCCAGATTGTCACCTTCGGTACCCTGGCAGCCAAGGGCGTGGTCAGGGATGTGGGAAGGGTGCTGGGCCTGCCCTATTCCATGTGCGACACCATTGCCAAGATGATACCGGGCGATTTGGGAATGACCCTTGATAAGGCATTGATGATGAATCCGGATTTAAAAAAGGCGTATAATGAAGACCAGCAGGTGCGTTACCTGATTGATATGTCAAAGCGTCTGGAAGGCCTGCCGAGGCATACATCCATGCATGCCGCAGGCGTGGTGATCGGCAGCCGCTCCATTGATGAGTTCGTACCCCTTTCCAGGGCAAGCGACGGTACGATTACCACCCAGTTCACTATGACCACCATAGAGGAACTGGGGCTTCTGAAAATGGATTTCCTGGGCCTGCGTACCCTTACCGTCATCCAGAATGCGGTGCGATTGGCTGAGAAGGATTATGGCATAAGCATTGATATAGACCAGATTGATTTTAACGACAGGCAGGTCCTGGAGTCCATTGGGACCGGAAGGACAGAAGGCGTGTTCCAGCTGGAAAGCGCCGGGATGAAAAGCTTCATGAAGGAGCTTAAGGCGGAGAACCTGGAGGATATCATTGCAGGAATCTCCCTGTACCGTCCAGGTCCCATGGATTTCATACCAAGGTACCTGAAAGGCAAGAACGACAAGGGGTCCATTACCTATGAGTGCCCCCAGCTGGAACATATATTAAGCCCCACCTACGGCTGTATCGTATACCAGGAGCAGGTCATGCAGATCGTGCGTGACTTGGCCGGATACACCATGGGACGGAGCGACCTGGTGCGCAGGGCCATGAGTAAGAAGAAGACCTCGGTCATGGAAAAGGAACGCCATAATTTCGTGTACGGCAATGAGGAGGAGGGCGTTAAGGGCTGTGTGAAGAATGGGATTGATGAGAAGACGGCCAACCACATCTACGATGAGATGATTGACTTTGCAAAATATGCATTTAACAAGTCCCATGCAGCCGCGTACGCCGTGGTATCCTATCAGACCGCCTACCTTAAGTATTACTATCCCCGTGAGTTCATGGCTGCGCTTATGACGTCGGTCATGGACAATGTTGGCAAGTTTTCCGAATATGTCCTTACCTGCCGCCGGATGATGGGAATCCCGGTGCTGCCCCCGGATATCAATGAGGGGGAGAGCGGCTTTTCCGTGTCAGGGGATGCAATCCGCTATGGGCTTTCCGCCATTAAGAGCGTGGGCAAGCCGGTTGTGGATGTAATCCTTGCAGAGCGTGGGAAGGGCGGGCCCTTCCGTTCCATGGAAGACTTTGTGGGCCGTATGTCCATGAAGGAGGTCAACAAGAGGACGCTGGAGAACTTTATCAAATCCGGCGCCCTGGACACACTGCCAGGCACCAGGCGGCAGAAGATGGCGGTGGCGCCCACCATGCTGGAGGAAAAGGCCAGGGAGCGCAAATCCATGTTTGAGGGCCAGCTGAGTCTGTTTGACATTGCCGGCGATGAGGCCAGGGACGAGTTTCAGATTACCTTTCCCGATGTGGGGGAATACTCCAAAGAGGAGCTGCTTGCTTTTGAGAAGGATATCCTGGGCGTGTACATCAGCGGCCATCCCCTGGATGACTATGAGGATGCCTGGCGCAGGAACATAACCGCCACGTCAGCTGATTTCATGGTGGATGAGGAGACGGAAAAAGCAGGGGTCCAGGACGGGAGCAGGGTCATTATAGGGGGAATGGTTGCCGGAAAGACAGTGAAGACCACCAGGACCAACCAGCTGATGGCGTTCATTACCCTGGAAGACCTTATGGGGTCCGTGGAAGTAATCGTGTTCCCAAAGGATTATGAGGCCAACCGTGAACTGTTTACCGAGGACGCCAAGCTTTTTATCCGCGGCAGGGTTTCCGTTGGCGATGACCCGGTGGGAAAGCTGGTGTGTGAACAGGTGGTGCCCTTTGAGGACACGCCCAAGGAACTGTGGGTCCAGTTTGCGGATAAGGAAGCCTACCGGGAAAGCGAACAGAAGCTGCTTTCCCAGCTGAAGTCCAGCGAGGGAAAGGACCGGGTGGTCATTTATCTCCAGAAGGAACGGGCCAAAAAGATGCTCCCCCCCTCCTGGAACGTCCATGTCACGGACCAGCTTTTACAAGGGCTGCAGCATGAACTTGGTGAAAAAAATGTCAAAGTGGTAGAAAAAGGTCTTGAAAAGCTGGTAAAAATGCATTAGAATAGCGTTGGGCATAAAATGAGAGAATGAATAAGAGTGACATTGCGCGGGCGGTGGACGCAGGCGCTTAATACAAGGAGGTAAATTGCTATGGCAAAGGCAGTGAAGACCATTGGAGTACTTACAAGCGGCGGGGATGCGCCGGGAATGAACGCGGCAATCCGCGCAGTGGTTCGTGCGGCAATTAACAAGGGACTTAAGGTAAAGGGAATCATGCGCGGCTACGCAGGACTTCTGGAAGAGGAAATCGTGGATATGGAGTCCACCAGCGTATCGGACACCATCAACAAGGGCGGTACCATACTTTACACAGCCAGATGCAAGGAGTTTACTACACCGGAAGGCCAGCAGCAGGGCGCTGAAATCTGCCGTAAGCATGGAATCGACGGCATTGTGGTGATTGGCGGCGACGGTTCCTTCCGCGGCGCTGGCAAGCTTTCCGCCCTTGGAATCAATACAATCGGACTTCCGGGAACCATTGACCTGGACATTGCATGTACGGATTACACCATTGGTTTTGACACGGCTGTCAACACGGCCATGGAGGCCATTGACAAGATCCGTGACACCTCCACTTCCCATGAGCGGTGCAGTATCGTTGAAGTGATGGGAAGGAACGCGGGTTATCTTGCGCTGTGGTGCGGTATTGCCAACGGCGCTGAGGATATCCTTCTTCCGGAACGGTATGACGGAGATGAACAGGCGCTCATCAACAGGATCATCGACAACCGCAGACGGGGCAAGAAGCACAATATCATCATTAATGCCGAGGGAATCGGACATTCCGGCTCCATGGCAAAACGTATTGAGGCAGCCACCGGGATTGAGACAAGGGCCACCATCCTGGGACACATGCAGAGAGGCGGCACGCCTACCTGTAAGGACAGGGTTTATGCTTCCATCATGGGCGCCAGGGCAGCCGAACTTCTGGCGGAAGGCAAGAGCAACCGTCTGGTGGCGTATAAGCACGGCGAATTCGTTGATTATGATATCCAGGAAGCGCTGAACATGAAAAAGGACATTCCGGAAGAGCAGTATGAGGTTGCGAAGCTGCTCATAAGGTAAGGAGCGCTGCGGCAGTGTATCCATAATGCAGGGCACTGGCTGCATCCGAATATAGAATGAATGGAAAGTCCGCGCCTGCGGTAGGTTATCTCCTCCGGGGCAGCGGACTTTTGTGGAGAGATGAGATGATGGATACAAAGGTGCTCTGCGGAGCCAATTCCTATGAACAGAAGTATTATTTTAACCAGGAATTCAGTTCACTGCCCCAGTCCGTTAAGGATGAACTGCACATCATGTGCGTTCTTTATACAGAGGATGTGGGGGGAATCCTGACCCTGGAGTTTGATGACAGCGGGACCCTGGAGTTCAAGGTAACGGCTCCCGAGGAGGATTACCTGTTTGATGAAATCGGCAGTGTCCTTAAGATTAAGCAGTACCAGGAAGAAAAAAGGGAGATGCTTGAATCACTGGAACTGTATTACAGGACGTTTTTTCTGGGGGAAGACCTGGACCTGGATGAGGAAGGATAGATGGAACTGAGGATAGGAAACACCATTCTTGAAAATAATGTAATACTGGCACCCATGGCAGGAGTGACGGACCTGCCATTTCGTTTGCTCTGCCGTGAACAGGGGGCCGGATGTGTGGCGACGGAGATGGTCAGTGCAAAGGCCATCCTGTACAATAACAGGAATACAAAGGAACTGATGCAGATACACCCACAGGAACGCCCCGCGGCCATCCAGCTCTTTGGATCGGACCCGGATATCATGGCTCAGATTGCTGCCAGGGTTGAGGACGGCCCATATGATTTCATCGATGTGAACATGGGGTGTCCCGTGCCTAAGGTGGTGAATAACGGCGAAGGCTCCGCCCTTATGAAAAACCCCAAACAGGCAGAAAAGGTCCTTTCCGCCATGGTGAAGGCGGTAAAGAAACCGGTTACGGTCAAGTTCCGCAAGGGATTCAATGACACCAGCGTCAACGCGGTGGAGTTTGCAAAAATGGCTGAGGGCAGCGGCGTGGCGGCAGTGGCTGTCCATGGCAGGACAAGGGAACAGTATTATTCAGGAAAGGCGGACTGGGATATCATACGCCAGGTAAAGGAGGCGGTGAAGATTCCGGTGATTGGGAACGGGGACATCTTCACGCCTCAGGATGCCGGGCGCATGATGGAGGAAACTGGCTGCGATGGAATCATGGTGGCCAGGGGAGCGAAGGGGAATCCGTGGATTTTCAGGCGCATCAACCATTACCTGGACACGGGGGAAATTCTTCCAGGACCTTCTATAGAAGAGATACAGGCAATGATCCTGCGTCACGGACATATGCTGGCAGCGTACAAGGGTGAGCAGACTGCCATGCGTGAGATGCGGGGGCACGTGGCCTGGTACACCAAGGGAATGCCCCATTCGGCTGCCCTCAGAAATGAAATCAACCAGGTGGAAACACTGAAAGGGCTGGCAGGACTTCTCAATCAGGCCGTGCCGTCAAACCCGCTATCAATTCCAGGTTGAAAAGATGGAAACCATTCTTGACAATAGCCATATTTTCTTATATAATACACTGAATGTGTGGATAGTAAGACAGATACTTAAGTGAAAACAAACATAAATCAAAGAATCAAAAGGAAGGAAGCAGGTAAAATGGCGGATAAGAAACACATATTGACATATGCCGGACTCAAACAGTATGAGGATGAACTGCAGAATCTGAAGGTTGTCAAAAGAAAAGAAGTAGCACAGAAGATTAAGGAAGCTAGGGAGCAGGGAGACCTGTCTGAGAACGCGGAGTATGACGCTGCCAAGGATGAGCAGAGGGATATTGAACTGCGTATCGAAGAACTGGAAAAGCTGCTTAAGAACGCAGAAGTGGTTGTGGAGGATGAGATAGACCTTGACAAAATCAACATCGGATGTAAGGTAAAGCTTCTGGATGTAGAATATGATGAGGAGATGGAATTCTATATCGTAGGTTCCACAGAAGCCAACAGCCTGCAGAATAAGATAAGCAATGAGTCACCGGTAGGCCGTGCCCTGATTGGCAAGGTTGTGGGTGACTGCGTTGAAGTGGAGACACAGGCAGGTGATATCCAGTATAAGGTGCTGGAAATCCAGAGGGTTTCATAAGGAAAACCATTGATAGAATAGATGAACGCAGGAGGAGCGCGAGACGTGGGAGATCAGCAGAAGGTTAACCAGGCAGAACAGGATTTGAATCATGTGCTGAAGGCCAGGCGGGATAAGCTGGCAGAGCTTCAGGCAGCTGGAAAGGACCCTTTCCAGATCACAAAATATGATGTGACTGCCCACAGCATGGATGTGAAAGACAATTACGGGCAGTGGGAAGGGAAGGAAGCAGCCATCGCAGGCCGTATGATGTTCAAGCGCGTCATGGGTAAGGCTTCTTTCTGCAATATACAGGATTTAAAAGGCAGTATCCAGGTCTATGTTGCCCGTGACAGCGTGGGGGAAGAGACTTATAAGGATTTTAAGAAGATGGACATCGGAGATGTGGCCGGCATCAGGGGAACTGTGTTTACCACCAAGACAGGCGAGATTTCCATCCATGCCACGGAGGTGACCCTTCTCTCCAAAAGCCTTCAGGTGCTTCCTGAGAAGTTCCATGGACTGACAGACACGGATATGCGTTACCGCCAGCGTTACGTGGATTTAATCATGAATGCGGAGGTCAAGGATACCTTCATCAAGCGTTCCAAAATCCTTGCCGCCATCCGCAGGTATCTGGGAGGGGAAGGCTTCATGGAAGTGGAGACCCCCATGCTGGTTGCCAATGCGGGCGGCGCTGCCGCAAGGCCTTTTGAAACCCACTTCAATGCGCTGGATGAGGATTTAAAGCTGCGCATTTCACTGGAGCTTTACTTAAAGAGGCTGATTGTAGGCGGGCTTGAAAGGGTATATGAGATTGGACGTGTGTTCCGCAACGAGGGACTGGACACTAGGCACAACCCGGAGTTCACCCTGATGGAACTGTATCAGGCATATACGGATTACCATGGCATGATGGACCTGACAGAGAACCTGTACCGTTTTGTGGCCCAGGAGGTACTGGGGACCACCACCATTACCTATAACGGGATTCAGATGGATTTAGGGAAGCCATTTGAGCGTATCACCATGGTAGACGCCGTGAAGAAGTATTCAGGCGTGGACTTTAGCCAGATCCATACCCTGGAAGAAGCCAGGGCCGCCGCCAGGGAAAAGCATGTGGAGTTTGAGGGGCGCCATAAGAAGGGCGATATCCTGAACCTTTTCTTTGAGGAGTTTGTGGAAGAGCATCTGGTCCAGCCCACCTTTGTCATGGACCATCCCATTGAGATTTCACCGCTGACCAAGAAGAAACCGGAAAATCCGGAGTATGTGGAGCGTTTCGAGTTCTTTATGAACGGCTGGGAGATGGCTAATGCCTATTCTGAACTGAATGACCCCATTGACCAGAGGGAGCGTTTCAAGGCCCAGGAAGAACTGCTGGCCCAGGGGGATGAGGAAGCAAACCATACGGATGAGGATTTCATCAATGCCCTGGAAGTGGGTATGCCTCCCACAGGCGGTATCGGGTTTGGGATTGACCGTATGTGCATGCTTCTGACGGACTCAGCGGCAATCAGGGATGTATTGCTGTTCCCAACAATGAAGACACTGGGTGGTTCTGATAGTGGGAAAAAGGCAGAAAAAGTTGTTTCGGTAGAAGGAAGGGCAGAGGAAAAAACGGCAGAAAAAATTGATTTTTCCAACGTGAAAATCGAGCCGCTGTTTGAGGAAATGGTGGATTTTGAGACCTTTGCAAAGTCCGATTACCGTGCTGTAAAGATAAAAGACTGTGTTGCAGTACCGAAGAGCAAGAAACTTCTCCAGTTTACCTTAGACGATGGCTCTGGCACGGACCGCACGATTTTAAGCGGGATTCATGAATATTATGAGCCGGAAGAGCTGATTGGGAAGACGTCCATTGCCATTGTAAACCTGCCTCCGCGCAAGATGATGGGAATTGATTCCTGCGGTATGCTGATTTCTGCGGTACATGAAGAGGACGGAGCAGAAGGACTTCATCTCCTGCTGGTGGACGACCATATACCGGCAGGCGCAAAGTTATATTAAGAAGCTGTTTGATGATTCATCCGGGAACTTGTTCCTGATAAGCGGTAAGAGGACATTTCTAAGAAGATTTTAGAAATGTCCTTTTGTTTGCGCGCCATGGGCGCGCTCTAACGGGTGAAAGTCCCGAACACGC
>ERZ1106969.735-NODE-735-length-30241-cov-24.996157_pt1 | contig 30241 bp, 24 predicted proteins | sample MGYA00403685_ERZ1106969 | MGnify/ENA primary metagenome ERZ1106969 (study PRJEB35170, sample SAMEA104062416) | human gut metagenome | biome: human gut; feature: human-associated habitat; material: faeces | place: Denmark | collected 2012-05-18 ... | reverse complement strand
TTTTCCTGTTCTTTGGGATTCAGCCTCATGATATTCCTCCTCTCGAATTGTGCGGGATTATTGAATTTTTTCGTGATATGTATAAATATTTTCGCCAGATCACATGCAATTCATTCCATTCCAAGGTTACAAATATAAAATAAAACCTCATGAAATACGCAAAAAAGAGCAGACAACGGGATATCTTTTTCAGACCCCTTTGTCTGCTCTTTACACGAAAATTTTTATATAGGGGATTATAACTTGTGTTGCTTTGATGGTCAAGATGTTTTTTGTGAACTTTTTTCGAATATTGTTAATAAGAAAGAATCATGCCCCATAAGGAACTGCCAACATCAGATTCTGCATCGCGAAGTGTATTACTGGGCACAAAGTGAACAGTAATATCATCACAAATTTCATACAAAATGACACAGGATTCCATTGTTTTGCCGTAAATTTGCATGCTACACTTAGATTATATCTTATGGGCATTTTGCCCGCAAATAGAAAGGTTCAGGCCAGAAGGCCGGGAGGTTTTTATAATGATTATTTATGTTGATGCATCCGTGCTCCGGACTGGAAACGGAACAAAAGAAAACCCGTTCAAAACTATTCAGGAAGCTGCAGTGAAAGCACTTCCGGGAGATGAAGTCGTCGTTGCACCGGGATTATACCGCGAAGCAGTTAACCCGATCCACGCAGGAACAGCTGACAAACGTATCACCTACCGTTCTGCAGTAAAAGGACAGGCTCACATTACAGGAAGTGAAGCTGTCAAAGACTGGGAAAATATAGAAGGAACTGTATGGAAAACAGCAGTTCCAAACGGAATCTTCGGTGATTATAATCCATTCACCACTCTGGTATCCGGGGACTGGTTTATTGCTACCTTTATCGCTCATACAGGAGATGTCTATCTGAATGAAAAGTCCATGTATGAAGTAACAACTCTGGATAAAGTTAAGAATCCACAGAAGAGCATCATCTCATGGGATCCTAATTTCTCCGTATATACATGGTATGCAGAACAGGACAAAGCTAATAACCAGACTGTTATTTATGCAAACTTCCATGAAAAAAATCCAAATAAAGAAAACGTTGAGATCAGTGTAAGAAGAAACTGCTTCTATCCGGAAAGTGAAGGAATCGGATATATCACACTCTCAGGTTTCCGTATCAGCCAGGCTGCTACTCAGTGGGCTCCTCCTACTGCTTATCAGGAAGGAATGGTCGGCCCTCACTGGTCCAAAGGATGGATCATCGAAGACTGTGAAATCTATGAATCCAAATGCAGCGGTATTTCTCTTGGTAAATATTTGCAACCGAAAAATGATAACAAATGGTTAAAATGGAAATACAAAGACGGAACACAGACAGAACGTGACTGTATCTGCCAGGCTTCCTATGAGGGATGGGACAAAGAACATATCGGTTCCCATATTGTGCGCAGATGTGAGATCCATGACTGCGGTCAGACAGGCATCGTAGGACATCTGGGCGGTGTATTTTCCATTATTGAAGACAATCATATCCATCACATTAACAACAAGCAGAATCTGGCAGGAGCAGAAATCGGCGGTATCAAAATGCATGCTGCAATTGATGTTATCTTCCGTCGCAATCATATCCACAACTGTACCCGTGGTCTGTGGCTTGACTGGCAGGCGCAGGGAACCCGCGTTACAGGAAATCTCTTCCATGACAATGCTCTGCCAAATGATTTCGAAGCAGGCGATGACGCTGTTACAAGCGTAGGCGAAGATATCTTCGTTGAAGTTTCCCATGGTCCGACTCTGATCGACCATAATATTCTCCTGTCCGACCGTGCGCTGAAAATTGCAACCCAGGGTGTTGCCCTTGTACATAACCTGATCTGCGGTGGTTTCGTTTCTGTTGGCATCGGTACTGATAATGGTGCACCAGATATTCCATCTCCGAGATATACTCCATATCACACAAAACATGGAACTCAGGTTGCAGGATTTATGACCATCCTTCACGGCGATGACAGATTTTACAACAACATCTTTGTTCAGAAACCAATCCGTCCATGCATGCAGGATCTGGCTGATCTCATGGGCAGCAACGGCAATATGTGGGATGACTGCAATATTCTCACAGGGACCTTCAGATTTAACGGATATCCTACCTTTGATGAGTGGAATAAACAGTTCGAAGGATACTGTGGAATGGGCTCTGAGACAACAGGTAACTGCTATTATGATCACCTTCCTGTATGGGCTGGTGGCAATCTCTATTTCAACGGAGCACGTGCATGGGAAAAAGAAACAGATGCTGTCACAGATACAGAACATTCTGTAGAAATCTCTGTTGAGAAGAAAGAGGATGGCTGGTACCTGAAGACCAACCTGTATGATATCCTCAAAGAAGAAACAGACGGTATCATCTCAACCGAAACACTTGGAATGGCATTCGAACCGGAACAGAAATACGAAAATCCTGACGGAAGCCCGATCATCTTTAACCAGGATTTCTTTGGAAACCACAGAGATGTCAAGACTGTCGCAGGACCATTTACAGATAAAAAAGCAGCTGAGCAGAAGCTCTTTTAATCACAAAATCCCCTGTACCTTGTGAAGAAGCAAGATACAGGGGACTTTTATTAACCTTTAATACCAGAAGATGCGATACCTTCTACATAGTATTTCTGCATGAAAATGAACATAATGATCATCGGGATTGCAGAAACTACCAGAGCTGCCATGATAGCGCTGTAGTGTACCGGCTGTGTTCCAAAGAAGGACTGAACTGCAAGCTGAATAGTACGTTTGTCCTCACCTGTCATAACCAGAAACGGCCACATAAAGTCATTCCAGTGAGCAACGAAGTCAAGGATAAATACAGTTGCATATACTGTCTTGGAAATCGGCATTACAATCTTAAAGAAGGTTCCTGCCGGGCGGCATCCGTCGATTGCAGCAGCTTCGATCAGGTCATCCGGGATATCGCAGAAGAACTGACGGAACATATAGATGGAGAAACATTTTGCAACAAAAGGAATTACCAGTGCAGCAAGTGTATTAACCCAGCCAAGCTGTGACATTTCGATGTATAACGGGAGCATGATCGCTTCCATCGGAAGTACCATCAGGGCTACTACCAGGTTCATAACCAGACCTTTGCCTTTGAAATCAAATTTCGCAAGCGCGTAACCGCACATGGAGTTTACCAGCAGATCCAGCACCAGGATAAGTGCAATGTAAAGTAATGTGTTCTTGAATACCTGAGGAAGATTCATTCTGGTAAATACTTCTACATAGTTGCTAAGTGAAGCAGATGCCGGGAAAAATGTCTTTATGGAGTTCATGTTTGCAAAGATCAGAGCTTCCGGTTTCAGGGATGCAGAGATCATCCAGATCAGCGGAGAAACAAAGATAATACCTATAATGATATTTCCAAAGTAGAACATAAATTTGGAAAACGCTGCTGAAAATTTCATTGATGATTTTTTCATTTTTTTGTCCTCCTTCTCTTAATCTGTTGCAGTAGTTACTTTCTTCATTAACAGTGACATTGCCACAACGATAACGAAGAATACAGTTGCGATTGAGCAGGCATAACCGAAGTTACCCTTCTGGAAGCCCTGTGTATAGATGTAATATACCAGAGTTTTGGTGGAGTTCTTTGGTCCGCCCTGTGTCATGATATATGGCTGTGTGAACAGCTTCATTGCCTGGATCATAGTGATCATAACAACATATTTTATAGTTCCTTTCAGTCCCGGAAGTGTGATATACAGGAACTGATTCCATTTGTTTGCACCGTCTACAGATGCTGCTTCGTACTGATCTCTCGGGATACCCTGCAGACCTGCCAAAAAGATCATCATCTGATAACCTGCACCCTGCCATGCAGACATGAAGATAATGGAATTCATGGCTGTATGTTCATTACTCAGGAAATTGACCGGGTTCATTCCCAATGATACCAGCAGAGAGTTAATCAGACCGGTATTTGGATTTGCATTGTAAAGTACTGACCACAAAACAGCGATAACAACCATTGATGTTAACTGTGGACTGAAATACATGGTTCTGAATATTGCGACTCCACAGAATTTCTTGGAAACCAGAAGTGCCAGTGCAAGAGCCAGTGCACACTGTACAGGTACAACGACTACTGTGAAATATACGGTATTTTTTAAAGCAAGCCAGAAGTTTTTGTCCTGGAACAATTTCTGATAGTTTTCAATACCAATCATCTTTATGGCATCCGGTCTCATGATCTGATATTTAAATCCGGAATAGTAAACTGTATAGATCATCGGTATAACCAGAAATGCGATCAGAAGGATAACTGCCGGAGCGACAAATGCATATGCAGTGATTCTCTCGTCACGTTTTCTGCCGGTTAACTTCGTCTTAGCCATAATCCTTTCCCCCTTTTATTCAGATGCATTTAACCGCATCTATTTCAGATTTAACTTTGCCCGCTGCTATTGCTGCGGACTTAAAACGGCCGCACCGCAGAAGCGATGCGGCCAGGTTTGTGTCCTGATTATTCAGCGTAATATGTATCGTAGTCTTCTGTAAATGTTTCTGCTACTGTGTCAAGTTCAGACTGGATATAGTCGTCATCCACTTCTCCGTTTGTAGCTGCATCAGAGAGGATGTTTGTCATTGCTTCTGCGTATGCAGAGGAGAATGTTGCATAGGAAGGTGTTCTTGGACGCGGAACTGCTGTATTGTTCAGCTGCTCAACCATGAGTGCACGTGTTCCGTCTTTGTAATCAGCCATTGCATCTTCATCATAAGCGGAGTTACGTGTTGCAGGTTTTGCAATTGCTGCTGCATATGTTGCTACGTTCTCGCTGTTCATCAGCCACTGAAGGAATTCACCTGCTGCATCTGCGTTCTCACAGTCTCTGCTGATTGCTGCAGCCCAGTCACCGCAAGGAGAAACAGCTGTACCAGTTTCAGATACCGGATAATATGTTACACCCCAGTCGAAATCTGCACTCTCTTCCAGAGTTGCGATTTCCCAGGAACCGCCAAGCATTGTTGCGCATGCACCGTTTAAAAATTCATTTTCGATCGGATCAATGTTTGCATATCCTTTTGCAATAAGATCTGCAAGGTAAGAAGTTGTTTTTACTGCTTCTTCGCTGTTTACATATCCGTCTGCTTCTGTACCATCTTCGCTGATGTAATCTTTTCCTTCGGAGATGTACATTGGTTCCAATGCATATGGAAGACCTTCGCCGTGGTCCATGATGATGTGTGTTCCTACATAATCATCTGTTGTACACTTTTCAGCAATCTCTGCCATCTCATCCCATGTGATCGGGTTGTCTACTGTACGGGAATCAAGATCATCTGTATCAACACCGCAATCTTTGAGGTAGTCTTTGTTGTAGTAGAAAGCTACGGAAGATTCTGTTGCACCGATTGCATATAACTTTCCATCATATGTGTTCTGAGCTACAGATGAAGGAACGAAATCGGAAAGATCATCTTCTGTGAAATAATCATCCAGCGGAATGCTGATTCCGTTTGCTGCATAGTAGGAAACCTGTGGTCCGTCTACATAGAAGATATCCGGAAGATCGTTGGATGTTACTGCTGTAGCGATCTTGTTATCGTATGCATAAGAGTCAGAACGGTCAATTGCTTCACGGGATACCTGGATGTTCGGGTTTGCCTCGTTCCACTCTGCGATCTTATCTGTCCACCATGCTTCAACCTGTTCTCTGTCTGTAGGGCTCCAGATTGTAATGTTTACAACATCACCGTCTTTTGCCATTGCCGGTACTGCACCGAGCATTGTAGTTGCAGCCATTGTAAGGGCAAGGATTACGCTCATTCTTTTTTTCATGATTCTTTCCTCCTGATAAAATTGGGTTTGAAGTTTTTTGCTTTACATTTCCTTTTTTCGTTCCGGAAATGTTATTTTATGAAACCCGTTCCATGTTGTCTCTTTTTTTACCACAGCTAAAATGCTGTGGTATCAAGTGTTGTTTTCGTCTTTTGTGGAACCCGTTTCATATGATGGCTTTATAATAATCTTTCTGCCTTATTTTGTCAATAGATTTTACGCCAAAAATCCGTATATCTCACTGATTCGTTCATTATCACAATATTTATTCATAATTTTTGTATATTATTCACATATTTTTTCTTTATCCAAACAGTTTTCTATCTCCTGTCTTACATTTTCTGGTCTATAGCTGTTTAGCCACATAAGCAGAGCAAATATAAAAAAGAAAGAACAAAAGCGTTCCTAAAGTGCTCCTTTGTTCTTTCTTTTCTCTTTTAAATCATTTATTTTTATATTTTTTATGGAACCGTTACCATTTCGTTGCTATCTGCTACAACATATCTATTGCCTGACAGATCCATATATTCAGATGCAGCAAGATTTCGTGATGATCACAAATCTTATGATTACTTCCAGATAGAGCTCATTTCGCAGACTTTTACTTTTGCTTCTGTCTCACTGTTCAGACAGAACACTCCCTTTCTGCCGCTGTTGTAGAAAAGTCTGGTTCCTACATCCTCTCCATCATTCAGATATACTTCAATAGTTCTGCCGTCTACAAAAATTTCTGCATTTCTGCATTCAGAAACTGAAGATACAAACTGAACCTTCTCGCTCTTAACTCCTGCCATTTTCAGAGATACTTTTCCCCCTTCAGATACCAGGCTGACGGATTTATCCCCATCCTGTCCCAGAAGAATGTTGAAATCCCCTGCTTTTTCAAATGATACGGACGCATAATATCTGTTATCTGCAATTTCAGTCTTTACCTCAGTGCCGGTGCCTTCATATAAAACATCTCCCAGAAGACTATAAACTTCCTTCACCGGTGTAGTGTATACATGCTCATTCTTCACATGGAGTTCTCTCGGCAGAGTCATGCTTCCGTAAGCTCCCGGCTCTGTCGCAACATGCTCTCCATAAAAATCACTGACCCATCCGATCAGAATTCTGCGATTTTCATGCTGAAAACTCTGAGCTGCGTAACAGTTACTTCCAAAGTCCACCCACTGCTGGGTATGAACATCCATTGCATCTCCATTCCAGTCTCCAACATAATATCTGCACTGCTGGTATCTTCCATATTCATCATAATGACTCATCCATGCACCCATAACCACATATCTGTCATCCAATGGGAAGAAATCCGGGCATTCAATGGTTCTGATCTTTGTTTCTTCTGTGATCAGCGGGCACTTATATTTCCAGTTCTCCGCATCTTCTGACTCATACAGAAGGAAGGTACCTTTTTCATTTACACATGCACCTAACACAATATAATACTTTTCACCGATTTTGATTGCCTTCGGATCACGAAAATCATAATTAGTTCCTTCCGGTTTCTCACGAATGATCTCTTTCTCCTGATCAAAATGAATCATGTCACGGCTCTTTGTCATTGTCTGATACTGAACAGTATCCCATCCGTCATCCTGTGGTCCGATATGTCTCGTGAGATAGAAGTACACTTCATCTCCCATAGGAAGCGCACTTCCTGAAAAAGCACCGCCCTTGATCGCAAGGTTATCCAGAATCTCTTCCTGCGGCTGTAATACAACCGGGAGATGTGTCCAGTGCACCAGATCTTTGCTTGCTGCGTGTCCCCAGTACATGTTATTCCATCCCTGTGCAAAAGGATTCAACTGATAGAACAGATGATAATATCCCTTAAACCAGCAAAGTCCGTTAGGATCATTGTTCCAGTTTACAACAGGTGAGAAATGAAACTGTTCTCTGTATGGAGTATCGATGAAATGATAGAATTTCTCCTTGTCCATTTCTTTGAAATTGTCTGTTGTATCCAACACACAGATTCCATTTTTCAGAATGTTTTCACACTCACTCAAATATGCAAATGTAATAGTAGAGTCCTGTGCAGTAATCTCATATTCTGTGTTCTTTTCTATCGGAAATTTAATCCAGTTTCCATAGATATGTGCCAGTTCTCTTGTTTCTGTTTTGTTTTCTTTTACATTTTTCAGGTTCACGCTGCCTTTTTTGCCTTCGTCCGGTTTCACAAACAATTCCAGACATTCATAATTCCCTGTATGCATATATAAAAACTCCTTTCTGAATTTTATTATTGTAATTATGCGAAATAACTTCTTCACATTTTACAGCAATTATTTACTATCCTTCCAAATATTTGAACAGTCAAGGGGATATTCAACATGGTACCCGTTCCATATATTTCAAAAAATATTACGCAGATTTCCTGCATTTTTATATGTGGTACCCGTTCCATTTATCTGGATTATATAATGAATAATAATATTTGTCAACAGACTTCTGATTCTTCTCCATGTCTCACAAATATAGGAAAGCTCTTTGTACATTTTTCACATATGTCAAAGAGCTTTTCTATAGTTTTTCTGCCCGAATGCTGTCACCTACAGATCCACAGGATATGTGGTCTGTCCCTGCCGCACTTCTACCGGAATAATTTGCTTATGAGGCACCGGACGGCGTTCCTCGATAAGATCAACCACCGAGTTTGCACTGATTTCCGCAAGCATTTTTATATTCTGACAGATACTGGTTGCTTCCGGATAGCAAAGTCTGGTGATATCTGTTCCATCATAAGTAACAACTTTAAAGTCATCCGGAACTTTCCTTCCGGCTTCCATAGCCAGATGCATATAATAAAGAGCAGGCTGGTCAGCCCCGAACACACCATCTATCCCATCACATTTCTGCATCGCTTTTCTGGCTGTTTCCCAGTAATCTTCATGACCAAATTTGTTCCACTCCATGATCACATCCACAACTTCCACTCCATGCTCTGTCAGAATGGTCTCAAGAATGGCATGTCTGTCGTTAGCCGCAATATCCGGAGCCACACCGGAAATATTCAGGACTTTCCTGCATTTATTTTTTATTAAAATATTAGCAGCCATTTCTCCTCCGGACATATGGTCGGATCCTACCATAGGAATTCCAGCGCCAAAATCTCTGTCAAGGGAAACAATTGTCTTCTTTCTCTTCAGATATTCATCACCCTCCAGCGTATGTGATCCGGTGATAATACCATCTACCATATTTCGGTCCAGCATATCCAGGAATTCCCGTTCCCTGTTGCTGATACCTATGGTATTTCCAATCAATGTCTTGTATCCCATTTCATAAAGGGCTGCCTCTGTCTGTCTCACATAACTGGAGAAAAACGGATGATCCACATCCGGTACAAGAATACCTACGATCCCGGTCTTATTGCGGAACAGATTTCGCGCCAGTTCATTAGGTTTATACTGTAATTCTTCAATTGCACTTTCTATCTTTTTTCTTGTATCTGCAGATACATAACCCGTTCCGTTTAAAACTCTGGAAACAGTTCCTACGCCAACCCCTGCCTTACGTGCTACATCTCTTATACTCGCCATATTTTCGTTTCCTTTTACAACTTTATAATCAATTATACATAATATCAGGGTCAAAAGGTCAAAAAGCCGTTCGTGCCTGTACGATAAGGCGTTTGAACTTGGGACCCGCCAAACATGAGGAAGTAGCGATTTACGCAGTAAATCTGCAGATTCCGAATGTTTGAGAATTGCGAGAGCTGCTTAGCAGCGGAGCAATTCGTAGATATCAAGTTAGGGGCAAAATACCTTTTGACCCTAACATCATTATACATCCAAGTATAGCACCGGCTTTCTGTTGTTACAATTAACAACCTGCCGAAAAGTACTGCACTTCTTTCGTCAATATGGAACATGTTCCACTGCTTAATTCCAGCCTTTGTTCACATTCTCTTTCTTCGCAGATTTCACTTTGTCTGTGCAGATTTCAGCATTTTTGTAGATTTACGAATACACCATAAACAAGTCGGGAAAATATAGCAGGTAGCTGTCACCCATGCAGTCTGGTCTGCGAAGCAGATGGCTGTAAAACCGAAGGTTCCTACAAATCCAAGGCTGACAACAGTTCTGGCTATCATTTCTGTTACGCCGGAAAAAACAGCCCTGCCTGAATATCCAAGTCCCTGAGTTACCATACGAGAGGCATTCAGGATACCGAGACTCCAGTAGAAATATCCCATGCATCTGAGGTATTTTGCAGATGCATCCAGTACTGCCGTTGCACTCTTTCCTACAAAAATCATAGAAAGCGGTCTGCCCGCAAGAATCATTAGAAGTCCGGCCGCAACACCGTATATGACACCGATCGCAATACCGTTGCGCAATCCTTTCTTAATCCTGTCTGCCTGTCCTGCTCCAAGGTTCTGGCTGCAGAATACAGAGGCAGAAGTTGCGATCGCATCAAACGGACACATGGTAAACTGCTTGATCTTCATTGCCGCAGTGAAAGCTGATACATAGGTACTTCCCAGGCCATTGTTTGCCGACTGCATGACCATACTTCCGATAGCAGTAATAGAAAACTGAAGACCTGTAGGCATTCCCATTCCCAGAAGTTCTTTTACTGCATCACTTTTTATTACTCTGTTTTCCTTCCTGAGCCACAGAAGTTTCATTTTGCGGATAATAAAAATAAGACATAAAATTCCGCTGATCGCCTGTGCGGAAATCGTTGCGATGGCAGCTCCGGCGCATCCAAACTTCAGCACTACGATACAGAATAAGTCCAGAAAAATATTCAGAACAGCAGATAATGCCAGGAATATAAACGGAGTCCTGCTGTCTCCTACTGATCGTAAAATACTGGACAGATAATTATATAAAATTGTAAACGGAATTCCCAGGAAAATGATCAGCAGATAGCTGTATGCATTGTCATAAATGTCTTCAGGCACTGATAAAATATGTAAGATCTGCGGGCATAAAATGCTGCATAATGCCGTCAGGATCACTGCGATTCCTGCACATAAAACGGCTCCGTTAAAAATGTAATCCCGCATTTTTTCCATTTTCTCTGCACCAAAATATTTCGCTACAGGAACTCCAAAGCCGGTACAGCTTCCCATACAAAATCCCAGTACCAGAAACTGAATACTGCTGCTGGCACCTACACTCGCCAGTGCTTTCGCACCAAGGATCTGACCTACGATTGCAGCATCAATGATGTTATAGGTCTGCTGAAGCAAGTTTCCTAACAATAAGGGAAGTGCGAACTGCAGCATCAGCTTCAGCGGATTGCCCTTTATCATAGATGTAGTCATTTCTATTTACCCCCATTTTCTAAAATCAAGCGGATGAAATCATCTGCTTTGCTACTAACCTGATTGAGTTCCCATTAAAGTGAAAATATTATTTTTCAATAGAATCTCATCCTTATCATAGCAGACATACAAATAGTTTCAATAAAAAATTTTGACATCTTTATGCACTATTTTATCCTGTATAAATCTATGCAAAAAGGATGCCGGGAGCAAATCCGACATCCTTTTTGTTATTATTTTATGAATATTAGAAATGATACGCTTTATATTATTATTCGCCTCTGTGTTTACCCTGAGACAGATCTTCTACAACTTTTGCATAGTATTTATCTACATTGAAAAATGCCATACAAATTACACAGATCACAGATGTGATAACCGGTACCCATGCGAATGCTACTGAAATGGAAGACAGAGCAGATGCACTCTGAACTTCAAGCTGTGCATCGAATCCACCTGCTGCAAGGATCCAGCCAAGTGCTGCTGTTCCCACACCAGAACCAACTTTCATGCAGAAGGAAGAAGCTGCATTTCCCATACCTGCTGTACCGTATCCATTATACCATTCACCATAGGTGATCGCATCCTGAAGGCATCCAAACATAGTTGCTCCGCCGCATCCGAATCCAATACCCTTAATAACGGAAGACAGACAGATCAGAGAGTAGGAAGTTGTCAGTCCTGACAGCACGAAACCAACAGTTGCAACTGCCATTCCAGCCATAAACAGGTAACGTTTACTGATTTTCTTCATCAGGAATGGTGTGATGAACAGAGTTACGATCTGTGCAATTGACAGAAGGTTGGATACCATTGCATAGTATCCGTCATTTCCCATATTGTACATTGTGAAGTATACTGCTGAACCAAAGAAGCAGGACATCATAAAGTACATAGCGAACAGACTTACTACCATTAACAGCCAGTATTTATTTTTGAAAAGACCTGCAAGACCTTTTATAAAGGAAACCTGATTTTCGCCGCCTTCTGCGCTTTCTTCATGTACACGTTCCTGGCATACAAAGAACATGAACATGTTCAGTACGATAAATACGATCATCAGTACTACAAAAGTCATTGTCCAGCCCTTCTGAGTGTACGCATCTCCGCCACCAAAGAAGCCTGTCATTTTCAGAACAACTGTGTTGATTGTCATAGTTCCGGCTGTAGCCAGAAGGTTACGGAAGTTTCCGAGAAGTCCTCTTTCATACTGGTTCATTGTCATCAGTCCCTGCATAGTTGCATATGGAACGTTGATACCTGTATAGAAGATTGTGGAAACAAGGTTATATGTAAGGAACATATATGCGATCTGCACTTTTCCTGCAAATGCAGACGGTACGCTGAACATTAAGACTGTACATACTGCCAGCGGAATACATAATCTTGCGATCCATGGGCGGGCTTTTCCCCACTTACTGTGTGTATGGTCTACGATGTAACCCATTGCAAGGTCAGAAATTCCATCCAGGAATTTGGAAATTGCAATAATAGATGCTGCTGCCGCTGCACTTGCACCAATTACGTTTGTGTAATATACCAGCAGGAATGCACTGATTGCAGAGTACACCAGTTTCCTGCATAGTCGCCGATACCATAAGCAAATCTCTCAAGGAAAGACAGCTTGGCATCTGGATTCATGTTTACGTTCTTCATAATCTTTTCTCCCTGTATGCTACTGTGATTTTTTATTCCCGTCACAGCAGGCGCTCTTTACTTATTATCTGTTCTTATTTCTCGATCGGAAACCATCCGAAGTTTACACATCTGCCAAAATCCCAACTGTCCCAGCCAATCCAGCCAGGTGTATTCACTGTATCTGTAAGAAGTTTGTAGCTCCAATAGAAATATCCGCTTCCTGAATTCCATGCATCAAGCTGAGCTTCCGCAACTGCATTGTAGATTCTCTTCTTTTCTTCAGCGTTTACGGTTTCCTGTGCCATGCCTTCCACACCGTTGAGAACTGTCTGTCCGCCCTTTGTATCGCAGCCAACTGCAAGGGAGTTAAACAGACACCACTCGCCGCAGATTACCGGGAAGTATTCCTGCATTTCTTCGATGTCTTTTTTCAGTTCTTTTACATAGTTTACATAATTCTCAACTTTCTGCTCACAACCATTCATTTCTGCAACCATCAGATACTGGTGAGTATCCAGAACTACATTCTTATATTTGTCTTCACGCATGAAATCTTTCCATGCTTTTAAGCGGAATGCATCATGAAATACCACATATTTATCTTCCGGCATATGTTTGCGGATTCTGTCGTATGCTTCCAGATAGAAGCCACGGACAAATTCCATAGTGTTTGGCTTTGTTCCTTTAGCTTTCTCCGGATCAACTGCAGGATAACGCTCTGCCACTTTCATGGATTCCCACATATCTTCCAGTACCGGCTCGTTCAGGATTTCAATTCCCCATAATCCTTTTCTTGTTCCGTATCTCTCAGCCAGTCTCTCCAGTACTGTAAGCTCAAACTCTACTTCATCCGGCTCCTGGGACCATTTGCATACACCGCTGATTCCGCCATTGTCAAATCCGTTCTGGCTGTCCGGTGCTGTGTGAAGGTCGATCAGAATCTGCAGCCCATATTTCTCTGCCCAGTTGAATGCTTTATCCAGTTCTTCGATACATCCGATGAATGGCTCTCTGTCTCCGAAGATGAAATACGGAACCGGGATTCTCACTGCATCCATTCCCATGGATTTGATTCTTGTGAAATCTCTTTCTGTGATGTATTCAGAACGATGGATTTTAATTCTTGCCTCATAAACTTCTTTTGAAAGCTGTGTCGGCAGATAGTACTCATCTTCTGCTGTTGTGCCGTCGAATAAGGACGGACTCATCCATTTTTCAAGTACCAGCCAGTTGCCAAGATTGACTCCTTTTACTTTCATGTTTTCCTCCCTGATATAAGTAAACTTGTGTACCAGTTGTTTTCTGATAAAAATTTATTTTTGCGCGCTCTTTATTTTTCAGTCGTTATTTTAACGACCAAAACATGAAAATTATATTATAATTCTCTGTTTTTTATTATATTTCTCAGCAAATATGGTATACTGCATATAGTTATTTCGAAAACAATGTACTAGTCCCAAAAAGGAGTATCCTGTTATGAATCTGAATATTGATTACCTCCTTCACCATATTTCCTATGAATTACATACCATCGTCAAGACATGGACAGAACCTTTATTTGCACATACAAAACCTTCTGTCGTCTGTTCCCGCAAGGACATAAATGATGAATATCTGCCTTTTTCTGTCTTTGCAGAATTTATTCTGAATGCAGAAAATATCCATGATCCCGCAGACAGTCCTGTTATTTTTTCTGCCGGTACCGCTGACCGGCAGGTTTTTTACGCATATGTTGTCGCAGGGGACAGATACCTGCTCATTGGACCTGTTACTTTTTCATCTTTTGTACAGATGAATTTACATATTGATCTACCTTCTCTGGAACAGAAAGATCTTACTCCGATCCTCTGCTGTAATTTTTATTATTTCTGTTCCAATGTACTTCTGGCTCACAATCTTTTCAGTCCATCTCCTCTTATCCGGGATGACCTCATTTCTTCAAACTGTGTGAAAAAAGCTGAAGAGTACGATGTCATGCGAAATTATTCCGCACTTATCTTCGAGCGTCAAGAGATGGATGAACCGCACAACCCCTATGACCAGGAAATCCGAGAATCCGCAAGTATTGAGAATGGTGATATAGAAATGTACCGCAAGAGTATCAGTGAAGACTACACCGGCAAGCTGGGTACACTTTCGAAAGATGAGCTGCGAAATGCCAAGAATCTGTCGATTGTTCTCATGACACTTGCCAGCCGTGCTGCGATCCGCGGCGGTCTGCTGCCGGAAGTAGCATTCTCCATGAGTGATATTTTTATCCAGAAAATCGAAGAAATGACAGATCCTGTCGCAACAGTAAACCTGGCCCGACAGTTTCAGGTCGAGTATATCAAAGCTGTAGCAGAAATACGCCAGCAGAAACAGGCTTCCAGGAGCCATTCCGAAAAGAATATCTGGGTGGAACAGGCCAAGACTTATATTTTCAAGCATTTACACGAAAAAATTCGCATCCAGGATATTGCAGAGTTTCTGCATCTGAATGCGAATTATTTATCCGAGCTGTTTAAGCAATGTGAAAGTATCACTCTCACTGATTTTATTCTAAAAGAAAAGGTAAAGCTTACTAAGAATCTTCTGGCGTATTCACCTTATTCTTATATCGAAATTGCAACATATCTGGGATTTTCCTCTCAGAGTCATCTTGGAAAGGTATTTAAAAAATATACAGGTATGACTCTGCGACAGTATCGCCAGAAATATGGGCAAAATTTTAATACACAATCTTAACTCATACCATGCCATTCACTGTCTTGTACTTATACAGCATCTCCGCATGATTTTGTTCTTCAATCTGAATGTCAGCCAGGAGCTTGCGTACGCCGCTGTCTCCAAAGGCAAACAGTTCATTGTTATATGTTCCTGATACCAGCTTTTCTGTTCCAATACAGTCGGTTGCCAGAAACGCATCGTGCTGTTTGTCTTCCGGTGAGCTCATAGCAGTATAGGTCGCTTTTGGCTGATAATCTTTGCCGGATGTGTCATTACAGTCACATTCAGGAACAGTTCCTGACAGAACCATGGACAGAGAATCATAATGTTCTCTTTCTTTCTGCTGAAGACTCTGGAAAAGTGTTCTGAGTTCCGGGTCTTTTGCCTGCTGCGCATATTTTCCGTATTTTTCAATGCAGCTTTTCTCCTGAGTCTGAAGGTCTTCAATTACTGTGCGTTCTTTTTCCTTTAATATCATAGTCATGTTCTCCTTTTTACTGCAGAAATTATTTTCTGTTTTCTTCTGCCAGTATCTACGATTTACTTACTTCTCCGGTTACCACATATTTTTTGAAATATTGGAACCGGTCATAACCACAGCTGGCTCTGATATGAGATATTATGGATAAAAAAATATATTTTATTCTAAAAAAAATACATTCTTCTTTTAGCACATTATGCTATACTGAACTCAAAGATTTTTGATAACTGAGGTGAACAAAATTAAATGAAACGAATTGATTTTGAAAATGGAAGTGTTACAAGTAACATCCTGAATGCAGCTATTCCCATGCTGGTGGCTCAGATTCTGAATCTGTTATATAATATCGTAGACAGAATTTATATTGCACGTATTCCGGATGTAGGCACAACAGCTCTGGGGGCAGTAGGTTTATGTTTTCCCATTATTATGATCATTACAGCTTTCAGCAACCTTTTTGGTACCGGCGGTGCACCGATTTTCTCTATTAACCGCGGAAGAGGAGACTCTAAAGCTGCTGACGATATCATGAATACCTCTTTTACTATGCTGTGTGCCAGTGCACTTATCCTGATGGCTGTTGGTATGCTTTTTGCCAGACCTTTACTTGTTCTTTTTGGTGCTTCTTCAGAAGCTATGAGTTATGCTTATCCTTATCTGATGATTTATCTGCTGGGCTCTCTTCCATCTATGCTTGCATCCGGAATGAATCCTTTTATCAATGCCCAGGGATACGCAACTATCGGCATGTTATCTGTTGCCATCGGTGCAGTATCTAATATCATTTTGGATCCGCTTTTTATTTTTGTATTTGGCCTCGGCATTACAGGAGCTGCAACTGCTACTATTATTTCTCAGGTTTTGTCAGCCGCATTTGTATTTTATTTTCTGCATCAGAAAGCAGAATTAAAGGTAAGACTTCTGCATTTGAATGAAGTATCATCCTGTATCGGTCATGCCAAAAATATCATCAGCCTTGGTACTGTCAGTTTTGTAATGCAGCTGACAACCAGTCTGGTAAACATTTGCTGCAACAGTGTACTTTCTGTTACAGGAGGAGATGTCTATATCTCGGTTATGACGATCGTTTCCAGTGTCCGCCAGATTGTTGAAACACCTATCGGAGCTATGAATGATGGAACTTCTCCTATTATCAGTTATAATTACGGCGCCTGCCGTCCGAAACGTGTTAAGAAAGCAATTGTTGTACTGGCGTGTCTGGTCCTTGTGTATACCGGAATTACCTGGAGTATTATCATTCTGGCACCTGAGCTTCTCATTGGAATTTTCAGTTCAGATAAGACTCTGATAAAAGATGCGATTCCGGCTCTGAAGCTTTATTTCATGGCATTTATTTTCATGGATCTGCAGTATATCGGGCAGACTGTGTTTAAATCACTGAATAAGAAAAAGCAGGCGATTTTTTTCTCCCTGCTTCGTAAAGTATTTATCGTTGTTCCTCTGACTTATTTCATGCCGTATGTATTACATATGGGAACAGATGGTGTATTTATGGCAGAACCTGTGTCCAATCTCATCGGCGGCTCCATGTGCTTTATTACTATGCTGGTTACAGTGATGCCGGAACTAAAAAGAATGGAAAAGAGTACTTTTCTAAAGGTCGTACAATAAAGCGTTTATTTTTTATATATTTCCAAGAATAATATTGATCAGGTTCTTATCCAACATGATCGTGCGATTCCATGGATTGAGGATGATTCCTTCAATCTCATTTACCTGCAATGATGAATTGAAAAGCTGACTGATATCTGTCAGGAAAGTAGACTGGACGCTTCCGCCGCCTTTCAGTTCTTCCTCAAAGCTGGTAAATGCTGCCCACCAGGTTTTGTTGTCACCTGTTTTCACTGTACCGATCCGAAGCTGATCATCTCCGGTCGGTGGTTCTACTGCAAGGATGAACTGACCGTTTTCTTTCATTCTTCTGCGGATCACGGTCAGTGTATGAGCCAGCATTTCCTGGGTTGCCTCCTGCTGCAGGGCAGCAATTGCCTGCTCTATTTTCTCATTTCCCTGGAGTCCTTTATCCTGATTTTTGTCTGTATTTTTATTGTCACTCATGTTGTTACCTCTCATCTTTATTGATTCTTTGTATCTATTCAGCCATCTGTTGGCTGCGAAACTACTGAACAGTTACGATTCTTTATAATATACCTCTTTAATGTATTTTTGTCACTGCTGTTTCCCAAATATATCGCATAATCTGTATCTTCATGTACAAATTTATCCATTTTTTCATTATAATAGTCCAGAGCGCTTATTTTGCAGGATAAAATTACCTTCTGTGTCTCTCCTGGTTTCAGGAATATCTTTTGAAATGCCTGCAGGGTATATTCCGGTCTTTCTACTGCCGGATCTGAAACCCCTACATACATCTGTACTACTTCTGTCCCTTCTCTTTTTCCGATATTTGTAACCGTAATCTCACCATAAAATTTCTCTTCATCCCGCCAGGCCCGTTCATTCTCCAGTTTAAATTCTGTGTATGACAGCCCAAACCCAAAAGGATAAGACGGCACTTTTCCATTCTTATTCAGCAACGTATATCCATGATAATAATCATACCATATTTCCTCTGTATCCCAGTCCGTTTGCGGCAGATCAGACTCCTTTTCAGGTATTATAAATGGTAATTTTCCACCTGGATTATTCTCTCCGAAAATTGTCTCTGCCAATGCTGTTCCGCCTTCCATTCCCGGATAATAAAGCATCAGGATTGCTCCCACTTTCTCTTTCCATGGTTCTACCATTATCGCACTTCCGCCAACCAGCACCACAACTGCATCCTGACGTAGTTCACTGATCTTTTCTATAATAGATAGTTCTTTTTGTTTCAGTCCCAGTGTCTCTGTTCTGTCTCCTCCTGCTCTGTCTGTTGAAACGTCATCTGCATCTTTTGCAATACATTCTCCTTCATCCATATAGTCATTTCCTGCCACGATCAGAACAACATCTGCATCCTTTGCCAGCCGTCTGCAGTGTGTCAGGCTTTCCCCTGCATAGTATATGATTTCTGCGTCTGCACCATACTGTGTCAGCCCCTGGATCACAGTGACAATATACGGTGCATAAACCTGGCTGGAACCTCTGTCCCCGATATTTTCACAATCTGCAAGATATCCCAGAACAACGATTTTCTTTCTTCCATTCTTACAGTCAAGCGGCAGAATCTGGTCTTTATTTCTGAGAAGTGTAATCCCTTCACGTGCACATTGCAGAGCAAGTTTCTGATGATTTCTGTAATCTATTTCTCCACGGTTTCTGTCAATTTCATCCTGATGAGCCAGCAATGTGCGAAGGATTCTCAACGCAGACTGATGGATAACCGTTTCACTTACTTTCCCATCTTTTACAGCTTTCAACAGATTTTCCCCATAATAATGAGTGATTGGCATTTCCATATCCAATCCATTGCTGACAGACGCTTCCGTATCCTTAATCCCCCATACAAAATCACTAAGCACAAAACCGTCAAATCCCCATTCATCTCGCAAAACATGATTCAACAAATAGTTCTGCTGCCCACAGGGTTCCCCCTGATAACTATTATAAGCACTCATAATAGCACCCGCGCCTGCTTCTACACATCGCCTGAAATGCGGCAAAAAAACTTCCTGTTCTGCTCTTTTGCTACAGTTTACAGATACCTTGAACCTCGAATTCTCCATAGAATTAAAAGCAAAATGTTTGACGCAGGCAATCACTCCCTTTTTCTGTATACCTCTTATCAATGCAGTGCCCATTTCGCCAAGCAGAAAAGAGTCTTCCCCATAAGATTCCTGTGCTCTTCCCCAGCCAGGGTGATAAGGCACATTCACGCATACACCGCCAAAAAGATTTGCGCCTGCATCTATAACTTCTTCGGCAACTGCTTCTCCTATCTGCTCTTCCAGTTCAGGATCAAACGTAGCACCTCTCATTGATACTACCGGAAAACAGGTAGACTTTTCCCTGCCACAGACAACCCCTCTTGTCCCATCCGCAAAATACATAGATGGAATCCCCTTTTCTTTTATTCCACCTGCACGGTACGGAATTTCGTTGTAATGCATTTTTATTTTCTTTTGGATTGCACCTCTTACTTCTTCTTTAGTCTGTGATCCGCTTAACAGAGAAATCTTCTCTTCCAGAGTCAGTTTATTTAAAATTTCTTCCGCTTTCTCTGTATAAGATAAACGATACTTTTTCCAGTCAGATACCATATTTTCTAAATCATCCTTCCCAAATTGTCTTTAGAATCTTCTTTAATTCTGCTGTTTCATAATCCAGATACCCTTTAAGCGCCTCATCGTAATGGTCTACCTGACCTCTTTGACGGAACACATTTGGAGTAACTCCAGTTTCTTCCCTGAATACCCTGTAAAAAGTTTTTTCAGATCCAAATCCACATGCATCCAATATGTAATTCATATTTTTGCTGGTATTTTTAAGCAGATTTTTTGCCTTCTCAATGCGAAGATTTTCTATCATTTCTTTTCCGGTTGTACCTAACGTCATCTTCAGGTTCCTATCTAATGATTTACGGCTGAGACCAAACTTTCTGCAGGTAAGTTCTACGATTTTCTCTTCTTCCAGATGCTGCTCCATAAACTCAATAATAGCTACTGTCAATTCCTGATCATTGCGCGTTGCCAGATCTCCGAAACGTACATCGTATACCACATAATCAAACAGATCTGCAATCAATGTACACACCTGAGCCCGTACTCTGAGCTGTTTATGCTTCTTTTCGCTCATAGATTCATATACAAGTTCCGCCATTTTCCGATAAAAATATGCAAATCCACATTCCGGTATTTCATCACCTGTACTGTCCAGATAAAATCTGGTTTCTGTATCTTCCTGTTCTTCCAGTACAAATAATTCCCGACTCATTTGCACAAACATACACAAATTCGGCTCATTTTCACATTCTCTGATCGCATGGATCACGTTAGGATTGATCAGAAAAATATCCCCCTGTTTCAATTTCACTTCTTCTGATCCGACTCTGAGTATAATACTTCCTTTGAGAACGCCAACCAATTCATATTCATTGTGCCAGTGAAATGTGCTGCTCTGTACTGGAACGGCAAATACATTTACAGGAATCGTCTGATTATTGCTGATCGATTCATAAATTGAAAACGCCATACCTTCTCCTATCCCCTTTTGTTTTTCTTATTGTCCTGTCTGTTACTTTACCCCTGATATCTGTAAATCCATTATCATAATTTCCCGTTATCCCATGAGACAATATCTGTTCTTATTATAATTGACAAAATCCACTTTTGTACAGCCAAAATCAACATACCATTCTATGTGACACCCACATGGTTACTGTTCATTCCGTGCCCAGTAACACGATTTGCGAAATATTACCTATGAACAGTAGACCTAGATAACCTGATATTAGCAGATTTCTCCTGATGCTATGAAAACAACAAAAAACTCCCAACACGGGAGTTTTCTGTCTTATAAATTTTTAATATTTTTAGTTTTCTTTTGCGCGTTTTTCTTCCAGTCCTTTTGCAATCTGTGGATAAATCTTATCAAGATTGCAGAAGAATAATGCCACGATTCCTACTACAATCAAGATTGCAGGAACCATTGTAAATACTGTCTTGATTCCTGAAACAGTAACTGCTGTCTGTGCTGTCAGTTTTCCGTCATATGCAGCCCATGCAAGTCCCCATCCTACGATTGCAGAACCAATACCCGCACCTACTTTCATACCGAAAGAAGTAACAGAGTTTGTCATTCCATCCAGACGCACACCTGTTTTCCATTCGCCGTAGTCAATAACATCAGCCACCATGGCAAATAATCCTGCATTATGAGGAATACCGCCAATTCCAAGACATACCAGACCAGCAACCGCAGTTGTAAAGGATGTCTCTGTGAATGCCATGATCAGAACGCCTGCAAGTTCAATACAGTAACCAATCATCATACTTTTCCATTTTCCAAGTACTTTGTTGATATATGGATAGATCAGATTTCCAATCAGTTTCGGAAGGATAAAACATAAAGTAAGAGTTCCCATAAGGCCTGCGTTTCCAAGTACATCTCTTGCATAATAAATACGAAGCCCATTATTTACACCAAGAATTGTATAATTTACAACAAATACAACTGTCAATAACCAGAAATATTTATTTTTGAAAAGTAATTTAAATGATTTGCCAACACTTACTTTTTCTTCTGCATTCTGTCCTTTAGCAGTATTTTTTTCCAGATTTGTACGTTCCTGTGTACCTGCAAATGTGATCAAAAGCAGAATAATGGCAATTGCCCCGAAAATAACAGCCATTCCTGTCCAGCCGAATTTTGCTACGAAATTGTTGCAGTTATAATTAATAAAAAGTACCACTGACATAGTTACAAAGAAACGGATAGAGCTCATGGTCACACGGTCTTTTGGATCTGGTGCTTCCAGTGAAAGTAATGTATTATACGCCAGATTACATGCTGTATAAACCACTACAGCCATTAGTATGTAGGTAATGACTGCATACGTCAGCTTACCGCCGTCACTCAAACCTTTCGGTATACTGAACATAATTACAAGTCCGATGCCCATCGGAAGGGCAGTCCATAAAATCCATGGTCTTGCTTTTCCCCATCTTGTATGTGTACGGTCAATAATACTTCCCATGATCAGGTCGGAGATTCCGTCCAGTAATCGTGTTAACAGCATCATAGTTCCAATTGTTGCTGCAGCAAGTCCTACACTGTCTGTGTAATAAAGAGTCAGGTAAGAACCAATGGTTGTCCATACCAGATTGCATCCGCCGTCTCCTACTGCAAATGCGATGATTTCTTTCCATGTTGGTCGTTTGTTTTTCATTTTCTTCCTCCTTGTCTGTTTTTCTTTTTTATATACTTTTAAGATTCAGTGTTGATAGAGACAGGTGACCTTTTCCTCTGTATACCAGATATAAAACTCTGTCATTTACAAATGAAATTTCTGTTTCTGCTGCTTTCCACCATGCAGACGGCATCAACTTTATAGTACCTTTTCGTTTATCACCAATCTCTGTATAAATCTCTAACTCTCCATCTGTATCTGTCTGATATATTACTTCTATTTTTCTTGTCTCTGTGAGATTAATGTATTTGTATCCAATCCTGTTTCCGTCTTTAATATTTGTGATATAACGTTCTCCATTCTCACAAGTCATATATGGGAAATCAACCTCTTTATTGGTCCTTCCCAGAGAAGATAATGCTCCCATATGTCCGTTTGTAAGATTGCAACAGTATACTGCCGGATAAGAAGCATCCCCTGATAACGGTTTTGGATTCATTCCACTGGTTGTAATAGTCACCTGCGGGATTTTCCCATTTTCATCAAAAAATATCCGTTCTGCACAGCCCTGACGATTATATTGATTCAGGTAAGTGTGACGATGATAGAAGATATACCATTGTCCGTCTACTTCCACTAATCCTCCATGATTATTGCCTACAGACATCAGTTTTTCTTCTTCTTTCCGTCCGCTGTATCCTACATCCCCGTTGCTTACAATCACTCCTCCGAAAGTAAATCCTTCCATTGGTCTGTCACTGATTGCATAACAGAGCTGATGAGTGTTTACAGATGAATAGACCAGATAAAATTTTCCATTTATCTTACGGATAGATGGTCCCTCAAAATATTCATTTCCTTCAAAAGATGTTCCCTTTCCATATTTCAGGCTTGGGATGATTACTTTGGGTCCTTCTTTCACTGTAAGCATGTCATTTTCTAACTGAAGAACACTGCCTCCTCTCAGATCCTGATCCTTATATCTTGGAATATTGATCATACATGGCGCAAATCCAAAATAAAGAAAGTTTCCTTCTTCTGAACAGATAACAGACGGATCATAGGTCTGATTATCAGACATTACTCTTCCATCCTTATAGTGTACTCTTCCATAAAATTCATATTTTCCTGCCGGACTATCACTCACTGCAACATGAATGGCATCCTGGAATTTTACACAGTAATATAAATAATATCTCCCGTCACGTCCCTTCACTACATCCGGTGCATACATAGGAAGCAAGTCTGTATTATATGGATCCTGATCTTTGCGATAAATAATTCCTTCGTACTGCCAGTCAGACAAATCATTCGTTGGTGCAGACCATGCTACATAATCAAGCTCACAAAATTCATCTCCATTTTCAAGATCATGACTTCCAAACACATACAATCGGTTGTCAAATACATGAGGTTCTCCGTCCGGGATGTGTTCATAAAGCGGAAGATACGGATTATGGCACTGAGTTTTCATAGATTTTTTCTCCTTTCTTTTCTTATTTTTTATCATATTTTAAAAAATTTCATGTTTCTCTCTTCTTGTTTACAAAAATTATTCTATCTTGAAACAGCAGATTTGTTCTGTCATTTTTCCCCTTTTTTACTGTCAAAAAGGGACAGTTTTCTGTGCATATTGTGATATATACCCAAATTATATCATTCATTTTTATGTATATTGTACATTCAAAAAGCAATTTCTTAATCATGTTGAACTTATTTTGATATTCCCCAAAAGATTTCTGACACAAAAAAAGAGACAACCACGTTATATGATCATCTCCCTTATCCTTATAATTATTTTTTTCTCAAAATCTCATGCGGTGCTTCTATCTCATTTGCCAGCGTATGTTCTGTCAGCTCTGATAACAGTTTCAGTTTCTTATTGATCAGAGGCCGCATGCAGTTTGGAACATGTTCCTGATGTGCACGGTGGATTGCTACACATTCTTTACAGTTTCCATGGTAACGGCAGGCTTTCTGGCAGGAACAATGATCTTTGTCCTTATATTTCTCGCGGAATTCTGCTGCAAATTCCTCCTGCAACCGCAGCCCCTCTGCCCGGTTTCCCTTGTGAAACTCTGCCATTGCATCCAGTTCCTTCTGATTTCCTTCAATCTTCATACGGTTAAATTTCCTTTCTGATATTTAACAATATTTCCTGTCTCATTGCTGGTCTTCTATATACTGCACACCTTTGGCTTTATCCCGTTCACTGCGCAGTTTCTCCGGAATTTCTTCTTTCTTTAAAGTGTCGTGAACCTTACAGGTTCCGGCTTCTTTTGCTTTCTCATAATACCATTCTTTATATTCCAACACTCCCAGAGTTTCTTGCATCTGCGCGATCTGTTCCTGCACGCGGCGCTTCTGCTCCTGGATGAGCTGCAGACGCTGTTCAATGGTGCTGTCACCTTCCAGGCACCAGTCGATGAACTTCTTAATCTCTTTGATGGGCATTCCTGCCTTTTTCAGGCATTCGATAATGGAAAGCCACTCAAAGTCGCTATCCTTAAACATCCGGACTCCTCCACTGGAACGCTCCACGAAGGGAAGAAGTCCTTCTTTATCATAATAGCGAAGTGTAGACGCCGCAACGCCTAAGCGGCTGGCTGTTTCTCCAACTGTATAATACATGTTTGTTCCCCTTTTTCGGTTTTTTTATTTCAATTTGAATTCCAGATAAACAGGATCATGATCTGAATAGGAATATCCTGTGTTAATGTTTTCATAAGAAAGAAATTCTACATTGTCTGAAATGATAAATCCATCCAGAGTAACCGTATAGGTTTCCCCCGAAACATATTCCATGTCTGCGTTGCGGGCACTGTTCCATAAGCTGCTGCGTTCTTCCTCAGAGAGCTGATCCAGACAGAAGCTAAAATGTTCCGGCAGTTTTTCCCTTGGAAATGGATAAGCCCAGGATTCATATTCACTGTCCGCTTCATCTGCCGATGCTTTCAGATCATGATTGAAATCACCGCCACACAGTACATAATTTCCTGCCTCATACTCCTTCTGCATGTCTGCTGTCAGCATGGCAATCTGTCCTTCGCGGATAGCATCGCTGTTTCCATATGCAGACATATGTAATGCAAAAATTACCAGCTCTTTTCCGTTATCTACCGGAACTCTGGAAATGCTGTAGCATCTGTCCAGATCAAAGAACTTCGTAAAAGATGTGGATACAGGAAAACTTCTGCGTAATGCTGAGGTAACCGGATATCTGGAAAATAATCCGATTCCTGATTTGCTGCTTCCATGTGGCTGAGTAAATGGATAAAACAGAAATGCTGAATCATAATTCTGTGCAAATACATAATAATAATCAGGGAAGCAGTCTTTTAAGATATTGTATTCGTTTACATGATAGCTTCTGGTAGAATCCAGGTCTACTTCCTCGATCATTGCAAAATCCGGGTCTTTAGATACTGCCAGATTACCGGCTCCCTGTACTGTTTTCAATACACTGTCCTTGCTCTTTGCCCAGGAGGATTTTCCACCATCCATGAAGAAGCTGAAATCCGGAGTGTAGGCACCGAATCCAATGTTGTAGGTAAGTGCGGAGTATTTCTGACCTGTTGTCAGCATATCATCTGTCTCAGAAGCTTCCTCATTATTTGCGGAAGTCTCTACCTGAAGCGGCAGATTGTCCTCAATTCTATGGTAGCTGGCGTATAGATAAATGATATATCCCACCAACACAAGCAGTATCACTGCCAGCACGATTCCAACGATTTTGAGGAGCTTTTTGATTGGTTTTTTCATGTGTTTTCCTCATCTTCTTTATCAGATTTTTTGTAAAAATGTAATAGACTCAACTATAATAACTATACCCTGTAAAGCAAAATAGCGCAAGCGGATTATCTTTTCCGCCTGCGCTTTATTATTACTGTTGTTACTGTTCACTCCGTGCCCAGTAACACGCTGTATTACTATTCGTTGCGTATCATATGATATAATTTGCAATACATTTAGTCTTGTTTATATTTCACCGCAGTTCCATATGCAATGACTTCTGCTGCTCCGGACATTACCTGGGAAGAGCCATATTTCACGCCGATCACTGCATCTGCGTCCATTGCTTTCGCCTCATCCACCATACGTTTCGTAGCGATCTGTCTGGCTTCGTTGAGCATTTCAGTGTAACCTGTGATCTCACCACCGACCAGAGTTTTCATTCCTGCCATGAAATCTTTTCCTACATTCTTGGTCTGTACAACTGTTCCCTTTACAATGCCAAGTGCCTCAAATTCTGCACCCGGAATATATTCAATACTTAGAAGCTTCATCCTCTTCTCCTCCTTCGATTTCTTTCATTCTTCCTGCAAGTGCCGCCAGGATTCCTCCGGTGATCACTACCGGGATTGCGATGAGAATCGCCAGCAGTGCAAACGGCATGGGATCTTCTGTATTCACCCATAACACGAATATTACTGAAATCGCCATAAGCACTGTCATGATCACTGCTCCGGCAATCGCCCCTGTTTTTCTTTTCTTACGGATATCTGTTTTCTTTACATCCATAAACCTTGCACCCTCTTTCTCCATCTGCTCGATTTCTTCCAGACAGTTCTCGGCATTTAAGGTATCCAGAGACTGGTGCTCTGCGATCAGGCGTTCGCACATCTCCTGCATCTTCGCCAGACCTTCCTTGCGGTGTTCCAGCTCTTTCAGATGCTGCTCCAGGCAGATCTGCAGGCTTTTCTTTTTCTCGAAGAGAGTTTTCATTTCTTCGATGGAAATGTCCATCTTCCGGAATAACTTGATTTCCTGAAGTCTGGCAATATCCTCTTTATGATATTCCCGATATCCGTTCTCTGCTCGCTCCACATTCAGGAGTCCCTGGTCTTCGTAGAAGCGAATATTTTTTTTGGTGATGCCTACTAATTCTTCCACCTGTTTGATTTTCATGTTGATACCTCTTTGCTTTCTTGACAGTGCCTCCGCAAAGCTACTTCATTATTTGCTATGTTCTTCCTTGCTTTCAGTCAGCTCAGTTTCTGTCTGATGCAGCTGCCGCCCTGTCTGTGCTTATTTTATACGGCTTCCATAAGGTGGAAAGTCAAGTATTTTTTGAAAAAAATCAGGGAATTTACAGGTTCCAGTGGCTGTAACGTTGCTATTTTGGCAGATAATCTGCATTCCTAAAGCAGCCCGTTGCAGCTTCCAGTATTGTTGTTACACTTAACTACTTCTTCGGTTGATAACGCATGTCCGATACATTGTAAACAGTTACAAATGCTTTCGGGTCCTCATGGTTGATGTAATTCATCAGTTTCTGATATTCTGTTTTGTCTACAATCGTGATGATTTCGTTACGTTTCTGCATGTTATAAGCACCGATGGATTCGTAAATGGTTGCACCGCTGTGCAGATCTTCGATGATGAATTTACGGAGTTCTTCCTCTTTCTGGGTGATAATGCAGACACGTCGTTTGATGTTATGGTCGAAGATGAAATGGTCAAGAACCATACCGTTGAAATAGGTTCCCAGAATACTCAGTACGACTGTCTTCTTATCATATACCAGTGCTGCGGAAAGCGCCACACACATGCCGGAAAGGGACATTGCTTTTCCCAGTTCCATGTGAAGATATTTGTTCATGATCTTCGCCACAATATCCAGTCCGCCGGAAGATGCGTTTCTGTTAAAAAGGATGCTCAGACCTATGCTGACTACCAGGATGTAGCAGAGCACATCCAGTTCCTGGCTGTTTGTCATGGAGCCAAAGTCCGGAAATATTTTTTCAAAAAGACCAATGAACAGCGGCAAAACGATACTTGTGTAGACTGTTTTTACGCCAAATTCACGTCCGCAGGTGAAGAACCCAATGATCAGAAGTACGACATTCAGGATCATGGTAATTGCCGACAATGGCAACGGCACAAAGTTTGACAACACAATACCAAGACCGGAGATACTACTTACTGAAGTGTGGCTTGGCACCAGAAAGAAGTAAACTGCTGCCGCAATAATTGCCACTGCACCTGTCAGAATTAAGGTTTCTTTTATGATATCTGCGTAATTTAGTTGTTTTTTCATAGTTAGGTTTCCTGTCTTTCTTTCCATAGTCTTGTTCTATTGTAACATATGAGAAGAGAATGTCCATCGGCAATTATTACATTTCCTGAATTCCTTAATTCCTGAATTATTGCAATTCCTGAATTATTTCTTTTATTGTTCTCATATAACAATTTCATGTGCATGAAAAAGAGGCCGTCATTTTCTGATATGCACTCATCTCACCAATTTATACAGTAAGAAAGGGACATATCGTTCTGACAACCTCTTTTTTTACAATCTAATATCTTTTTTATAATCTAATATCTGCTTTAGTATTTTAGCCTAACGGCTCTGTATGCTCCTCAGCTAAATAAGCTTTCTGTTCTTCCTCTGATGCTTCCCAGATTGTTGTTGTAGTTCCATCCTTATCTACATACATTTCTTTTATCTCATCTTTCTTCAGATTGCCATGAATATGGTCAAATGGATAGAAAAAGCTCTCTACATATTTCTCCCATAAACTCTGTTCAAAATGGATAGTTCCTATGCCTGTTTCTCTGTCTAAAGATGTCTTCCAACGGTAGTTTCCTTTTATATTTGTTTTGAATAACACTTCCTCTTCATTATCCTCAACAATCGTGATCCCGGCATCTTTGTAGCTGATATATGTAACATGTTTATTCATAAAAGTGAACACTGCTACAAAGCAAATTACGGTTGCTACTATTGAAAACAAGATTGTTTTTATCTTTCTTTTCTTTAAAAATTTCCTAAAACTCTTCAAGTCGTTTGCTTCATTACTGCCTTCTTTTGTCTGCGCAGAAATCTTCATATCATTTTCGAGATCTGTCTTTGTCTCATAATATACCCGCTGGCAGATTTCGCAATTTTGCAGATGTTCTTCTACAAGTTCTTTGGTGTCATCGCTTACCACATCTTCAATATATAATGGTAGAATATCCTGGATCACGTTGCAGTTTATTTTTTCCATGTTACTTTTCCTCCTGACTTATTTGTGCTCTTATCATCTGTCGCGCACGATGGTAAGTTACCCTCGCCCACCCGGCGCTTTTCTGATAGCATTTTCCAATCTGCTCAAAGGAGAGCTCGCCGTATATCCGCAGATGAAATACTTCCCTGTATGGTTCCGGTATCAGTTCTACATAGCGTTTAAGATTCTGAATTGTCTCATCCTGCACGATCTGATCCAGCACCGCCGGGGATATATCCTGCATGGAATCCTGTATTGTTTCTGAAAATTCTTCGCCTACATAAATTTTGTTTCGTCTGCAGTGACGGAAGTATGTGTTTTTCGCAATTACAAATAACCATGCACGGATATCCTTCCGGCCGTCAAATTTCTCAATGTTATTCATTGCTTTCAGGAATGTTTCCTGAGTGATCTCCTCTGCCAGACTTTCATTTTCGGAAAGTGCGCGGATATAGAGAAAGACGTAAGCAGGAAATAATCCGTACCTTGACAAATTAAAAATTCCGTTCAACAAGTTT
>ERZ1106969.720-NODE-720-length-30665-cov-7.864881_pt1 | contig 30665 bp, 22 predicted proteins | sample MGYA00403685_ERZ1106969 | MGnify/ENA primary metagenome ERZ1106969 (study PRJEB35170, sample SAMEA104062416) | human gut metagenome | biome: human gut; feature: human-associated habitat; material: faeces | place: Denmark | collected 2012-05-18 ... | reverse complement strand
TTTTACCAGTTTATACTGCTTTTCACTCATGGATGACACCTCCTGCCCTGACAATTGCTTCCTTTACTGTGCGTTGGCATAATACTTTTGCAATATGCTCCCGAAACGCTTTGCTGGCTCTCCAACTGTCTCTTGGATGGATATCCAGAAGCACCTGTTCTGCAATTTCTTCCAGCGACTGTGCGGACGCACACTTTCCTCTTCCACTTTCCTCTGCATGAACAGCCCGCATAGGAACCGGTCCTGCCACACCATACGCAATCCGGATATCCTCGATTACCTTACCGTCTTTTGAAAGCTTCACATTGGCAGAACATCCCAGTGTTGCAATGTCCATCGCATTACGCATTGCATATTTGATATAGTGTCCCTGATATCCCTCATAAGATTTTTTCGGGATCAGAATTCCCGTCTGGATTTCTCCCGGTCTCAAATCTACTTTTCCTGCTTTGATATAAAACTCCTGAATCGGAAGTCTTCGTACTCCGTCCGGTCCTGTCAGCTCTACAACGGCATCCCAGGCAAACAGGGTGGACGCCGAATCTGCGGAAGTCACACCATTACAAGTATTGCCTCCAATGGTCCCGATGTTACGGATCTGAGGACCACCTACCATATCCACAGCTTCTCCCAGCACCCGGATATACCTCTGAATCCATTCATTTTTTGTAATATGAGAGAAGCTGGTAAGAGACCCGATCCTCATCGTTCCATCTTCCTCCATTGTAACTCCTCTCAATTCATCCAACCCGTAAATACTGACAAGCTCTGCACCTGCACGTTTTCCTTCCCGGATCTGAACCAGCACATCACTTCCGCCTGCAAGGATCTGTGCCTGCGGGTGTTCTGTCAGAAGACGGATGGCATCCTGTACATTTTCTGCTTCATAAAGCGCTTTGATATCATACATATTCGTTCACGACCTTTCCTCATTCAATCAATCCGTCTTCCCGGAATTTTTCAAACAACCTGTGCGGAGTCAGCGGAATCTCATTGAGTGCAGACCCCGTTGCATTTAACACTGCATTTCGGATTGCCGGTGCAACTGAACATACAGGCGGCTCACCGAGTGCTTTCGTTCCATAAGCACTGGTCGGTTCATAATTTTCCACAAATTCTCCCCGCAGATCCGGATGATCTTCAAATGTAGCCATCTTATAATCCAACAAATTATTATTCAAAGGCCTTCCCGTCTTTTCATCAAATTTCAGTTCTTCTGAAAGCCCGAATCCGATTCCCATGCTCATTCCCCCATGCACCTGGGCTTCTGCCAGTGCCGGATTGATCAGTCTGCCGCAGTCATGTACATTGACCACATTTGTCAGTGTGGCCCGGCATGCCGGAATATCTACTTCCACTTCTGCAAATGTACATCCGAAAGAATACGCATTGTTCTTGATCTGATAGGTGCTCTCTGCTGTAAGATGTCCGCAGTTGGTCAGACTGTAAAGTTTTTCTGTTGCCAGTTCTCCAAGAGACATCAATACACTGCCGTCGGTTGTTCGAACAATATTTCCGTCTGCAATATCCAGATTCTCTTTCATCTGCCGTGTCAGCTCCACTGCCGTATCCAAAATATGACTCTTTAACAGCTCTGCTGTCTGACGGATTGAAAATCCCGCCATATACGTCTGCCTGGATGCATAAGCTCCCAGGCCAAACGGTGTGATATCCGTATCCTGCATGGTCATCACATGTACCATATCAAATGGGATCCCGAGAGTTTCTGCTGCCATCTGTGCAAATGCCGTGTCTGCTCCCTGTCCAATTTCCGTTTCTCCTACCTGTACCTGAATAGAGCCGTCCTGATTCATGACCATTCTGCAGGCAGAAGTCTCCAGAGAAATCGGCCATACACCTGTATTGTACCAAAATGCTGCCATCCCGATTCCTTTCCGGACATCTCCTGTCTGGTGTGCATACTCTTTGTACTTCTTCTCATAGTCTATGCCCGCACTTCCTTTTTCCATACATTCCCGGAAAGTATCGTAATAATTCACATTTTTCGAAAATCCATCTGTATATCCTTTCGGCATCAGATAGTTCCAACGGTATTCATACGGCGGAATTCCAAGTCGGACTGCGATATCATCCGTATGACTTTCTATCGCAAACATCGCCTGTGGGATTCCATATCCGCGCATCGCTCCTGACACAGGTTTATTCGTAAAGACCGTATACACATCGCCTTCAAAATTCTCACATGGATACAACTGTGGAAATGCGCCAAGTGCCTTTGCACCGATACTATGTCCATGCGATGCATATGCACCCTGGTCTGAAAAGCATTCTGCTTTTCTTGCCACAATTTTCCCATCCGGACGTACATAAGAGATCAGATGTGTCCGAATCGCATGACGCACACGGTTGCATACAAACGTCTCTTCTCTCGGTACATCCAGTTTCACCAGACGACCTCCTACTGCCTGTGACAGATATGCACACAGCGGTTCATATAAAATATCCTGCTTATTTCCAAATCCGCCTCCTATGTATGGCTTGATCACACGCACTTTTCCCCATGGAACCCCCAGTGCCTGCCCCACGATTCTCCGGCAGATATGAGGAATCTGAGTAGAAGAGACAACCACGTATCTTCCCTGCTCCATATAGGAATAGCAAATAAAGTTTTCTATGTGACAGTGCTGTACTGTCGGTGTCTGATACCAGCCTTCTACCCGGATCAGCCCCGGCTCTTCCTTTGCCTTTTCAAAATCTCCTTTGTGAATGGACGTGTGCTTCAATACATTCCCCGGATAGTTTTCGTGAAGCTGTGGTGCATCTTCTTCCATTGCCTTTTGTACATCCAATACAAACGGCAGCGGTTCATATTCCACTTTGATCCGCCGCAGCGCCTGAGATGCTGCCACTTCATTCTCTGCAACAACCGCAGCAACATCATCCCCATAAAACCTCACATGATCCGTCAGAAGCAGCCGGTCTTTCACATCCTGATGTGCAGGATCCGTAGACCACGGATGTCCTGCTGTCGGAAAATAATATTTCGGCACATCAAAACAGGTTACGATCTTTACAACTCCCGGAATTTTCTCTGCCTCACTGGTATCCACCGACTTTACAATACCGTGTGCGATCTCTGCATGAAGTATCCTTGCAATATACGCACTTTTATCGCATAGATCATCCGTATACCTGGCACGGCCGGTTACCTTTTCCAGCGCATCTACTCGTTTCATACTTTTGCCGACTACATGTTCCTTTTCCTCCATTATGCGTCACCTCCGCAATTTATTTTGACATTCCCAAGTTTTATTTCAGACAGATTTCTTTTCCCCGTACATACTTTGCACGAACTTCTCTCTCATCTGCCAGATAAATCATTCTCTCCAGACGCGCCCTCACATCCAGCGTCTGCGGATGAAGCAGCCTGGTGTCATCCAGAACAACTGCATCCAGTTCAAAGCCAGGTTCAAAACTTCCCACATTTCCAAAAAATTCACCGCCGCCTCTGGTTCCCATATAAAATACTTCTTCCAGCGTAAGTGGTCGTAAACTATCATCCTGCATTCTCCAGCGCATCTTAGATGCCTGTACTGCCAACGCCATCGCCTGAAACAGATTTTCTGTGGAGCCGCCTGCCACATCGCTTCCCAGCCCTACCCGCAGGCCTTCTTCCAAAAAGGTTCTCACCGGAGCCACCCCGGAAGACAGATTGAGATTCGATTCCGGACAATGAGCGATAAATACTCCGTTTTCTTTCATACGCTGCCGCTCTTCTGCTCCTGAATAAACACAATGTGCCATGACCGTCCGGCTGTCTGCGCCAAATAACCCAAATCTGTCATACGCATCCCCGTAAAATTCTGACCATGGACAAAGGTCTTTCACCCAGGCAATCTCCCCTGGATTCTCAGACAAATGAGACTGCACCGGAATCTGATAATACAACTGGATCTTTTTCAGATTCTCCATCAGCTCATCACTGCAGCTGGGTGTAAATCTTGGCGTTAAGATCGGCATCGTATTCTGATATTTCCTATGCAGTACATCTTTGATCCATTCTACCGTCTCAAGACCAGATTCTTCTGCGGATTCTTCCCGAAGATAATCCGGACAATTGCGATCCATGTTGACCTTCCCCACATAAGTCACCAATCCGCTTTGTTCCAACTGATCCATCAATAGCAATGTCGCATCCCTATGGATTGTTCCAAAAATACAGGCTCTTGTAGTCGCACTTTTTTTCAGATTCTGTGTAAAGATCTGATATGCATTTCCTGCATATTCTAAGTTCTGATATTTTGCCTCCTCCGGGAAGGTATTGGTCTCCAGCCATTCCAAAAGCTCCATGTCCATTCCCATTCCACGAAATGCATACTGAGGCGCATGTACATGCAGATCGATCAACCCCGGAATGATCAGACATTCCCCATAATCTTTTACCGGCAGCGCTTCGTACTCTGCCGGAAGATTTGCAAACACTCCCTTGACCAGACCATTCTCACCGATCAAATAGTGATCTTCCAAAACACGCAATTTTTCTTTATCCTGACTGTATACAATATTTCCTTTTAATATAAAAACAGATTCATTCATTGGCTGACCTCCTACTTCTCTGCCCCGACTACAGACTGGAACTTTTGTCCCACTCTGCTTATAGTCAACTGTTTACGGTAGCTGGTAGAAACGTTCAACCAATTATGAACCTATATAAGCACGATTTTCTTTGTGCAATTCGCACAATTATTGTTTTTCTTTCTTTGATTTTATATTAACATTCCTGTTTTTAGATGTCAACTGCTCTGTACAGAAAAGCGATTCTACACGCGTTCCAACATCACTTCAATCCGACCTCCGCACACCATGCCTTCCTCTTCTGCGGCTTCTCTTGTCATATCCACCATACAAATTTGAAATGTCTCCCGATCTTGTCTCATCATCTGCAGCGCCTTTGCAATGACGTCACTTTCTGCACATCCGCCGCCAATCGTATCCAACAAAGTCCCGTCTTCCCATATCAGCATTTTCGTTCCCACACTTCTCGGTGCAGAACCTTTTCTGGAGATGATCGTTGCGAGTACTTTTTTCTGTTTTGGTTCTTTCTCTGTACATAGCGCCTCCAGCAATTCTTTTGAATATCCTGCCCCTGCTGCTTTTTCATGCTTCACCTGTATGATCTCTGCCATTACAGATACGGCAATCTCCTCCGGAGTCTCTGCCCCGATCTTCAGACCAATTGGTGTAAATACCTGCTCCAGCGCTGCGCGGTCATGTCCCTGCTCACAAAGATGTTCTTTGACAATTGCCACTCTGCGTCTGCTTCCCATCATCCCAATATAGGCATTCGGTTTTTGCAGTATCATTCCCAGACATATCTCATCGTATCTGTGTCCCCTGGTCACAATGATAAAATATGTGTCTTCTCCGCCCGCTATGCAGGAAAGTCCATGTTCAAATGAATCACAGATCACTTCGTCTGCCCCTGCCGCGCGCGCATGATCTGCAAATTTGGGGCGATCCTCCAGAACACTCACCTGAAATCCCAGCATTTTTCCCATACGGATCATCGGAATTGATACGTGCCCGCCTCCGCAGATTACCAGCTTGGGCTGTAAACCTACGCGTTCACAAAACACGGACCGCCCTTCATACTGCTCCATCAGCTCTGTTACAAGTAATTTTTCCCCTGCATGTTCTCCTTCTAATACAGTCATCACAACACAGGAACTGCTCTGCAGCTTTTCTGCAAGAGAATGATAAAATTCATACATCTCTTCACGCTCCTTCTTCATTGTGTTCCATCAGCCTTTCCCAAATCCGCAGTTCGGAAACGTACACACCTCACAGGACAGACAAAGCCCGCCTTCTCCAAGCCGATAAAAATCCTGTGCATGCATCCGTTCACCGGCCACAAGTCTTGGCAGTACCAGATCAAAGATCGTGCGCCTTGCATACATAACACATCCCGGCAGTCCCATAATCGGTATTTCTCCCTGATACGCCAGCATAAACATCGCACCAGGCAGTACCGGTGCACCATATGTAACCACCTCATCAGACGCATTGCGAATGGCAAGAGGAGTCTTATCATCCGGATCCACACTCATTCCGCCGGTACATACGACCATCTGCGCACCTTTTTCGATCCAGCCATTGACTGCTTTTGTTACCATATCCGGTTCATCATTGCAGATCGTATTTCCAATCACATCCATACCATATTCTTCCAGCTTTGCTCTGACTACAGGCGTAAATTGATCCTGAATCCTTCCGTAATAGACTTCACTTCCCGTTGTCACGATTGCTGCTCTTCGTTTTTGAAACGGAAGCAGAGAGAAGATCGGCTCTTCCCCTGCCAGTGTTTTGACCTGTTCCATTTTTTCCGCTTCGATCACCAGAGGAATCACTCGCATCCCTGCAATCTTATCCCCCTTTTTCACCGGAAAATTCCCGTGACGAGAAGAAATACACATCTGCCCCAGGGCATTGATCCCACATAACTTTTCTTTGTCGACTTTCAGAACTCCATCACACTGCGCCGTCAGTTCAATCTTTCCTTCTTTTGGATCGGATGCATTCATATTTTCACTCTGACACACCTTGCGAAGGATTTCGGCTGCCTCGTCTTCGTGGAGCATCCCTTCCTGCTTTTCCCAGACATACAGGTGTTCCTTTCCTACAGAGAGAAGGATCGGTATGTCTTCTTCTGTTACTACGTGTCCTTTCCGAAATACCGCATCCTTCACCACACCCGGAATAATCTGGGTAATATCATGGCAAAGCACACTTCCAACCGCATCTTCTGTTCTGATCAGCTTCATCTTTCTCTGCACCTCTCTTTTTCAACAATCAGGAAATCTTTTCCAGATCCCGCATCCATACCTCAGCACATGCATCACTTGGCATTCTCCAATCCCCTCTTGGTGAAAGTGCCACCGTTCCGATCTTCGGTCCGTCCGGCAGACAGGATCGTTTAAACTGCTGGTTGAAAAACCGTCTGCAAAATATCTTCAGCCATTTTAATATCGTCTCCTTCTCGTATTCCCCCGCAAATGTTTCCAACGCCAGGCGGTAAATCTTGCCCGGCTCATATCCAAACCGGAGCATGAAATATAAATAAAAATCATGCAGTTCATACGGTCCTACCAGATCTTCCGTCCTCTGTGCAATATCTCCGTCTTTCGGCGGAAGCAGTTCCGGACTGACCGGTGTATCCAATACATCGTAAAGAACTTCCTGTAATTTCTGATCGGGTGTCACATCTGCTGCATATTTGACAAGATGACGCACCAATGTTTTGGGGACTGATGTATTGACACCATACATGGACATATGATCACCATTATAAGTTGCCCAGCCAAGCGCCAGCTCGGAGAGATCTCCGGTTCCGATCACCATTCCATTCGTTGCATTTGCAATATCCATCAAAACCTGTGTACGCTCTCTCGCCTGTGCATTCTCATAGGTTACACTGTGATCTTCAGGGTCATGTCCGATATCCCGAAAGTGAAGACTCACGGACTCTGCAATCTGTACCTCCCGCAGTGTTGCTCCGAGCTGTTCTGCCATCTTGCATGCATTCTGATATGTTCTGTCGGTTGTTCCGAAACAAGGCATCGTAATCGCGAGAATCTGCTTTTTGTCTTTTCCGATCATATCAAACGCTTTCGCGGTCACAAGCAGTGCCAGCGTAGAATCCAGGCCACCGGAAATTCCAACAACCGCTGTATTGGCATGTGTATGAATGAGACGTTTTTTGAGTCCCATTGCCTGGATGGTCAAAATCTCTTCACAACGCGATGCCCGCTCTTTTTCATCCTGAGGCACGAACGGATTCCTCGGGAAGGTCCGTGTCAGTTCTGTCTTACAGACATCCAGCGAAAATAAGATCCTTGGCAGCGCTTTTTCTTTTTTCATCTGAAAAGTTGTATTCTTGCGTCGTTCACCCACAATCCTCTTGAGATCCAGCTCTGTATAAATGATTTCATTTTCAAAACGTTTTGACTCTGCCAGAATACTGCCGTTTTCAGCAATCAGATTGTGTCCGCCAAACACCAGATCCGTTGTGGACTCACCATCTCCTGCGTTTGCATAGATATATCCTGCGATCAGTCTGGCAGACTGTCCTTTGATAAGTTCTCTCCTGTAACTGTCTTTTCCAATGGTCTCATCACTTGCAGAACAGTTGACGATCACCGTCGCACCTTCCATCGCTGCATGAATGCTCGGTGGAATCGGGGACCAGACATCCTCACAGATTTCTGCTGCTACGATCAGTTCCTCCATGGAAGCTTCCTGGAACAAAAGTCCTGGTCCAAAAGGAACTTTTTTCCCGTGAAACAGGATTTCCCCCGGTGCATCCGGCCCTGGTGCAAACTGACGCATCTCATAGAACTCTCCGTAATTGGGAAGAAATGTCTTTGTTGTAAGTCCCAGAATCTCGCCTCTGCTCAGTGCTGCTGCCACGTTGTAAAGTTCGCCGTCTACAGAAAGCGGTACCCCCACAAATACAAGCATATCTCTTTCTTTTGTAAACGCTGCAATCTCAAGCAATGCCTGCTTTGCCGCCTGCAAAAGCACATCCTGCGTGAACAGATCTCCACATGTATATCCTGTGATACACAATTCCGGAAATACTACGATCTTCGCCTGATGTCTTTGTGCTTCTTCAATGGCACTGCATATCTGTGTTGTATTGTACGGCACATCCGCTACCCGGATATCCGGTGTAGCTGCTGCCACTTTGATAAATCCCTGTTTCATTTTTCTGCCTCACTTTCTCCATTCGGACTTTTTATCGGCTTTTTTTCAAAAGTCCCTTTAACTCTTCTACCGAAAATGTATAAGCGGTATTACAGAAATGACACTTCACCTCGATGTCTTTTCCATCGTCGATCATCTCCTGAATGTCCTTTTTCCCGACACTGATAATTGCCTTTTCAATCCGTTCTTTGGAGCAGTTACAGTCAAATTTTGTCGGAAGTGTATCTGTAATCTCCACATCCAGCCCTTCCAGAACATGATTCAGCATCTCCTCCGGTGTATGACCGTTGTCAAGCATCGCTGTCACGGACTGAATATTCTGAATGTTTTCTTCCAGTTTACTCAGTACATCCTCTTCAATAAACGGCATCACCTGCACAATAAACCCGCCTGCACAGCGTACTGTATTATCTTTTTCCATCAATACTCCCAGGCCAACAGAGGATGGCACCTGCTCTGAAGTTGCAAAATAATAGGTCAGATCTTCTGCAATCTCTCCAGTCTGTAAAATTGTCTGTCCGGAATACGGTTCTTTCAGTCCCATATCTTTGATCACATTTAAAAATCCCGGGCCAAGCGCTCCGCCCACATCCAGTTTTCCGTTTTTCGGCGGCAGCATCACATCTGGATTGTGTACATATCCTTTGACTTCCCCTTGGCTGTCCGCTGTCACTGTCATTCCTCCAATGGGGCCTCCACACTGCACCTGAAGTGTCAGCACATCGGTCGGGTTCTTCATCATGCTTCCCATCATTGCTCCTGCGGTAAGAAGCCGTCCCAGCGCTGCTGTTGCAACCGGACTTGTATTATGTCTTGCTCTTGCCTCTTCCACCAGTTCTGTAGTTGATGCTGCAAACGCACGAATCTGTGCATTCGCAGCGGTTGCTCTTACAATATAATCTTTCATGTCATTTCTCCTCGTATTATTGTTGTTCTATTTTTCTAATTCAGCAGGAACTTTTCCCTGCTCACGGGCGATCACGTAAATCCGCTCACTTTCACAGGAAGGGTCATCCTTTGTAAACGCCTCATATGCAGTCACAAATTCAAGACCTGAGGCTTCCACGATCTGCCGGATTTCTTCCAATGTATAAGCTCTCTGAAAGTGTGTCTCCCGAAATCTCCGGTAAAGTTCACCCTCGCCGCTGTCGTCCCCTTCTTCTTTGAGAAACAGATTTAGTTCGTATTCGTTGATCTTTTCCTCTTCGTAATAATAATTGTCCCAGATAAAGCTGCAGTCCTCTCTGGCCTCTGCGATCGTCTGATCTCCAAGCACTTCTCGATATTTATATTCTGTATTAAAATCAAAAATAAACATTCCGCCCGGATCCAGATAATTATTGACCCAACGAAATACCTGCACCAATTCCTCCGGATCTGTAATATAATTCAGCGAATCACAGATACTGTATACTGCACGGACGGTTCCGTACAATTCAAACTCCCGCATATCCTGCAGTAAATATAAAATCTCATGACCAGACTCCATCTGCTTTTCTCTCGCAATTTCCAGCATCTCCTCTGAATTATCCACTCCAATCATATCATATCCGTCTGCTGCAAAAAGTTCTGTCATTGTTCCGGTTCCGCACCCAAGATCCAGCACCAGTCCCTCCTGCACACCATACTCTTTTAACAGACTTTCCAAATAGAGTTTCCATTCTTTATACGGAATGTTGTCCATAAACGTATCATACACTGCCGCAAAACTTGTATATGCATCCATTTTTCTGCTCCTTTTTCAATTCCTGCTCTTCATTTTAGCATAACAAGGTGCAACTGTAAATCGATAACCCTCTTTCCTTGCCGTTTGCCCTGCTGCTGTTTTCGATTTGTTTACATTTTACTTACACAAATTTTCTTGACACTTTTACTTTTTTTGAGATAGAATAAGTACGGAAATTTGCTGCATATGCTGTCATTGTCACGACAATGAGGCTTTTTCTTTTGCAGATATTTTTAATACACACAAAAAGGTGGTGAGGTTATGGACGCTGGAGCCAGTCATCCTTCGGGATTTTTCAGAAAATTAAATAGAAAAAGGAGCGTGTTGAACGATGAACAAAGAAATTTTTGTAAAACTCCTTGCACAGCGCCAGTTCAAGGCTGTCAGAAGCATTCTGGATGTGATGAACGAAGTGGATATAGCCTCACTTCTTTCCGATCTGGACGATAAAGAACTTGCACTTGCATTTCGTCTCATTCCAAAAGATAAAGCTGCGGAAGTATTTGCCAATATGAATCATTCCATGCAGACGTATCTGGTAGAGATGTTTTCCGAAAAGGAGTTAAAAGAGCTGCTCGATGACCTTTATATGGACGATACGGTGGATCTTCTGGAAGAACTTCCTGCCAATCTTGTTAATCGGATTTTAAATACCGTAGATCAGGCCGACCGGACTTTGATCAATCAACTTCTCAATTATCCGGATGACAGTGCGGGGACTCTTATGACAACGGAGTATGTCGATATCCGGGAGACAATGACGGTTGCCCAGGCTATGGCACATATCAAAGAGACCGGGATTCACAAGGAAACGATCTACACTTGTTATGTAACAGATCAGCGCAGGTTGCTTGGCATCGTCAGTGCCAAAGATCTGATGACAACTGCCGACGATGTTTTGATCCGGGATCTGATGCAGACAGAGATAATTTCTGTCTCAACACATACAGACAAAGAAGAAGTGGCACAGTTGTTTACAAAATACAATTTTCTCGCCCTCCCCGTTCTGGATCAGGACGAACGGCTGGTCGGAATCGTCACATTCGATGATGCCATGGATGTTATGGTAGATGAGGCAACCGAGGATATTACCAAAATGGCTGCCATGAGTCCAAGTGAAAAAAGCTATTTTGAAACATCTGTATTGGCACATGCAAAGCATAGAATTGCTTGGCTTTTGATCCTCATGTTCTCTGCTACCATCACAGGAACCATCATTACCAGATATGAGAACGCTTTCGCTGCGATTCCACTTCTTGTATCCTTCATCCCCATGCTGATGGATACCGGCGGAAACTGTGGTTCTCAAAGTTCCACATTGATCATCCGCGGAATTGCATTGGGAGAAATTCAATTTTCCGACCTGTTTCGGGTCATGTTTAAAGAATTTCGTGTTTCTCTGATCGTTGGAGTTGCACTTGCACTTGCAAACGGAATCCGCATTCTGATCATGTACAAAAATGCCGGACTTGCTCTGGTCATTGGATTGTCTCTGGTTGCTACGATTGTAATTTCAAAACTGATCGGATGTGTTTTACCATTGATTGCTAAAAAACTGCATATGGATCCTGCGATCATGGCATCCCCATTGATCACAACTCTGGTAGACACCTGTTCCATTTTAATCTACTTCAATATTGCAACGCAGGTATTTCAACTATAAACCCAAAGGAGGAATCGTCCCAAACGCACGATCCCTCCTTTGTTTTTCTCTCTATGCCTCTACAGGCTCACCCATACTGATCGTCTTCATCAACTGATACTCGTTCTCTGAAGATTCTTTTAAAATAACAAAATCTGCATCTTTTCCAACTGCAATAGCTCCTTTTTGAGTGAGTCCAAATTCCTCCGCCTGATTTCCGGAACTCATCTGCACTGCCTCTTGTAAGGAAGCTCCTGTAAATTTCATAATATTTCGAAATGCATCTATATAAGTAAGAACACTTCCTGCGATCGTACCATCTTCCAGTCTCGCTGTGCCATCTTTCACATAGACCGTCTGACCGCCCAACTCACTTTTTCCTTCCGGCATACCTTTTGCCCGCATAGAATCTGTCACAAGTTCAATTCCATCGCTGCCCTTTACTTTATATGCCATATATACCATCTTTGGTTTGATATGGATGCCGTCACAGATCATCTCTGCTTTCACGCCTTCTGTCAAAAGTCCATAACCTGTCACACCCGGTTCTCTGTGATTGAGACCTCTCTGGGCATTGTAAAGATGGGTCACATGACATGCTCTGCAGCAGCACAACTGATCGTAAGTTGCATTGGAATGTCCTGCGCTTGGTACGATCCCATTTGAAAGACACCAGTCTTCAAATTCTGTATCCGCTTCTTCCGGAGCATAAGTCACAATTTTAATCCGATTTCCACTCAGTTCATTCCAGTGTTTTAAAACTGCTGCATCCGGTTTCTGAATATAAGATGCATCCTGTGCGCCTTTATAATTCACAGAAATGAAAGGACCTTCCAGATGAATCCCCTGAATGATCGGATTCTTCTCTGCCGCCTCTTTGATATTCTTCATAGCGCTCTCAATGTTCTCCGAAGTCTGTGTCATCGTCGTGCAGAAATATGACGTGATTCCTTCTTTTGCAGCCATCTGTCTGACCATCCAGTCAATCTCGTCTGCCGATGCATCCATACTGTCCAGACCATATCCTCCATGGCTGTGTACATCAATGAATCCAGGAATCAAATACCCGCCTTCCACTTCTACAATCTCATCCTCTTCTCTTGATACAAAATTCTGCATGGAGCCTACCTCGGCGATCGTCTTTTCATATCTTATAAATCCGTTTTCAATGACACCTTTTCCCGTATAAATGGTTTTGTTTTTTATCACTTTCATTGCTTTTTTTGCGCAGCCCCCAGACTGGCTGATACGCACTCCTTTCTGGTCTTTCTGATGTTTATCATAATACCAGATACACATTCTGTCAAAACAAACTTGTAAATTTGTTACTTTATCACACGATATTCCATCATCTCATAAGCAACCTGGCTTCCCTCCATGATCTCCTGAGGGAGCAGTGCCATTGCCACACACTTTTCTTCTACATTTTCATCTTCCAGTTTTTGCAGATACGCATACTCTCCGTCGATTCTGAGCACTTTGTAATCTATTCTCTCAAACATATAAATTCTCCTCTTTTCTCTTTTCAAATACATACAACCCTATCGGAACTGCAAGAGTGATTCCTGCCAGGCTGCTTACACTGACGATCAGCCAGATAAATGGATATTGAAATACAAAATACGAAAGTCTTTCTTCCATATATATTTTCACCCAGTGTAACATGATATTTCCAATTGTCACAAGCAGAACTGCCACTGTGCAAAAATAGTATCCGCCTTCCATCATAAGGAGCATACGCTTTTGCTTCTTCGTCATTCCCACCTGTTCCATAATCCAGAATTCTTTTCGTCTGGAAAAAATACCTGTCACCACAATATTTAAATAGTTTGTCACACCTGCCATCAAAAGCACAATACTGATACTTCCAAAAATCATCCGATTTCCCCGGATATATTCTTTCGCATCTTCCAATAATTCCGCCTTACTGATGTAGAACATCCCAGCTTCTCCACTCTCCCCTTCTTCAAAATTCACTTGTCCGCGTCTCCTGTTTTCTTCTTCCAAAATAGTTTGAATTTCTTTTCGGATTGTTGCTTCTTTTTTCTGTTCTACATTCAGTTCCATATAAAGCGTCTTCTTCTTTGTCGGAATCTTCTCAAATCCTTTCTCACTGATCAGAAAATAAATACTTCCTTCTTTTCCGTGCCACGTCTGACGAATGTCTGGAAAGCCTTCTGCCCGGTTGTCCAGATATCCACTTAGACAAAATTCTGCCGACTGTTTTCTCCGCATATTTCCTGCTTCTGTCTGCTCATCCCGCTCTTTTGGACTCAGCTGGTTCCACTGCCTCCAGTCATTCTCTGACAACATCGTCAAAAAATACAGGGGCTCTCCCACACTTTCTCTGGCTTCTTCTTCCTGTTTCGGGGTCAGCCGATGGTCATGAAGAACAAGGACTCCGTTTCCTTTTTTCATACTTTCCATATCTACCGGAAGATTTTTCTCTTTCACATAATGTGTAAGTTTTTCCACCTCTTCATCGGTCAGGACCTGAACCGTATCCTCTGTAAATCCTTCCAGCATATCGTCTTCCTTTTCCTTTGACATCTGCTCATCCTCCTCCAGAGGATGGATTCCTTTCCTGGAAATGATCGTTGTAAGGTAGGCGCCTTCCATAACATAAGACTTCTCCCGCTTCACACCATCCAGCTCCAGCAGCCTGTCCCGCACTTCGGAAGACACCGGCGAAAACTCCTCATATTGATTCCCATACAGCAGGTAAAAATTATTCCCTTCTGTCTCCATCGGATCACACCCTGCGTCCCTGTATTGATATTCTTTTCCGTATCCCTGCTCCATCCCCCAGTCACTGAACATGCCGGCGATCAGAAAATCAGGGCGCCGTTCGATCACATGCGTATAGTCACTTCCCGCCGTAATGACCACAGATATGAGCAGCATTTCCACACCAAGAAACAATGAGAGCACCGTAAGCAGAAATCTTCCTTTATATCTCCTTACATTCTGCCATGCCATATAGCCGATTTCCCCTGTTTTCGTCCGCTTTCTCATATTCAGCGGCCTTTTGGAATATTGGCGGATTCCACAAATAACTGTGGTACTTTCCACACAGGATGTGTGAACGACATGACGAATCACAAGCCACGCCGTTCCAAGTGTCAGAACCACTGCAAATCCAGCCGCGGCCAACAAAATTGTAGGAGAAAACACCTGAAACTCTCCGGATTTCCCATATCCGTTTAAATACCTGCTTCCCAGAATTTTCGGAATCAGAATATACAAAATCATTCCCGAAAAAAGACTGCCAAGCAAAACTCCCGGCAACAGGACTGCCAGAATCTGCCGAACATAAATTCTTGTTATCTGCTGCTTCGTTGTCCCGATCGTATACAGAAGTCCCATCTGGTGGACATCTCTGTGCATCGAGATTTTCATCACATTATAGACCAGTAGAAACATCCCAAAAAGAATTACCAGAGCGCCACATGCAGCCAGCTCATAGCCTCCTGTCAGGCGATTGACCACTTCGTATGCAAATGTGTTGTCTGCTGTGATCTTGAGTTCCTTGCTTCCCAGATCCTGATACAACTGTTCTTCTGTTTTCTGCCATGACATTCCATCTGTCTGTACAAGCAAAATATCGGATATCTCCTGCAGATCATATCCCCACTCTTTTCCTTTTTCTTGAGACACATATCCTATCATGTCCTGTGAATCTCTATGATCCGTATACCATCCACTTAACAAAAAAGTCTCCTGCACTGTCTCAAACAATCCGACCCTCACTGTGAATGAAATCCTCATTCCCTGCTTCGGCTCTTTCATCCCCAACTGTTTCAGACTTTTTACAGAAAGCATAAGCTCCTGTCTTTTCTCCGGATAATGTCCTCGGATCTCCGTATATGCGGGACTTACCAGTTTGTTCCATGCAGATGTGTCCAATATCTCCAGATTACATATATGTTTTTCGGAAACTGCCGCCTCTCCCACAGATACCCTGCGACCACTTTCCTTCACATAGGAAAGTCCTGTGGTTTTCTGATATATCTCATTTTCTGCCTGTTCAATCCAAACCGAGGCAGTACTTCCTGCTGCTCTTACAGCTTTTATATACTCTGCTTTTGTCTTTCCAATGGAAATTCCAAATACCATTGTCAATGTCACAATACAAAGTACAACTGCACCCATAAGAATTTTGTTTCTTCCCCGGTTCCATTTTCCCAATTCGCGTGCCAGCATCCCAAGCACCTGACGATTCTGATTCAGGACAGATGCCTTTTTCTTCATCCTTTATTCCTCCACCTGATACTTTCCGTCTTCAATCCGGATGATCCGGTCTGCCATCTTGGCCACTTCTTCTTGATGCGTCACCACAAGCACAGTCTGCTGAAATTGCTTTGCACAAGATTTCAGCATTCCAATGACTTCGCTGCTGTTTACTGAATCCAGATTCCCTGTAGGCTCATCGGCCAATACAACCGCGGGCTTTGTCATGAGTGCTCTGGCGATCGCCACCCTCTGTTGCTGTCCTCCGGAAAGCATTCCGGGCAGTCTCTCCAATTGATTCCGAATTCCTAACATCGTCACGATCTCTTCCAAAAGTTCCTGATCGACCGCTGTTCCATCCAACCGCAGTGGAAGTACGATATTTTCATACGCACTGAGCACCGGAACCAAATTGTACTGTTGGAATACAAATCCGATATTTCGCCTTCGGAAGATGGTTCTTTCTTCTTCATCCATATCTTTCAGACTTTTTCCTCGAATCCAGACACCTCCTTCTGTGGGCACGTCCAGACCTCCAAGCAGATTCAAAAGCGTTGTCTTCCCACTGCCTGATGTTCCCACAATTGCCAGAAATTCTCCCTCTTGCACAGAAAGTGTCACCCCATCCAGCGCGTGTACTTCATATGTATCTGTAATATAGTACTTTTTCAGTCCCACCGCCTTTATAATTTCCACTATTTTCCTCCTCTTCATTGTTAGTATACATCTAAGATCTGACAATCTGTGTCAAAGATTTCCAGCAATTCCCTTACTTCCTGATTTATTTCATCACTTTCTCCAGCAACGATGCACAACTGTCCACCACATCATAGACAACATCGCCTTTGGAGATTGCCTGAAAGTGCTCCCTGGCACAATGGACTTTTGCCTGTTCCATTAGTCTTAGCTGCATGGAATCCAGCGACCCCTTTGTCTCTGCTACAAAATAAATATACTTCACCCGTTCCTCATAAAAAGCAATTGCCCAATCAGGATTATAATGTCCTACCGGAGTGGAGATATAGAATTCATCCGGCAGCTTCACATATACGGCAACGTTTGTATCTGTATCCAAATCCGCAGCAAATTCACGCTCATTGGCCGAATCATATACGATGTGATCATACAGATGTTTCTTTGTCTTCATCGCATTGACCCCCAACTTTCCTTTGACCGTCGGATTCGTAAAAATATCCGTATCATATTGTTCATCCAACACTTTATAGGTAATATGTTCAATAATTGCTTTTGCCTTTTGCTCATTGATCAGTTGAGCTGCCTTCGCAATAAATTCCTCTGGGTTGTCCTGAAACTGTTCAAATACGAACGGCTGGATTCCCTGTAGAATCGCAATAATATCTTTACGTGTAAGCCCGGTCTCATCTACCAGTTTTCCGATGAGATCATATTTCACATTGGAATGCGCTGCTGTCGCTCTTTCATAATTTCCGGATTTTTCTTTCACAAAGACTGAGCCTGCAGTCAATTTTTCTCTGGATTGGATGGAATCCATTGCACCGGTCTCTACCCGAAAATACATCTTAGTGACACGAAGCCTGGAATCCAGTGAAGCAATGGACCTTTTGATCAGTTCTTCCGGATCAAAATTCACCACATAAACGGACTTCTTATTAATCTTTGACCACAATGACTGAAATTCTTTACTGTTAAGCTTCTCATGATCCACCTGCAGCTCAACCGTATTACTTCGGGCATTCTCCGGCTGCAGCGCTTTCCCATCGTAAATAGAATCCAGAATCTCCACTATGCCAGAAGCAATGTGTTTTGCTTCTTCTGCAACTTTGATTTCTCCGCTTGCTCTATCCTCGTAATACTTATCGGTAAGCTCTCCCAGCTTACTGATATATCCATTGACAATAAGATCAAAATAAACTGCTGATGCGACATCGTTTGTAATCACAACGTGATTCCCCTGCTCATCTTCCACCAGTTTATCTAGAAAAATCTCTTTTGTAACAGCTGTCGGTCTGTCAGAAATGGCCTCCGCCATCTCCGTCTGAAGTCCTTTTGTAAACGAATCATAGCTTTCACTTGCAATCACTGTAAGAACATTCACATTATGCACATCTCTGCCCAGAGCATTGACATCCATACGTTCCCCTTTTTGATTGACGCAAAGCCGAAGTCCACGCCCAACTTCCTGACGCTTACGCACATCGCTGCTGCTCTGTTTCAGGGTGCAGATCTGAAAGACGTTCGGATTATCCCAGCCTTCCCGGAGTGCAGAATGGGAAAAAATAAAACGCACCGGAGATCTCACCGGATCACGGTCTAACAGCAGTTCTTTATTTTTCATGATCAATTCATATGCACTGACATCATCAGAGGTTGTCTCCTTCCTTCCGACTTTAGAATTGATCATCTTCCCCTTACCGTCTACAGAGAAATATCCTGCATGCGTCTTTTTTGCAGGTATCGACTGGAGATAATGGATATACTCATCCCAGTCAGCCAAAAATTGCAGATTGTTCATGATATCCTCATACTCTTCTTCAAACATGACCGCATACTTTCCATTAATCGGCTGATTGGCAGCGTCATATTCCCGATAATTTGCCACCTCATCAATAAAAAACAGCGACAGAACTTTGATTCCTTTATAAAACAACTGACGCTCTCTCTGCAAGTGTGACAGAATCGTTTCCCGAATCTGGATCCTGCGAAGCTGATCTTCATCAACTACACCCACAACATCTCCGGCAAATATTCGGATGCCGTTTATAAATTCTACAGAGTTATCTCGTCCGTCAATGCGGCTTACGACAAATCCATGCTTATATTCTTCCAGTCCATTGGAATAGTCATAAAGGTTGTCTCCTTCTGAAACAATCCTGCTCTTTTTTTTCAAAATTCCACTTTTCAGCTTTACTTCAAACTGAAGAGATGCTGTTGGATTTTTCTTGGAAAGGTTGATGCTTTCAAGATACAGATAACTATCCGTCGCTGCGCTTCCGGTTTCCGTGATGCCTTTCACTGCAATTTTCTTAACCAGACGCTTGTTATAAGCTTCCATTGCATCCAGACGATAGACCATGTTGTAAATCCTGTCACTTTTGTGTGTAGCCGAATAGCGAAGTGTAAGCATTGGATGAAATTGCTTCAAACTTTCCCTGGTTTTTTTCCCCTCTACAGACTGTGGTTCATCAATAATTATAATCGGATTGGTTTTCGCAATGATATCGATCGGTCTGCGGGAGCGAAATTCATCCAACTTCATATAAATCCGTCTGGCATCTTTTCCTTTTGCATTAAATGCCTGGGAATTGATAATCATGACATTGATGGAGCTATCCGACGCAAAACGGTCTATTTCTGTCAGCCTGGAGGAATTATAAATAAAAAAACGGATCTTCTTTCCGTATTCTTCCGCAAAATGCTCCTGCGTCATCTCAAAAGACTGGTACACCCCTTCTCTAATTGCAATGCTTGGAACAACAACGATGAATTTGCTCCAGCCATACGCACGATTCAGTTCGTACATTGTTTTAATATACGTATACGTCTTTCCAACTCCCGTTTCCATCTCAACAGTAAGATTGAACCCGTCCTCACGTCCCTCTAACTTTTTTGAAGGCTCAATCTGATTCGCCCTTTGAATTTTTTGCAAATGTTCGAGGATCAACTGATCATTCAGCTCCGGAACAATTTTATAGTTGCTCCACCCGGTAAAATCAATATCATCTGTAAAGCTTTGCTGGATATACCCAGAACCGCTATCCATTTTATACGTCGGTGTCATATACGGCTGCCCTGCAAAAACATCCACAACAGATTTCGCAGCATCTGCCTGAAATTTTTGATGCTTATACTGTATTTTCATCGGATCCCCCTTGTCATATCACCTTCACTCTTGTATCAGGTGATAACATCTTAAAAATTTCTCCTACATTGATTTTTTCCGGGCTTCCCGGAAATCCCTTGTCCCGGAAAACTGCGCGGGAAGGCTGACGTTTTGCAATCATTTTTACTACATGATCAGAAATATTTTCATCAAAGCACGTAATTAAATCTCCCCCATTATAAGTTTGTATTGTAAAACCATCAACTTGCTCTGACTTATACGGCATAGACAGAGGAAGCCCCCACTCCAGCAGACACCCAAACAGCAAATCATCTGCACTTCGATCGGGTTTGATATTGGATTCCAATAATGAAAGTAAATTCTGGGAATACTCTTCTGCCGAATAGTAAATGTCAGTCATATTGGATTCATCCAGGTGCAATACCCTAAATCCCGTATCGACTGTTCTATTTTTCTCTTTTATGGCAGCTCCGACCCGGCGAATCCTTTCCTCACCGATATCACAAATTGTTTTGTAGCCTGCTTTATAGGCCTCTCCGTTTTTCTTATTATTCTCATCGCACTGAACCATTATGAACTTTCTGTGTCCGTTATCCTCTGCATTCAGCTCCATAACAGCCTGAGCAGTCGTTGCAGACCCTGAAAAGAAATCCATAACAATGCATTCATCATCCGAATACAGTTCCACACATCTCTTGATCAGTTCTACCGGTTTGGGATAATCAAAAAAGGCTTTTCCGTCAAATATTTTTTTCAGTTCCCTTGTAGCATCCTGGGAACTGCCAACATCTGTATATTTCCACACTGTCATAGGGGTAATCCCTTTTTTTACTTCTGAGAGAAACCTCTTGATTCTTGGTACGTTATCTCCTGTTTCTCCAAACCATATTCTGTTTTCTGCTTTATACTGTTCAAACGTCTTTTTGTCAAGTCTCCAGCAATACCCACTGGGCGGCATTACCTTTCTTCCGCTGGGTGTCACAATCTCATATATGCGGTGTTCTACTGCAGGTCCAACAGAAAGATCCCCCGATGTCCAGGGACCTCTGGGATCATTATCCGGATTTTTATATCGTGAGTCGCTCTCCCCACCTCTTGGCAGTCCATTGCAAACAGCCGAGCGAATATTTTTTGCATAACAAAGAATAAAGTCGTGGCTTTCCGAAAAGTGCTTTTTCAAATTCACCGGCGAAAAAGCCCGTTCCCAAACCACTTGTGCAAGAAAATTATTCTCACCAAAAACCTCATTACAAATTTTTTTCATATTGTCCTGTTCATGATCATCGATGCTTATAAAAATCACTCCGTCATCTGATAATAAATTTCTTGCCAGCAACAGACGCGAATAAATCATCGAACACCAATCCGAATGGAATCTTCCATTCGTATCCGTATTCTTAAAAAGCTTTTCGTTCTCTTCGTTATACCCACCTATTCTCTGTTCATAATCATCTGCATCCATTTCAAAACGATCTTTATAAATAAAGTCTGTCCCCGTATTATAAGGCGGATCAATATATATTACTTTCACCTGAGATAAATAGCTTTCCTGGAGCAACTTCAAAACATCTAGATTATCGCCCTCTATATACAAGTTTTCAGTAGTCTCCCACTGTACACTCTTTTCCTTCCGGGGACGCAGTGTTTTTGTAACAGACCGATTGGCGTCCAAAATAGCCGCCTTTTTTCCTGCCCAATTCAGCTCATAGACTTCATCTCCCGCCACGAGTTCATCCGTCAAAAATTGCTTCAGGTAATCCAGATTAATCCTTTTCGATACCTTTCCATTCTGATCCATACTCTCCACAAGACATCCGGGAAATAACTCACAAAGCTTTTCCATGTTTTTCTTTATCATATTCTTGGACTTCATCTGCATTTTTTCCATGACAGCTATCCTCCCTTTTCCGCTTTTCTCATTCTTCAGACTTTTCCACCAAAACCGGTGGGGATGCTGTATTCACACGCTCTGTTACGATATCTACTATGTGTTCCATCCCTTCAATAATATTACTGTTTGGCTTTATATTTCCAGCGTAGAAGATTCCATCTGGTGTAAGCCTGTCCATAACAGTAAACCCTATATGCTCTTTTTTCTCATCACGCTTATCTATCGTAAACAAAACGTGAGGAACATGTATCTGATTTGCAAGTTTTACTGCTGCATACCACCCCTCATATCTCGGTCCATGTTTTGGATTGGGACTGTTGAAGTAGTGTGAAGGTTCATCATTTAAATTAGGCCTGCTTACAGATATATTATCTATAATATATTTCACTGCCTGACCATCTGCAGTCAAAACAAATCCATCGATATTCCCGCCCCATTCATATCCATGTCTTCTTAATACTCTGTCGAATATCGTTTCTCCAAGTCTTTCTTCCCCGCCATTATTAAGTGGTTTCGTCTGCACGGTCTTCTTCCGTTCTCCCCACCATTGTATAAATTCGTTTTCATTCAAATTTTTTTCCAACTTGAGCACAACCTGATTTTTTTCCTCATTGACTCGTATTATTTTGTATATCCCATCCGCATAACATAATATATACAATGGAATTCCCACCTCGCGAGCCAGAACATACCGTGCGTGAAGTTCTCTTCGTGTAAATGGAACCTTCGTTTTATCGTCTCCATCTTCATATTCAACTGCTTCAATAGCAGCAGTAAATTCGTGCTGATCATCCATTAGAAGCCCCTGCAGTGAATATGCATTCAGACGATGAAACAATCTGGTTTGAAAATCATGTGCATTTTCGCTTGTTCTAATCTTCAATTTCTATGAACCCCTTTCTTTTCGTTTACTATCTATCTGCATCAGTTGATCTCATTGTACTTTTCCAACCTTTCATGTTGATCTGTTGCATAATGGTGAATTAAACTCCTGTAATATGGTGGATAAAGTACGAATGCTTTTTTCCTCGTCACTCATTATAGCATATAGCTTGACAAATTTCTGCATGATTCTATACACATTTTCAAGAGTAATTACTCCTATTTCAATAGAATTTCTTTGCAACTTTTAGACATAAAAAATCGCCACGCGATTGTAAATGACACTTAATGAACCAAAATGATAAGGTTGACATAATAAAAATAATACTGAAATATGCAAACACTGCCGTAACCAGTAAAAATACAGTAAGCGCTTAATTTTTAGGTATGATAGAAAAAATCCCCGACTACTTTTCAGTAGCCGGAGCACCTTGACAATTCGCATATGATTGATTTGATTCGTTTGCACGACGTTCGATCTCAGCTTTGACAGTTTCATTCCATGGCGCCAGAAGTTCTAATTCATCATCACTCATCCTGTCATCAGGCAGTTTTTCCAGCAGATAAGTAAGATAGTGATAGACGTTTACTCCATTGGCTTTTGCCATTTCTACCATTGTGTACACGATAGCGCTGGCCTGGGCTCCGTTTGGTGTATCGCAGAACAGCCAGTTTTTACGGCCTACTGTAAACGGGCGGATCGCATTTTCGCTGAGATTATTAGAAAAACTGCAGCGGCCGTCTTCCAGATAAGTGGACAGATAGGAGCGGCGATTCTGAATGTAGGTGACAGCTTTATCCATTCTGCTTCCACGGATAGGGCTTTGCTGATCAAGCCACGACAAAAAGCCTTCTACTACCGGCTTTTCTTTTTCAAGACGAGCCTTTTTGATAGCATCGAAGGAAGAATACTTTGATCTGATCACATCTTCCAGGTGGAAGAGCTGGTTAATGTACAGCATTCCCTGTACGGATGGCTGGGTATAATCCAGAGCCTTTCCCTTGGGAATGGCATCTGTCAGATATCTTCTGATGTGTGCCCAGCAGGCTGTGCGTTTGGCATCTGGAACTTTATTGTATCCACTATAGCCATCACACATCAGATAACCCTTGAAGCCGTGAAGAAAATCTACGGCATTATCCCCGGCCCGGGTCTCCGAGTATTTATAGAGGATAATAGGTGGTCCTCCGTCTTCACCGCTGCGGAACAGCCACATATATGACTTGGTCTGTGCACGGCGTTCCGGTTCATGCAGAACTTGAAGTGGCGTTTCATCTGCCATCGCGAATCCCCGTTCCAGAAGTTTCCTGTGGAAGTATTCATACATAGGAAGAAAAAATGCTTCAGAATTTCGGATCACCCAGTTTGCCATAGTAGCTCTGGTGATCTCCACGCCATACTGTTTCCAGTCTTTTTCCTGCCGGTAGTATGGAAGACCATTACAAAACTTCTGGTACATTACCCAGGCAACCGTTCCGGCAGAAGCCATTCCATAAAGCATATGGGCTCTGCCATCTTTTCCTTTTTTGATGACCGGAATATCCTGAAGCCTGCACTGCGGGCACTCATAGCTCTTACTGTAGTATTCATATACTTTCAGTTTTGCCGGTACAAAAACCAGTTCCCGGCGGACAAACTCTTCCCCGATTTCTTTCAGCGGGGTACCACAGACAGAGCAGAGTTTCTCTTTCTCAGAAAGCTCCAGATACTTTTTTTCAACAGGAACTCCCTTAAAACGTTCCGCATCTGTAGCTCTTGATTTTCGTTTTTTGGCTGTTCTTTCCGGAAGGAGTGCTTCAAGATCCTCTGCTTTTGCAGCCTCCGGATCCTGTTCCAGCTCCGCCTCATTGAAAAAGTTTAACTGCCCTGGAATATCGAGGGTCCTTTTTTCGCTGGAGGTGCCAAACAGTTTTTTACGGAGAAGGTCTATCTCTTCTTTCAGATTATCCCGCTCCTGGGTGAGAGCCTCTTCCCGTTTATTGGCAGCATCGACAGTTGCCTGAAGTGTTTTTATCATCTTTTTGAGATCGTTTATCATGTCCTTCAGCTCACGGAGCTGGATATCTTTGGAACTGTCTGCCACTGCCTTTTCCTCCTGTTTCTGATATTTCCATTATATCAGAAAACAATGGCTTTTCCCAGCAAAACAGCGGATTTACCAGACCTTGAAAGTGCCGAAAATACAGCAAAAAACAAGAGTTTTATGTGCATCTTTTTTACGTTGCCTTGATTGCTTTTGGCTGCTCAATATCAATGCCAGACATCAGCCAGTCGAACTCCCGCCATGTAAGATTCCGGACCTCAGATTTATTCCTGGGCCACCGGTAAGATCCCTGGGCGGTCAGTCTTTTGTAGATCATAACGATCCCGTCAGGTTCTTTTAAAATAGCTTTGATACGGTCGCATTTACGACCGCAGAAAAGAAAAAGTGCATGGTCGATCTCCATCGAAAACTGTTCCTGGATGATCGCACATAATCCATCAATGGACTTGCGCATATCTGTTCTGCCACAGACGATATAGATCGCATCAACACTTGAGATGTCCGCTAACATAACGACTCCTTAAGCGTATCCATAAGCATCTTCAGAAGTACCGGTTTGATCTCATTACTCATTCGTATAAGCAATCCGTCTGCTTCGATTTCAATCGTATGTGAATTGTCAAGGTGCATAGGACTGTTTCCATTATCTGGAATCAGTCCTACCGGAGAAGACTCCGGTTCTATAGCGATCTGTACTACATCCTGTTTATGGGACGTAAGGTCAAGAGTGTTGGCTTTTCCAACTGGATCCGGTATCTGGCAGGCTTTTTTGCGGAGACGGGTAACTGCATTGTAAAAACAGCTGGGAGATATCCCGTGTTCATTACACCATGCAGCATCTGTCAGGCCGCTTTGTCTGCATTCGGTTACCAGTTCCATCCATTCGTCCAGGGAACGCCCTGGAGCACGTTTCTTACTCATAATGAAACCTCCAAATGTAGTAAATTTCTATCTCCTATCAAGCGGAGTGTAGTAAAAATCTATTTACTATCATTATGAGTTTTAAAACGTAGACAGTAAAGCTACCCAAGATCTAAGCGCTTACGGATATCGTGCTCAGATGAGCCGGAATTTGCACTCCAATTCATACTCTGTTGTTACAGAATTTTTTATGGATAAATTTTTACAGCAACTATCTGGTCAATATTTCATATGCAGTATACTTTTTTAGTTTGTAATACACAAATCCCCGGCATCTGTCATAATGATCGAATGCCAGGGATTATTAAAGTCAGCCTTTTACAGCACCCACCATAATTCCTTTTGAGAAATACTTCTGCATGAATGGATATAGCGCGAAGATTGGCAGAGAAGCAAGTACAGTAATAGTCATTCGGATTCCCTTCTGGGAAATGGCTGCCATAGCCTGCTCCGTTTAAGCTATCAGCTTCTTTATTCTGTATTATTTAATTATCATTTTAATTTCAAAATTGAACTGTTCTGCATCAAGACGATACCGTTCTGACAACTCAGGCCCGCAACTGTTAGAACCAATTCCGTTTTGGACATAATCCAGGCACACGACCGTACTTCCACAAGGCTGTAATTCATAGCTATGTCTTTTTGCTGTCAGTTCCTCTTGAGTATATGGTGATACGTTAAAAGAAAATGTCCTTTCTCCTACTGCTGCAAAAGTATTTTCCTTTCCTTTTAAGATAAGGTAGTCACAGTCGGTATGACTTCCATTTTCCTGTGGACGCAGGTAATCTTCATGCATTTCAAGTACATTAGCATCATATTTTCCATGACTGCCGGCTCTTCTCTTATCTGCGTAACTTTCCTCAGGTCCTATTCCGTAATATTCTACGTTGTCAAAATCTCTGTTAAGGAATAAACGGATTCCAAATCTCGGAAGCATTGGAAATTCCAAATCCCTCTTTACATCCATTTTTACCTGGATTGCGCCATCCGAAGTAATAATCCATTCTGACTTCACATCAAGAATTTTTTGTACGGTAGGTGCAGAAACACTTAACGTTCCTAAGATGTGTAGTTTCCCATTTTTGGTAATGCAGGAAGTTTCATATGCTCTTGCATAGCTCTGGTCATAATGAGCATTCATCCATTCTAATTTGATTTTCCGGTCGTTGTCAGTTGGTGCTCTCCAGATATTTAATTCCATAGGACGAGTCAGAAGTTCTTTTCCCTTTACAGTAATGCTTTCAAATAATCCTGTCAGTCGGTTGAAGCGATAAGTATTTTCCTGCCCTACATGAATTGTAAAGTATCTGTCACACTCTTCCACAGTAAAAATATTATCAGTATTCATTTCAGCAAGAAGTTCAATGGCTTTCTGATTTTTTCCATCTATGTTCTTTAAAAGGATTTCATCAAATCCAAGAGACTCATCCGAATGTAAAATCTGAGTATTATTTTTCAAACAATAAGATACTTTTAGGTAACATTTTCCACTATCTGGCATTGAAACAGGAAGTTTGATTGTTTTTTCTTCATGAGCTGGTATACTTTCATCTAATTCAATTTGTCCTACACAGTCAACTTCTCCGTCAACGCCCACCTCATATATAAGATAAATATAATCTTTAAGATCAACATAATTCATATAGTTATGAAGAACCATATCTCCAGTTTCCTGATCATAGTGAAGAACCCTTGCCGGTCTATATATATTTTTGTATTCTTTTAACCCAGTATGTGGTGTTCTGTCAGGATAAACCAGTCCATCCATACAGAAGTTTCCATCGTGAATTTCTTCGCCATGATCTCCTCCATAATAATAGATTCCCTTGCCATTTTCAGCCTGGCCTTTGTAAATAGCATGATCACACCACTCCCATACGAAACCTCCACAAAGACTGTCGTACTTCTGGATCAATTCAAAGTAATCCTCCAGGTCTCCAGGTCCATTTCCCATGGCGTGGCAATATTCTACCAGAAGAAGAGGCTTATCCGGATTCTTTTCCATGTATTCATCAATCTCAGAAAAAGCTGGGTACATTCTTCCAACTACATCAATATTGGAATAGTCATACTCACGGTCTGTACTCTGATAGAATGCACTCTCATAAGTCGTAAGACGGGTTGGGTCAAATTCTTTGGTCCATTTTAGGGATTCCTCAAAGGTACATCCATACCCACATTCATTACCCATAGACCACATTACAATACATGGGCGGTTTTTTTCTCTTTCCACACAAAGTCTGGTACGGTCCATGGTTGCAGGAATGAAATCCGGGTTATTTGCAATTCTTTTATTCCACTGCTCAACTACATTTTCCCACTCTGAATTTTTTAAGTACTGTGTCTGGGTTCCATGGCTCTCATTATCAGCTTCTGCGATCACAAATAAGCCATACTCATCACAAAGCTGATAGAAATAAGGAGAATTCGGGTAATGGCTACTTCGGACTGCATTAAAGTTGTGCTGTTTCATCATGATCAGATCTTTTTTTATCTGCTCCATATTTACTGCGGAACCGGTTATCGGATCGGAGTCATGACGGTTTACACCTTTAAATTTTGCTTTTACATCATTAATATAGATTACGCTTCCCTCACAGTGGATTTCACGGATACCGATACGGTCTATGATCACCTCATTCTCGGAAAGGAAAAGCACCTGATACAGATATGGCTGTTCCGGATTCCAGAGTACAGGGGTTGTGATATCTAATACCGCTTTGTAAGCAAAATTTTCATCGTCACATTTCTTAAATGTACCTGTAGCCACCGTATTTCCCTCATGATTCCGGATTACAATTTTAGTATTTTCTGCTGCATTGCTCTCCCCAAGAAAATTTGCACGAATTTCAATTTCTGCACCATTTTCCCCTATAGATGTAGTGGTAAAATAATCATACAGTACACTTTCTGGTCGCTTTAACAGATACACATCACGGAAAATTCCTGTCATACGGAATTTGTCCTGGTCTTCTAAATAAGTTCCATCACACCATTTCAGGACAAGTACCGCTAAAGTGTTTGTTCCTTCTTTTAGATGATCGGTCACGTCAAATTCACTGGTTGCATGAGCCACCTGGCTGTAGCCTACATAGACACCATTGATCCATACATAGAAGCAGGAATCTACACCCTCAAAATTCAAGTATGCTTTTGGTGCTTTGGAATCTTTCTTATATTCAAACTGGTGTACGTACGCTCCGCAAGGATTCTCCTGTGGTACATATGGCGGATCAAGCGGAATTGGGTAACGGACATTGGTATACTGATGGCTGTCATAGCCATAGTTCTGCCAGATTCCCGGAACTGGAATTTCGTCGAAGCCCTTAGTGTCATAACCTGCTTCGTAAAATTTTTCCTGAAGATCATAAATGCTCTTATAGAACTGGAATTTCCAGTTTCCATTTAAAAGCTCCATACGGTCAGATTTCTCTCTGTCATGTACAAGAGATCCCATATCCTTTGATGCAGGCATGTAGTATGCTCGATGGGGCATGGTGTTTTCATGTAACACATTCAGATTTTCGTAGTGTTTTGGTACAATCATATTTGCTCCTCCAATATTATATATTTTTCTGTTTTAACATCTGATATGATTATACCTGTTTTTTAAAAAATTTACATAAACTCTGTTCGACAAAACATGCACAAAATGATATAATTTAACAAGTAAAGACACAAAAATATACACTTTTTTATTAATTTTGAAATATGCACAATCTGTTCCGATTTACAAGGAGGTAATTTATATTGTACACAAACTCCGCTTACTGGCACCAGACACGCTTGGATTTTAAAGATAAAAAACATCCTATTTTTATAGGGAGCTGCGGTACTTACCGTCTGTACACAATAAAGAAGCTGCCAACGCACCGGCCGCGAGGTCGGCTTGATTACCAGCTTCTTTACGTTGCTTCTGGAAAAGCACATTTCTATTTTGATGGAAAAGAGGAAATTGTTTCTGCTGGAAACATGGTTTTGTACCGTCCAAAAGAAGAACAGCGCTACTACTATTATGGTGCCGACCACCCGGAAGTGTACTGGGTTCATTTTACTGGGAATAACGTCAAAAATATCCTCCGCAAATACGGCATTGTAGATGGCGTTCATGTGATTTATTCCGGGGTCTCCATGGAATACAAGCATCTGTACATGAACATGATTGAAGAACTGCAGCTGCGGAAAGATGACTATGAAGAGCTTCTTGTGTATTACTTTATGCAGCTTTTAATCCTTCTTCACCGCCAGATTCTTGTAAAACCACACAAGAAGAATCCGATGATCATGGATGACATGGCGCAGGCAGTTGATTATTTCCGAATGCATTACAATAAACAGATTAATATTGAAAAATATGCAGCTTCGAAAAATATTAGTGTTAGCTGGTTTATCCAGAACTTCAAACAATATACGAATACAACACCCGCCCAGTACATACAGAACCTGCGTCTTTCAAATGCGAAATCTCTGTTGGAAACCACAAACTACAATGTTACAGAAATTTCCAATCTGGTTGGATATGAAAATCCATTATATTTCAGCCGCTTCTTCCGGAAACAGTTTGGCGCTTCGCCGTCACAGTTTCGGAAACAACTGCGGCAAAATGAAGAGAATCAGATGACTGAACCAGAAAAGAAATGATCTGTATACGAAAGCCCAGGTTCAAAAACTGCCTGGACTTTTAATTGATTTATTTTTATTACTAATATTCTACATACGCTCTCCCCTAGAGCGTGTTTGAAAAATCATTCCCGCAATCTGCACGCCCCACTTTGCGGTAT
>ERZ1106969.703-NODE-703-length-31329-cov-5.639413_pt1 | contig 31329 bp, 24 predicted proteins | sample MGYA00403685_ERZ1106969 | MGnify/ENA primary metagenome ERZ1106969 (study PRJEB35170, sample SAMEA104062416) | human gut metagenome | biome: human gut; feature: human-associated habitat; material: faeces | place: Denmark | collected 2012-05-18 ... | reverse complement strand
TGAACAGTATGCAGATTACAGATGTTCGTGTGCGCAAGGTGACAAAAGAGGGAAAGCTGAAAGCGGTTGTTTCAATCACGATTGATAATGAATTCGTAGTTCATGATATCAAAGTGATTGAAGGAGAAAAAGGATTGTTTATCGCGATGCCGAGTAAGAAAGCTCTGGATGGGGAATATCGTGATATCGCACATCCAATCAATTCCGGAACAAGAGAAAAGATCCAGAATACGATTCTGGAGAGATATCAGGAATCTCTGGAAGCAGATTCGGAAGAATCAGGAGAAATGTAACACAAAATAACAGCAGTGGCTGTCTTGCAGATGAAAATTTGCGGACAGCCACTGTTTTTTTGCCCTTCATGAAATAAAAAAACAGAAAGTGCGAAAGAACAAAAATCCTGTTAAAATGGGAAAATATAAAATAACTGGAAAGAGGAGCAGGGGGAATCAAATTCTATTATTGGCGGGAGTGTTTATCGTTATGATTAAAAGGGGAGACAGAACTTTGATTCCCAATGGGAATACTATGATCAGGCAGGGTGATCAGCTGGTGTTTCGCCGTCAAAAACATGCAAAACAGGTGTATGTATAAATTCCATGAGCTTTTTGGTGTCAGGATGTGTGAAATTCAGTCGGCATGCAAAAAGCTGCAGCTGAGGAAAGGTGGGCTCTTTCGGGCCATATTTCCGGTCACCTGCAATGGGACATCCGAGATTTGCCATTTGTACCCGAATCTGGTGATGTCTGCCGGTGTCCAGATGAATTTCCGCAAGAGAGACCCCATGTTTTGTTTTGACGATGTGATAAGAAAGGCGGGCAGGCTTAGCCCCCGGCGTCTCTTTTGTGCAGACCCGGGATGTGTTAGTGCGGCCGTCTTTGATCAGAAAATCGTGTAAAGTACCGTCTGGGGCATCCGGACATCCCAGAAGAACAGCCTGATAGTATTTGCCAAAACCAGAAGTTTGAAGCTGGCGGTTTAATTCTTTGGCCGCGGTAGGTGTTTTGGCGAATACAAGCAGGCCTTCCACCGGTTGATCCAGTCTGTGGATGACTGCGAGATAGGGCTGTTTTTTTGTGGCATTGTTTTGATAGATGTGGTTTTTTAAAATACTGACCATATCAGGAAGTCCGGGGCGGTTTGTCTGCGTAGGAACACCGGCTGGTTTCAGGCATACAAGGATATGAGGATCTTCATATAAAATATGTGGTTTCATTTTGTGTTTCTCCTTTTACAAATCTGTTACAATGATGTTACTGTGAACAATAACAAAATTATCGTATAAAACAAAAGAGTGGTCAAGGGATTCTTGACTTTTCCGGCAAACCTCTCTAAACTGATTTACATAGAGTAGTCTGCTGGAAATCTGGTTGGACACTTTAAGGCATTGACTCACAGCAGGAGGGTGAAAATATGAGGACAAATTGGGAGTGGGAACAGTTTGGTGAAGACATCAGACGTACCGTGCAGGATGCGGTAGACTCCAGAGATTTTCGAAGGTTGAATCAGACGATTACAGATACCGTGAACAGTGCCATTCACCAATTCACAGGAGGGATGCGCAGTCCTCACGGCGGTTATCAGTATCAGCAGATGAATGATGGACCCGGAAGACAGCAGGGACAGGCAAAAAGCGGGTGGCAGAATCTGGATCTGAATCAGTTGAAAAGGCCAACGCTGTATGCGAAGACACGGGGCAAGAAGGCGGCAGGAATGGCGATGGCGATTATCGGATATGTGTTTGCAGGATGTCTTCTGGTCGGAGGATTGATTACGGGAGTGACAGGAGCGCTTTTAGGGGCAGGTGTAGGTGTTTCTATAGCGGTCAGTATCCAGGTTATTTTGCTGGCGGTATTTGCGATACTTGGAGCTTCAGGAACAAGGATTCTTAGCAGAGTAAAGCGGTTTCAGACGTATATTGACGAACTGCATGGAAAAGAATATGGAAATGTAAAAGAACTGGCACAAAGAATACGAAAAAAGGAAAAATTTGTAGTCAAAGATCTGGAATATATGATTCAAAAAAGGTGGTTTCTGCAAGGATATCTGGATGAGCAAAAAGTATGTTTGATGACAAGCAGAGAAGCATATGGACAGTATCAGGAACTGATGGAACAGGCAAAGCAACAGAAGGTATGGGAACAGTCCGAAAAGGAAAAGGCAGATGCAGATGCGGGAAGAAGGGCTGCCATGGATCCGAAAGTACAGGAAGTGATTGAGACGGGAAATGCATATATCTGCAAGATTCGGGAATGTAATGATGCAATTCCGGGGGAAGCGGTATCAGAAAAGATATCCAGAATGGAGCTTTTGACAAAGCGTATTTTTGAACGAGTGGAACAAAATCCGGAGACGGTAACAGATATTCGCAGACTGATGGAATATTATCTTCCAACAGCAGTCAAGCTTCTGGAAGCATATGAGGAGCTGGATGCACAGCCGGTGCAGGGAGACAATATTCTGTCTTCGAAAAAGGAAATCGAAGATACACTGGATACATTGAATACAGCATTTGAAAAGCTTCTGGATGATCTGTTTCAGGACACGGCATGGGATGTATCTTCGGATATTTCTGTGCTGAAGACGATGCTGGCGCAGGAAGGACTTATGAAAAATGATTTTTCAACAGGAGGAAAATGATGAGTAAAGAATTAAAAGATCTTCAGACAGCACCGACATTAACACTGAATCCATTTCAGGAGGAAGCGGCACAGCCGGAAGTCATAAAAGAAGAGCCGCTGATGAATGAAAATGTTTTGTCGGAAGAAGAGAGAAAGATGGCAGATCAGTTTGCAAGTCAGATCGACCTGACGAATTCGGCCATGATTTTGCAGTATGGCGCAGGGACTCAGAGTAAGATGGCCGATTTTTCAGAGACAGCATTGGAGAATGTAAAGACAAAAGATTTGGGAGAAGTTGGGGAGCTTCTTGGAACTGTAGTAAAAGAGCTGAAGAATTTTGATGAAGAAGAGGATAAAGGATTTTTTGGGATTTTTAAAAAGCAGGCAAACAAGATTCAGGCACTGAAAACAAAATACGCCAAGGCAGAGGCAAATGTGAATCAAATCTGTCAGGTGTTGGAAGGGCATCAGGTACAGTTGTTGAAAGATGTAGCGATCCTGGACAAGATGTATGAGTTGAATCTGACCTATTTCAAAGAGCTGACAATGTACATTCTGGCCGGAAAGAAGAAGCTCAAAGAAGTGCGGGAGGGAGAGCTGAATGAACGTGTGATGCGAGCTCAAAACAGCGGGCTTGCAGAGGATGCACAGGCAGCAAGAGATCTGGAAGCAATGTGTGGAAGATTTGAAAAGAAAATCCATGATTTGGAATTGACCCGTATGATTTCGATTCAGACAGCGCCGCAGATCCGTATGGTACAGAATAATGATACGGTAATGGTAGAAAAGATCCAGTCTACGATCGTAAACACTATTCCACTGTGGAAGAGCCAGATGGTACTTGCTCTTGGCGTGGAGCATTCTGCACAGGCTGCCGCTGCACAGAGGGAAGTGACGGATATGACCAATGCGCTTCTGAAGAAGAATGCGGAGACATTGAAGATGGCAACTCTGGAAACTGCAAGAGAGTCTGAGCGTGGAATTGTAGATATGGAGACATTAAAAGCAACCAATGAGTCTCTGATTTCTACATTAGATGAAGTGATGCAGATCCAGCAGGAAGGCAGACAGAAACGGCAGGAGGCAGAAGTAGAGATGCAGCGTCTGGAACATGAATTAAAACAGAAATTGCTGCAGATACGCTGATCGCTTGACAATCGCAGAAAATTCAGTTAGAATTCACGATGAATATAGTTGACAAGCGAAGAACAGGATTAGTATATATTACAGAACGGCACAGAGAGGAAGTATTTTGGTGAGAGACTTCTGCGGAAAGGATATAGAACCGGCCTGGGAGCTTTCGTATGAAAATGCGGCGTAGAACCGGCGTTAACGGTGTAAGAGAGAATCACAGGCAGTGTGGTTAATCAGGGTGGTACCGCCGAGACTTTCGGTCCCTTATCGGGAAGGAAGGCTCGGCTTTTTTTATGAAAACAGATCGAGCGGGACACTTCCCAGGAAGAAATAAAAAAGAAAAGGAGAACATTATGGCAAAAGAAAAAAAACTGGTAGAATCTATTACAGCCAGAGAGGCAGACTTTGCGCAGTGGTACACAGATGTGGTACGCGAAGCAAAATTGTGTGATTATTCAGGAGTAAAAGGGTGTCTGAATTATCTTCCAAATGGGTATGCAATCTGGGAGAACATTCAGGCAAATCTGGATAAACGCTTTAAAGAAACAGGAGTAGAAAACGTATATCTTCCGGTATTGATTCCAGAGAACCTTCTTCAGAAAGAAAAAGATCATATCGAAGGCTTTGCTCCGGAAGTGGCATGGGTGACACACGGTGGAATGGAAGAACTGCAGGAGAGATTCTGTATCCGTCCGACATCTGAGACTTTATTCTGCGATCTGTGGAGCAAAACAGTACAGTCTTACAGAGATCTTCCAAAAGTTTGGAATCAGTGGTGCTCTGTGCTGAGATGGGAAAAGACAACAAGACCGTTCCTTCGTTCCAGAGAATTTTTATGGCAGGAAGGTCATACGATCCACGCAACATATGAAGAAGCAGAAGAAAGAACACTTTTGATGCGTGATGTATACAAAAGTTTTGTGGAAGATGATCTGGCAATTCCGCTTGTGACAGGAAGAAAGACTCCAAGTGAGAAATTTGCGGGAGCACAGGATACGTATACGATTGAAGCGTTGATGCATGATGGAAAAGCACTCCAGTCAGGAACCAGTCATTTCTTCGGAAATGCGTTTGCGGATGCGTACGGAATCAGCTATTCTGATAAAGAAAACAAACTGCACAGCGTATATGAGACATCCTGGGGACTGTCCACACGTATCATCGGAGCTATCATCATGGTGCATGGAGATGACAGTGGTCTGGTACTTCCTCCGCACATTGCGCCAGTTCAGACAAGAGTGATCCCGATCGCACAGCACAAAGAAGGTGTGCTTGATAAAGCTAATGAACTGCTTGCAGCATTGAAGGCAGCAGGATACAGAGCTTCCATCGATGATTCTGAAAAGAGCCCGGGATGGAAATTCAGCGAGCAGGAAATGGTCGGAATCCCGACACGTATCGAAATCGGACCAAAAGATATTGAAAATGGTCAGGTTGTTGTCGTTCGCCGTGACACAAGAGAAAAAATTGTAGTGGCAATGGATGAGCTGACAGAAAAATTGTCCGAAATCCTGGAGACAATTCAGAAAGATATGTTTGAGAGAGCGAAAGCATTCCTTGATTCTCATATCCACACAGCAGCAAATATGGATGAGATGGTGAAAGTGGCACAGGAAGAGATCGGATTTATCAAAGCAATGTGGTGTGGAGATGATGCCTGTGAAGAAGAAATCAAAGCTCAGACAGGAGGAGTGACATCCAGATGTATTCCAGAGGAACAGGAACAGATTTCAGATGTGTGTGTATGCTGTGGAAAACCGGCGAAGCACATGGTATATTGGGGTAAAGCGTACTAAAAATGGCATTTCAGAATATGGTGAACATGCAGCTGATGATGTTTCTGTTGGTTGCAGTCGGATTCCTGGTGAGAAAAAAGAATATCATTGGAGAGACAGGACGCAAAGACATGGTCAATTTCTGTCTGTATGTTACACTGCCGTTTAATATCTTCCATTCCTTTCAGATGAAATGGGAGTGGAGCATGCTCAAAAGCTTTGCCCAGGTTCTGCTTCTTGCGACAGGGTATTGTATTCTTTCTATAATAATGAGCTGTATCTTTTACAGAAAGGCTGAACCGGATAAGAGAAAGCCGCTTCGATATGGAACGATCGTTTCAAATGGTGGTTTTCTCGGAAATCCTGTGATCGAAGGAATTTATGGAACGAATGGACTATTTTATGCTTCCGTGTTTATGCTTCCGGTGAGGATTGTCATGTGGAGTGTGGGAACATCCTGTTTTATGAAAGAAAAAAGTGAAAGTCTGGTAAAAAAGGTGCTGACACATCCATGTATTGTGGCCATCTATCTGGGACTTTTGGTCATGATCGCAGGGATTTCCTTTCCGGTAAGTGTGGAAAATACGATTTCCGGGATCAGCAGCTGTAATACACCCCTTAGTATGATGTTGGTGGGCATGATGCTAGCAGAGATGAATCCGAAAGGAATACTGGATGGAACAATGGTGCTTTACACCATTGTTCGACTGATCCTGATCCCGGCAATTTTATTCGGGCTTATTGCACTGCTTCCGATTCCTTCATTGCTTCGGGGGATTACGGTTATTATTGCGGGGATGCCGGCACCGGTGACAACTGCACTGCTGTCTGCCAAATATCATGGAAATGAGGGATATGCAACAGGAATGATCTTTGTCACCACCATCCTGTCATTATTCACACTGCCGATATGGTGCTGGCTCCTCGAATAAAAAAGAGAGAATAGTTGCAGAAAATCTTAGAAAATCCCTTGACTTTCGGGAAAAAACGTAATACACTAGTTTAGCGTGCACAGGAGAAATTCTGTTTTTGTGCGCAAATATCAGATAATGAACCATTATCTGCAGCCCTTTCGGCATAAGCCGGAAGACAACGAGTGAAATCATAGGAGGTGAAAAAGAATGCCAACATTTAACCAGTTAGTTAGAAAAGGACGTCAGACTTCTGAAAAGAAATCTACAGCACCGGCACTTCAGAAAGGATGGAACTCCCTTCAGAAGCGTGCAACTGATGTATCTGCACCACAGAAGAGAGGTGTTTGTACAGCAGTTAAGACAGCTACACCTAAGAAGCCTAACTCAGCTCTGAGAAAAATCGCCAGAGTTCGTCTTTCTAACGGAATCGAAGTAACAAGCTACATCCCAGGAGAAGGACACAACCTTCAGGAGCATAGCGTTGTTCTGATCCGTGGAGGAAGAGTTAAGGACCTGCCAGGTACAAGATACCACATCGTCAGAGGTACACTTGATACAGCAGGTGTTGCTAAGAGAAGACAGGCTCGTTCTAAATACGGCGCTAAGAGACCAAAAGACGCTAAATAAGAAACAGAGCGCTTAGCAAAGAAGTAACTAAATAGTTAAATCGTATCACAAACAGAACTATGATTATCGTACCTTATTGGACGATACGTTCAATAAGTTAGGGCTGCGGATTTAGATACAATCGTCCCGCGGCCACGACACATGAATTGTGATTCCATAGAAAGACACATGTGAGTACCGATGAATTAATCCCGGAAAGAATCCGGAAATCATGATTAAGGAGGGAAGGACCGTGCCACGTAAAGGACATACTCAGAAAAGAGACGTATTAGCGGATCCAATATACAACAATAAAGTTGTTACCAAACTTATCAACAACATCATGTTAGATGGTAAGAAAGGTGTAGCACAGAAGATTGTATACGGAGCATTTGAAAGAGTTGAAGCAAAAGCTGAAAAACCGGCGATCGAAGTATTCGAAGAGGCTATGAACAACATCATGCCAGTACTTGAAGTAAAAGCAAGACGTATCGGTGGAGCTACTTATCAGGTGCCGATCGAAGTTAGAGCTGACAGAAGACAGGCTCTTGCACTTCGCTGGATCACATTGTACTCCCGTCAGAGAGGCGAGAAGACAATGGAAGAAAGATTAGCTAACGAAATCCTGGATGCTGCTAACAACACAGGAGCATCTGTAAAGAAAAAAGAAGATATGCACAAAATGGCAGAAGCAAACAAAGCGTTTGCTCACTACCGTTTCTAAGAGCCAAAGCGGCAGCCGCAGATTGGCGGCTTAAGCGAATGGCATGTTCTCCGGGACTTTTTGTTTCGGGGAACTACAATATATTAGGAGGAAAAAACCTTGGCTGGAAGAGAATATCCATTAGAGAGAACCAGAAATATCGGTATTATGGCTCATATTGATGCAGGTAAAACTACAACAACAGAGCGTATTCTTTACTATACCGGTGTTAATCATAAGATTGGTAATACTCATGAAGGTAATGCTACCATGGACTGGATGGAGCAGGAACAGGAAAGAGGTATTACAATTACTTCTGCGGCTACAACTTGCCACTGGACTCTGCAGGAAAACTGCAAACCAAAAGAGGGCGCTTTAGAGCACCGTATCAACATCATTGATACTCCGGGACACGTTGACTTTACAGTAGAAGTTGAGCGTTCCCTTCGTGTACTGGACGGCGCTGTCGGCGTTTTCTGTGCAAAGGGTGGTGTTGAGCCACAGTCTGAAAACGTATGGCGTCAGGCAGACACTTACAATGTACCAAGAATGGCATTCATCAACAAGATGGACATCTTAGGTGCAAACTTCTACGGAACAGTAGAACAGATCAAGACAAGACTTGGTAAAAATGCAATCTGCATTCAGCTTCCAATTGGAAAAGAAGATGAATTCAAAGGAATCATCGACCTTTTTGAAATGAAAGCATATATCTACAACGATGATAAAGGTGATGATATTTCTATCATTGATATCCCGGAAGAGATGCAGGAAGATGCAGAACTGTATCATACAGAGCTGGTTGAAAAGATCTGTGAATTAGATGACGATCTGATGATGGCATATCTGGAAGGAGAAGAGCCTTCTGTAGACGAACTGAAAGCGGCACTGAGAAAAGCTACATGTACATGTGATGCAATTCCGGTTTGCTGTGGTACAGCTTACAGAAATAAAGGTGTTCAGAAACTTCTGGATGCAGTTATCGAATTCATGCCATCTCCATTAGACATCCCGGCTATCACAGGTGTGGATGAAGATGGAAACGAAGTAGAGAGACATTCTTCAGACGACGAACCATTCTCTGCTCTCGTATTCAAGATTATGACAGACCCATTCGTTGGAAAACTGGCATACTTCAGAGTGTACTCAGGAACAATGAACTCAGGTTCTTATGTTCTGAATGCAACAAAAGAGAAAAAAGAGCGTGTTGGACGTATCCTTCAGATGCATGCCAACAAGCGTGAAGAACTTGATAAAGTTTATTCAGGAGATATCGCAGCTGCAATCGGATTTAAATACTCTACAACTGGAGATACAATCTGTGACGAGCAGCATCCGGTTATCTTAGAGTCCATGGAATTCCCAGAGCCAGTTATCGAGCTCGCTATCGAGCCTAAGACAAAAGCTTCTCAGGGTAAACTTGGAGAATCTCTTGCAAAACTTGCAGAAGAAGATCCGACATTCCGTGCGCATACAAATCAGGAAACTGGTCAGACAATCATTGCTGGTATGGGTGAGCTTCACCTTGAGATCATCGTAGACAGACTTCTGCGTGAATTCAAAGTAGAAGCAAACGTAGGTGCTCCACAGGTTGCTTACAAAGAATCCATCACAAAAGCAGTGGATATCGACAGTAAATATGCAAAACAGTCCGGTGGACGTGGACAGTACGGACACTGTAAAGTTAAATTCGAGCCAATGGATGTCAATGGTGAGGAAGTATACAAATTTGAATCTACTGTTGTCGGTGGTGCAATTCCGAAAGAATACATCCCAGCAGTTGGCGAAGGTATCGAAGAGGCAATGAAATCTGGTATCCTTGGAGGATTCCCGGTTGTCGGTGTACACGCAAATGTATACGATGGTTCTTACCATGAAGTCGATTCCAATGAAATGGCATTCCACATTGCCGGATCTCTGGCATTCAAGGATGCTATGAAACAGGCTTCTCCTGTACTTCTTGAGCCAATCATGAAGGTAGAGGTAACAATGCCTGAGGAATACATGGGAGATATCATTGGAGATATCAACTCCCGTCGTGGACGTATTGAAGGTATGGATGACCTTGGTGGTGGTAAGATCGTTCGTGCATTCGTTCCATTGTCCGAAATGTTTGGATATTCTACAGACCTTCGTTCCAGAACACAGGGACGTGGTAACTACTCTATGTTCTTCGAAAGCTATGAGCAGGTACCGAAGTCTGTACAGGAAAAAGTATTATCCAATAAAAATGCGTAAAAATCGCAAAAATGCTTGCTATTCGGCTGATTTTGAAATATAATCAGAATTAGCCGATTTAAAAGCGAAACCAATAAAATTGCCGTTTCAGGCGACAGATTTAAGGAGGATATTCAAAATGGCTAAAGCTAAATTTGAAAGAACAAAACCACATGCTAATATTGGTACTATCGGTCACGTTGACCATGGTAAAACAACATTAACAGCTGCTATTACAAAAACTCTTTCTGTAAGAGTAGAAGGAAACGCAGCAGTTGATTTCGAAAACATCGACAAAGCTCCAGAAGAGAGAGAGCGTGGAATCACAATCTCTACAGCTCACGTTGAGTACGAAACAGAGAAACGTCACTATGCACACGTTGACTGCCCAGGACATGCTGACTATGTAAAGAACATGATCACAGGTGCTGCTCAGATGGACGGAGCTATCCTTGTTGTAGCTGCTACTGACGGAGTTATGGCTCAGACAAAAGAGCACATCCTTCTGTCTCGTCAGGTAGGTGTACCTTACATCGTAGTATTCATGAACAAATGTGACATGGTAGACGATGAAGAACTTCTTGAATTAGTAGAAATGGAAATCCGTGAACTCCTGAACGAGTACGAATTCCCAGGAGATGACACTCCAGTTATCCAGGGATCTGCTCTGAAAGCTCTGGAAGATCCAAACGGAGAGTGGGGAGACAAGATCATGGAACTTATGGATGCAGTAGATGCATGGATTCCAGACCCACAGCGTGACACAGACAAACCATTCCTGATGCCAGTAGAGGACGTATTCTCTATCACAGGACGTGGTACAGTTGCTACAGGTAGAGTTGAGCGTGGTGTTCTTCACGTATCTGACGAAGTTGAAATCGTTGGTATCCACGAAGACGTTAAGAAAACAGTTGTTACAGGAATCGAAATGTTCCGTAAACTTCTTGACGAAGCACAGGCTGGAGACAACATCGGAGCTCTGCTTCGTGGTGTTCAGAGAACAGAAATCGAAAGAGGACAGGTTCTCATCAAACCAGGCAGCGTAACATGCCACAAAAAATTCACAGCTCAGGTTTACGTTCTGACAAAAGATGAAGGTGGACGTCATACACCATTCTTCAACAACTACAGACCACAGTTCTACTTCAGAACAACTGACGTAACAGGTGTTTGCGAGCTTCCAGAAGGAACAGAAATGTGCATGCCTGGAGATCACGTAACAATGACAGTTGAACTGATCCACCCAGTAGCTATGGAAGAGGGTCTTGGATTCGCTATCCGTGAAGGTGGACGTACAGTAGGATCTGGAAAGGTTGCTACAATCATCGAGTAATACAATCTGAATATAGATTTGTTATCGCAAGATGACATTGTGTTCAAATATAAGATGCCCCGGAAACCGTAAGGTTTCTGGGGTTTTTCTGTTTTTGATGAAATCAATGTCAGGAAAGTGTGTAAGACCATGATAAAACCAGGGGGAAAGTTTCTGGATTTATTCAATTGAAAAAGAAAGCCCTATCAACCATGAGACAAAAGCTGTAAAAATCTACGTTGAATTTTACAGCTTATTGTGTATAATAGAAGTATCAGAAACAATTTAAAATCAAAGGAAGGGGTTGAAAGAATATGGCAAATATTTTACCAGTATCTGATTTGAGAAATTATAATGAAGTCCTGAAAAACTGTCATAAAGGAGAGCCGGTATATTTGACTAAGAATGGCAGAGGACGTTTTGTAGTCATGGATATTGAAGATTATGAACGTGATCGAGCAGAGAAAAAGCTTCTGATGAAGTTACAGGAAGCTGAAGAAGCTGTGAAAGATGGAGATGGTTGGTTGAATCTAGATGAATTGAAGGTACTGATGGGGGAATGAAATGTTAAAACTGCGGATTAATCCGATTGTTGTAAGAGATCTGAAGAATATCAGGGATTATATTGCCGAAGATAACGAAGAATATGCTACGAAGACTATAAAAGAGCTTTATGGTAAATTTGAGAATCTTCAGATGTTTCCGGAAATGGGATCGAATCTCTCCAAACGAGTCAGCTTTCGGACAGACTATAAATATGCGATATGGGAAGAATATGTGATTATCTACAAGATTGGTAACGAGTACGTAGAGATTTATCGTGTAGTCAACCGATATCAGGATATCACAAGACTTTTTGATTGATAACAAAATTCCTAAAAACCACACGGACACAGTGGAAAATCCGGATTTTACCCCAAAAATCATACCGCAAAAGCTGTTCTTTGAGCAAAGCTGAATTGATTATAAAATGGATACCAACAGGAGGAATTTGCATGGAACTACGGGAATACACAGATTTCAATCAGGAAGAAATTTTATCACTTTACACCAGTGTTGGCTGGGAAAATTATACAAGGAATCCTCAAATGCTGGAGCGTGCATATGAGAATTCATTTTTAAAGATTGCTGCTTTTGAAGGAAAGCAATTGATCGGCATGGTCAGAGTTGTTGGGGATGGTGCATCGGTCATTTTAATTCAGGATTTACTGGTGCATCCGGAATATCAACGAAAGGGCATCGGGAGTCAACTAATGCGTGCGGTTTTAGAGAGATGTGAGGATGTGTATCAGATTGAACTGATGACAGACAATACAGAAAAGACGATTTTATTTTATCAGTCGTTGGGATTGAAAAAGGTAGATAAAATCGGTTGTTGTGCTTTTTTGAAAATGTGATGAGCAGTAGGAGGAACAGGATATGACGGATTCATATACATTTAATCCCCCGATTGGAAATCTCACAATCGTGAAACGAGTAATGACAAAAGAAAGACTGACAAACAGTGCTTTGATGATTTAGCCATTGCTTATCAGTCAGTGCACATCAACGATTGAAACCGCCGTGTATCGAACGGTACGCACGGTGTGTGAGAGGACGGCGGTTAATCACTGCCTCCTATTGGTGTTACAGAAAATGGGGTCATATTCTCTGCCAGAGGGAAAAAGCCTAGTGAGCCAAAACGCCAAATCACTCTGAGCCATACAGAATTCATTCGACGATACCTGATGCATGTGCTTCCGTCTGGCTTTCAGAAGATCCGTTATTATGGTTTCCTGAACAACCGGATGAAGAGAAAAAACTTGAAACTTATTTTTACTTTACAGGGACATCAGCGTTTTAAAAGGCAGTTCACGGATATGACCATGGCTGAGCTTCTAAAAGCAGTGTGGGGGTTTGACATTTCTATTTGTCCCGAATGTGGTCATAGTTTCATGAAACAGTTGGGAAGGTATTATGCACCATCCTGATTATCCTGACTTTTTATACAGTTTTTAAAAAGCCTGCCCATGGGAGGCTTTAAAAGCATACCCTGAAATATTTTACAGTACAGAAATCTGCATGTTTTCAGCTGATTTCCTAGTAAATCTGACACTTTTAGCCATCTAGCAACCATACATTCCCATATATGTAAATCGACTAAACGTCCGCGACTGGGTACAATTATGAAGAATTACATTTAGAGCAGTTCAGGTTTTATTCAGAGCTGCTCTTTTTGTCTGCTCAAAATATGATACTTCACTAATGAATTATAGCACTACATGGCTTGTCAACACTTCTACTTGTTTTTTGATACGAAAACAGATATTATAGTAAAAGAATTTGACGCAGAAACCATGTTATTGCAGTATGCGGAAACAGGTGTACAGAACACAAAAGGGAGAAAAAATGGAACCAAATACAAACAGTTATAAAGTAGTGGTAGTTGATGATGAAACTACGGCAGTAAAAGCAATCTGTCGCGTGATAGAAAAACACTGTCCGAAATTTGAAATCGTCGGAACTGCAAGAAATGGAAAAGAAGCGCTGGAAATCATCAGTGAAATGCATCCGGATTTGGTGCTGACAGATGTGGACATGCCGCTGATAAATGGACTGGAGCTGGTTCAAAAATCAGGGGAGAGGATGCCGGATTTGTGTTTCGTTATTATCAGCGGATATCAGGATTTTGAGCATGTCAGAGATGCATTCTGCGGAGGTGTGCTGAATTATCTGACAAAACCGATTGTTCCGTCACAGATGCTCGGGACAATGAAAAATGTAGAAGAAAAATTGAAACAGAAGTATTATGATAAACAGATCTCTATTTTGCGCAAACTCTGTATCGGAGAGACGGTTGCGTTGGAAGAGATAGAGACTTATTTTCCCTATCGGGAGTTCTATGCGGCACTTCTGCGGGAGAACGGACTACCGAGAAGATATTCGCCGGCAAAGGAGCCTGAGCTGTATGGTACGATTGGCGAGGCTTATATGGTATATGGGCGTGATTATATGGAAGAGCTGTTTTTGATTCCGCGGGAACTTTTGGGAGAGCAGTCTCTGCTTGAGTATATGACCAAGGTCGAGCAGCGGCAGAAAACCGAGGGCTCTTACACAACGATTTTATATTACGGAGAGGCATTTTCAGCATCGGAGATCTTCGAGAAAATCCGGAATCTGTATTATTGGTTGAACACGCTTAGTTCGGTAGGGGTATCGCAGGTAGCGGATCTGGATAAGAAGCAACATTTGGAAGAACGACTTCTGATACCGGGGATGGAAGAGATTTCTAATCTGTTGAAAGAGATGGAGCAGTATGCACATACAGGGAGATATGAGCAGGTTCAGAAGCGCATTGCGGAAGCATTTGCTAGATGGGGCGAGGAAAAACGACCACAGATCTGGCTGGAACAGGCAAGCCGTCGAATTCTGAATTTTATTCGGATGATGAATAAAAGCGAGGAATCACTGATAGAGAGTGAGTATCAGTTCGAGGATGCCTTCTATTATTCAACAAGTATGGAAATGCTATGGGAGAACTTGTATGCCCCGTATTTTCATCTTCAGGAAAAGGAGAAAGAGAATTATAAGGTGGATTCTCCGGAATTTTTTGAAAATATTACACGGTATCTGAATGAGCATATTACCGAGCAGTTGTCCTTGCAGGCAATTTCCAATTTGTTCGCGATTTCGCAGGCATATATGAGTAAGCTGTTCCGCAAATATACCAAGGAGTCCTACAATCAGTATCTGACGGGAATCCGTATGGAGCGTGCCAAACAGTTGATGGAAGCGAATCGGGAGTTTTTTGTGAAAGATATTGCAGAGATGGTGGGGTATCGGGATCAGTTCTATTTCAGCCGGATTTTCCGTGCATATACGGGAAAAAGTCCAGCAGAATATTTAAAGTAAATTGATTTTGCAAAAAATTGTTTCGTTTTTTCACAGAAACTGTTTTGAATTATCCATGTTCCTTTTCCTTTTTTCTTGGTACAATACAGATATCTTAAAAAAAGAAATGAAAAAGGAGGAATGGAGATAATTATGAAAAAGAGATTGTTATCACTGATTCTTGCCGGAACCATGATTCTCGGCATGTCTCTGACTGGTTGTGGCAGCGGATCCGAAGTTCCGGCAGAAGGCGGAGATGCATCAGGCGGCGACAGGCCGTACGAAGGAATTACCCTGAAGTGGTGGGGTGGACAGGCAGAAAACAACGCCGGTACACAGGCAGTTATGGCAGCGGCTACTGAGAAGCTCGGTATGGAATTTGAAGTAGAGGTAAACCCAGGTGGAAGCGAGGGAGACAACATTCTGAAGACAAGAATGACATCTGGCGACCTTCCGGACTTTTTGGCATGGAACTCTGGTTCTAAGCTACATGAGCTGAATCCGTCCCGTGGATTCCTGGATATTTCCGATTGGGATCTCATTGAGAAGTTTGATGAGGCGTTCATCAACTCTGTAACAATCGACGATGCAATTTATGGATTGCCGCAGTCTTCTACACAGGCAGGTGCAATTATCTATTACAAACCAGACTATGAGGAACTGGGACTGGAAGTACCTCATACATGGGATGAATTTCTGGCAAACTGTGAGGCGCTGAAGGAAGCAGGCAAGACTCCGGTATACTTCACAGGTGGAGAGACATGGGCGACACAGGTACTTTTCCTTGGAGATTACTACAACGTAGCAGCTGCAAACCCGACATTTGCAGAGGACTACACAAACGGAACAGCAAAATACGCTGACGTTGCTGAGGCAACAAGAAGTTGGACAAAATACGAAGATCTCGTAGATTACCTGAACGCAGACAAATCTGCAGCAACTGTTACAGATGGTAACATGGCAATCGGTACAGGTGAGGCTACACACTGGTTTATCCTGACACAGCAGCTTCCGCTTATTCTGGAAAATACAGAGAATCAAGAAGATATTGGTGTATTCGGAGTTCCTGGAGATGATCCGGAAAATCACGGTTTGACTGTTTGGGAGCCGATGACCTGGTATGTAAACAAGGACAGCGAGCACATCGACGCAATTAAAGCATTCTTTGAGTTCTACTACTCTGAAGAGGCACTGAACCTCTACTTCGAGACATACGGAGCAAACGGACCGTCCTGTATCATCGGATACGAACTGCCGGAGAGTGTATGTGACGCAGTACGTGTAGATATGCAGCAGTATTTTGATGACGGAAAGATTACCCCCGCATTGGAGTACCAGTCACCGATTAAAGGAACAAGTTGTGAGCAGTTGACTACATCTGTTGGTTTGGGGCAGATGGATGGTGCAGAAGCAGCTGCAACATATGACGAAGACTGTAAGAAGTCTGCAGTTCAGCTCGGCTATGATTGGGAATAAGCTGATACCTTAAGAACTACAAAAAGGAATCACAAAGTGGCCGCCTGAATCACTCAGGCGGTCACTTCATAAATGAGGAGGTTTAAAGTATGAAGGCGAAAAAAGAAAAGAGCTTATATCCAATATGGTTTGTGCTACCGTCATTGATTATTTTCGTTGTCTTCTTCCTGTGGCCGATTGTGACATCTTTGTATTACAGTTTGACCGTATGGAACTTTGATACTGCGAAATTCTGCGGACTGGATAACTACAAGCTGTTTTTTACAGAACATTCCATGAGTTCTTCTGTTGTGCATACATTGCTTTATGCATTTGGAACCAGTGCGTTAAAAGTAATACTTGCATTTTTCATAGCGATTTTCCTGACAAGTAAGATTAGGACTAAAGGATTTATCCGTTCGGCAGTATTCTTCCCGAACCTGGTATCCATGATGGCAGTTGGTCTTGCGTTTTCCTATATGATGCATCCGACAAAGGGTATGTTGAATGTGGTATTGGAGGCATTAGGAATCGGTGCCATCGATTTCCTTGGAAATCCTTCCACAGCTCTGCTGAGTATCATTCTGGTAGATGTATGGAAAGGTCTTTCCATTTCAGTTGTAATTTATATTGCCGGAATTCAGTCTATCGATAAGACTTATTATGAAGCCGCATCCATCGACGGAGCAACGGGATGGCAGAAGATTAAATACATTACACTTCCGCTAGTAGCGCCGTCTCAGAACTCCATCATCATTCTGTCCCTGATTGGTGGACTGAGATCCTTCGATTTGATATGGGCAATGACAGGAGGCGGACCGGGATTCGCAACAGACGTCCTTGCATCTGTAATTTACAAGCAGTATGCAGCCGGATTCTACGGATTGTCAACGGCAGGAAACGTAGTGATGTTGATAGTGATTTCAATCATTGCATTCCCACTGCAGTACTTCCTGAATAAGAGAGAGGAGGCGATTCAGGGATGAAAAAGAAAAGAGAAACATTACTTCTCCTTGGAGACATTCTTGGTATATTAGTAACTGTTGTTGTCTTTCTTGTGCCGTTTTACTTTATGTTGGTACAGTCTCTGAAGTCCAAGGCTGAGGCAAACAAATTGTCAATCAGCTGGCCGACAGAGCTTCATTTTGAAAACTATCTTGAGGTCTTTAAGCACAACAATTACCAGTTAGTAACTGCATTTAAGAACAGCACTATTCTGACACTCTTCACTGTATTGGGGCTTCTTGCAACTGCAGCGATGGCAGCTTATGTAATTCAGAGAAGACGCGATAAACTGATGACCGGAATTCAGTCTCTGATCATGCTTGGTCTGATGATTCCGGCGGCGATTCTTCCGACCATCAACCTTTTGCAGTCACTGCATATTTATAAGACCATGTTTGCAATGGTTATGATTGAAATTGCATTGCAGACACCGTTTGCAATTATGTTGTACAGAGGTTATATGGGCTCTATTCCGAAAGAATTGGAAGAAGCAGCCAGAATCGATGGCTGTTCCAAATGGCAGATTTTCTGGAAAGTGATTTTCCCGTTGCTGAAGCCAATTCAAGCGACTCTGATTATTTTGGTCGGCGTAACAACGTTTAATGATTTTACCAACCCATTGTACTTCTTGCCGGGTTCAGAGAATACGACCGTTCAGCTGACTCTGTACAGCTATCAGGGACAGTTGGGAGGCAGCTACCACCTACTATTTGCCGACATCATTATCATTACGATACCGATGCTGATTCTGTTTATCATCTTCAACAAGAGGATTGTAGACGGTATGGTTGCCGGTTCCGTAAAAGGTTAAGGTATTTAGTATGAAATTTCGCAGTAAGATGGTGCTTGCATATACCACTGTAGCACTTTTGCTCAGTCTGGTCTTGGGTGTTGTAATAGCTAGAATCAGCCTGCAGTATGAAATGAACAGCCAGAAAAACAATTTGCAGATTTCGGCAAAATCGTTCGTCTCTCAAATGGACGAAAAGCTAGGGAGAATGGATGCGATTATGAATTATATTCTGTCGGATTCTGTGTTGTTAAACAGTATGTCGTTGCTGGCAGAGAATAAGGAAGGAGATATTCCGAATCGATATGTGTTGGATGCAAAATCAAATCTGGGAATTGGATTGACGACAGAATATATCATGAAAAATTCGTATCGGACTGTATTTTTTAATTACAGCTCATTTTTGGCAAGCAGCGCGACCTATACGACAGGGGATGGAATTGTGCCGAAACAGAGATTGATTTCTGACTTTGATGTGGATGAGATTCCTTATCTTAAGAGCGTTACAGCAGCTAATGGGGATTCTGTGATTGTGGCGCCACATCCGGATTATTGGGTTTACGAAAAAAAGGTTCCAGTTTATTCCCTGATGAAAGCTCTTCGTGGAGACGGTATGGGATTTCTTGAGGTAGAAAACAAGGTAGAGGATTTGGAACTGCTGGAAAAAGCCGATCCGGAGATGGAGTTTCTGATTGTAGTCAATGGAGAGGAACTCCTTTATGCTAGCGATAAAGGATATGAAGAAGAACTGTCTGAAAGCGATTTAAAACGGCTCGAGAGCCTGGCGGGAGCAGAAGTACTGACAGAACAGGGAACGATTTATACAAGAGCGTCCTCCTCAGACTTTGATTTGATGGTATTAGCTTATAAGAAAAATCCCATGATAGGAAAGGAAAGAGGGCAGCTCTTTTTCATTGCTTTTGTTTCTACATTAGTTACATTCGGCTTCAGTCTGATGATGATTATTTTCTGGTCAGGTGTGCTGACACGACCGATTAAACGGTTTCAGGAAACCGTAGAAAACACCAATATTGAAAATCTGCTGGACAATCAGCATTTGGATAAGGCAGGAGGAACGGATGAACTTCAGGACTTGATTCACGCGTATCAGATTATGATGGAGCGTCTGGATGAGGCAGTGTTGAAAGAAAAGCAGGCAGCACAGTTACAGTTACAGGCACAGTTTGATACACTGCAAGCGCAAATAGATCCGCATTTTATCTACAACGTGCTCAATACGATTTCTTCCCGGGCGATACTGGACAGTGATGATACGATTTGTGAAATCTGTGGTTCTCTGGGAAGTATGCTGCGCTACTCGACCAATAACATCGAGCGGTATGCGACGGTAGGAAAAGAACTGGAATATCTGGAGGATTATTTTTATTTGATGAAAGCCCGCCATGAGAATTCGATGGAAATCAGCATTGATGTGGATTCTGGGATTAGGGAGCAGATTATCCCGAAGATGACATTGCAGCAGTTGGTGGAAAATTGTGTAAAGCATGGATTTAAAAATATGGATACAGGCAGACATATTTCTGTGACGGGGCGGGTATTGGAAAACCGTTGGATTCTCAAGGTACAGGACAATGGTTCTGGTGTATCGGAAGCGAAGCTTCAGGAATTGCGCAAGAAACTAGAAGAGGTACGGAGGGATATTCTGGAACGGATGATGCCAGCAGAAATGGAAATCGGCGGAATGGGTATGGTAAATACTTACGCCAGATGCCTGCTGTTATATCGGGATGATTTTATTTTTGAGATGGAGAATGACCCGGAAAATGGGGGATTCGCAGTGAACATCGGGAAATGGATATCTCCAGATGCAGCAAAAGACTAAAAAGGAAGGAACTGATTATGAATATCAAACATTTGAAACTCAATCATTTGACAAATCCATTAGGATATGATGTACAGAATCCGACGATTTCTTATGTAGTGGAAGACGCTGCAGGAAAACATCAGGTTTCTGCAAAGGTACAGGTATCTCTGAAAGAAGATTTTTCAGAAGTTTTGTATGAAAGCGGAGCAGATGAAGAGATTATCAATACCGGGTTTGAATTGCCGATTGCATTAGAGCCAATGTCTAGATACTATTGGAAGGTTCAGGTGACAGATGAAACTGGAGACAGTGCAGTCAGCGATGTGCAGTGGTTCGAGACAGCAAAGACTGTTTCGGGAAATGATTGTACATGGGAGGCAAAATGGATTACCCCAGCTTTGGACAAACAGGTACAGGCTGCAGTTTGGAAAGACATTGAAGTTTCTAAACCGGTCGTGAAAGCAAGAGCGTATGTCGTGGGTCTTGGTCTGTATGAGTTGTATGTAAACGGGGAGAAGCAGGGCAATGAGTGTCTTCTTCCAGGATTCTGTGATTACGACAGCTGGATTCAGTATCAGACGTATGAGCTGCAGTTTAAGGCTGGAAAGAACCGTGTTGAGGTGCTGTTGGGAGACGGCTGGTACAAGGGTGTTTACGGTATGCGTACACTGGTTGAAAACTATGGTGACCGTCTGGCTGCATTGGCAGAAATCCATGTGTGGTATGAGGATGGTACCGAAGAAATCATCGGAACTGATACAGAATGGAATGCAAGAAAGAGTCAGATTGTCGAAAATGGTATTTACTCCGGAGAAGTATACGACGCAACCGTAGATACAAGTGAGACATTCGGAACGGAGTTGATTGATCTTGGATATGAGCGTCTGAACCCGAGACTTTCTCCTGCAATTATTGTGCATGAGAAGATTCAGCCAATCGAAGTGATTCATACACCCACAGGAGAGACGGTGCTGGATATGGGACAGAACATGGTGGGATGGCTTCAGTTCCACAGTAAAGCGCCGAAAGGAAGCAAATTATTCTTCCAGTTCGGAGAGATTCTGCAGGACGGCAACTTCTACAATGAAAACCTGCGGACCGCAAAGGCAGAGTTCACTTATATATCTGATGGAGTGGAAAGAGATGTCTGCCAGCATTTTACCTTTTACGGATATCGTTTTGTAAAGGTGACCGGATGGGAAGGCGAAGTGAATCCGGAAGATTTCCGCGGACTGGTCATTCATTCTGAGATGGAGGAGCTGAGTGAGCTGACGACCTCTAATCCGCTGGTAAACCGCCTTGTTTTGAATGCGAAATGGGGTATGAAAGGGAACTTTGTGGATGTACCTACTGATTGTCCGCAGCGTGATGAACGTTATGGGTGGACGGGAGATGCGCAGATTTTCTCTGGAACTGCATGTTATTTTATGGATACGGTTGCTTTCTATACAAAGTACGGACGCGACTTGTATTCTGAGCAGGTAAAGATGAACGGAAGCGTGCCAGACGTTGTACCGGTTGCGAACTATCCGGGAGATGCCTCCACTGCATGGGCAGATGCAGCGACAATTATTCCGTGGAATGTATATCTGCACTATGGCGATAAGAACATCCTTCGCCGTCAATATGACAGCATGAAAGGATGGGTAGATTATATGAAACGTGCAGATGATGAGGATGGTGCAAAACGTCTGTGGCAGACAGGAACACATTATGCAGACTGGCTGGCGCTAGATGGAAATGTTCCGGGCGGAGTATACGGCTCGACAGATCCGAATATGATTGCATCTGCTTATTACTATTATTCTACTAATATCTTAGCAAAGACAGCTGCGATTCTGGGAAAGACGGAGGATGCAGCATTCTACGGTAAGGTAGCGGCAGAAATTTACAATGCATTTATAAATGAATACTATACACCGACAGGAAAACTGTCCGTGGATACTACCACTGCATATGTGGTTGTTCTCTATACGGGACTGACACCGGATTTCGCATATGAGAGAGTTTGCAGAGGCCTTATGAATCGCCTCAAAAAGAATTTCTATCATCTGGATACTGGATTTGTCGGAACACCGTGGCTGTGCCGTATGTTGTCCGAGAACGGCATGAACGATATCGCATACCATCTACTGATGGAAGAGGGATATCCGGGATGGTTGTACGAGGTGTTGATGGGTGCAACTACAGTCTGGGAGCGTTGGAATTCTGTGGAGCCGGATGGGAAAATCAGCGGTACGGAGATGAATTCCTTGAATCATTACTCCTATGGTTCTATCGTAGAGTGGATGTTCCGCAATATGGCAGGTATCAATCCTACAGAAGAGACAGCTGGGTTTAAGAAGTTCCGTATTGTACCCATGCCGGATTACAGAATTGAAAACTGCGATGCAAAACTGCGTGCGGCTTCCGGTCTAATTGAGTCCGCATGGAAAATTGACGGAAAACAACTGAAGTTTAAGTTTACAGTTCCGTTCGATGCAGAAGCAGAGATTGTGCTTCCAAATGCAAGTGCGGAGGTAATTGCGGGACAGGCAGAGAATATTGAGTGCCGACAGGATGGAGAAAATGTTGTCTTCCTTGCAGAAGCAGGCACCTATGAGTTCTGTTATGAGCCGACCACACCGTATCGCAAGACATACAGTATCAATTCCACATGGGAAGAGCTACAGGCAAATCCGAAGACAAAAGCAGTGCTGGAGAAAGAGTATCCGCTGAAGAAAATTCCGTTTGAGAAGGAGTTGTGTACTCTGGAGGAAATGACCTGGGGACCGTTTACAGGCTATGGAATGACCAGAGAGAAAAGGGAAAGAATAGACAAGCTCTTAAAAGAAGTAGAGTAATTACAATCCCTGGTAAAGGAGATAAAGAGAAAAAGATGGGCAGGAATCTTGAAAGATTCCTGTCTGTCTTTTTTCTTCTTCCTCTGTCTGTAGGGAATAAGTCTGGCACTTTCTCGTCATCTCATCACTTTCCAGATATTCATCATCGGTAGAAATCTTATCAATTAATTTGCGGCCCGGCGGCACAATTTTCATAATACAGTTTGCAGTTGTCTGTACAATCTGATGGTTGCGGGAGGTGAACGGAAGAACACCCGGGACTTCAGCATACTGTTGTTTAGAACAGTGATAGATTCCATCTCCCGATGATTCGGGTACCCCTGTCATTTATTTGTGTGACAGAGGATATGCCTCTTATAATGCGTTTGCACATGTCATTGAAAATGGGCAGTTCTTTGTCATGCGCTGTACTGACGACAAGACGGAAAAAATCCTGGGGTTTCCTTTAGATAATATCCGGCAACTTGATTATCATGTGGAACGTATTTTATCCAGATCTCAGTCAAAGAAAAAACGACTTCATCCTGAACAGGAGGAACAATACCGTTTTGTATGCAAGAATGTCCCTATGGATTATATTACACAAGGCCATCCCGAATACAGACTGTCCCTGCGAATCATCCGGATTGAATTGTCAGATAGCTGTTACGAAAACCTGATCACAAATCTTCCGGAGCTTGATTTCGACTTCGATGATCTCAAGGACTTGTACCGTCTGAGATGGGATGAGGAAACTTCTTTCCGTGACCTGAAATACCCGCTGTGTCTCAAAGCATTTCATTCCCAAAAATATGAATACATTATACAGGAAGTATGGGCAAGGGCAATCCTGTACAATTTCTGCTCGGAAATCGCTATGGCGGTAGAGATCCCTGAAAAAAAGAGGAAATATGTCTATCAGGTCAATTATTCGGAAGCAATCAAAATATGTAGGGATTTTTTGAGAATACATGATGGAACAACATTAGACGTAGAGGGCCTGATTGCTCAGAATATTCTGCCAGTCAGGCCCGGACGAACCTTCCCTCGCCAAGCAAGGTTCAAACTTCCAATCAGCTTCTGTTACCGAAATTAACAAAAGCGGATCGAAACATAATAAATATACTTCAAAATGAGACGAATGAAAATGATTTTTTTTAATTTCATAAATTCGTCTTGTTATGATACCTTTTTATTCCCATAAATCTATACATTGCATCATAGAATCGCGATTGCTCCTAAATTTAAAGCATTCCATCCGCATTTCGGAGTAAAAATCCCCCCTCTTTTTCTTAAGTTGATAGAAAATCTGATCACAAGCAACAGATCACACTATTATTAGAAGTTAAGTTAATGACATTGGTTCACACCACCCACCTCAATAAAAAATCAAAAACATATATCCAATCCCTTGTAGATTCAATCTCGATATGCTATTCTGAACACAGAAATAACAACAGCAGAAGTCGATGAAGAATAAAAATACAAGAGGAATTGATGACATGAAAATTCAAGAAAAAATGAGAAAGCCAATGTTGGAGGCAAAATATCTGAATGTAGAGAATACAGACAGATATCGTCCCATCATTCGGCTTTTTTATTTGAAGTATGAAAAATTAAAATATTGGATGTATCAGGAGGACGTCTTTGAGGAGTTAAAAGAAGATCCTTATTTTCAGGAATATACGATGGAACAGTGTCAGCAGGACCTGGCGGCGCTTGCATCCTGGGGAAATCTGCTTACAATTCAGGATACCCGGAAAGTGACAACGATTGAGGAATTTAAAAATAAGAAGTTTCGCTATCAGCTTTCTGAGACAGCAGTTGAAGTCGAGCGAATGGTGATTCGGATTGAAAATCTGTTGATCGAAGGCTCTTCGCTGGAGCCGACTTTATTGGAGCGGCTTCGGATCAGCCTTGGAAGGCTGGGGGAGATGTCACAGGCAGAAGCGGAAAAGCGGTATGGATGGTGGAATGATCTGAACAGTGATTTTATTCGGTTGAATCAGAATTACCAGGACTATATGAGGGAATTAAACAGTGTAAAAGCAGAAGAGATGATGAAAACAAAAGAGTTTCTTGTGTTTAAAGACCGGCTGATCGAGTACCTTCGCTCGTTTGTAAAGAGCCTCCAGGTAAATGTGACTGCGATCGAGCAGCAGCTCCGAAGTGTTGACCGGGAGGTCGTGAATCAGATTTTGCAGAAAGTGACAGAGTATGAGCTCTCGATTCCGAGAATGGATACAGAGATTGATGAGCAGATGATTTATGACAAAATGAAGGGGCGTTGGGAAAGTATTTCCGAGTGGTTTTCAGGAAAAGACGGGATGGAATCGGAAGCGGGAAAAGTGTTTGATACAACAAACGAAATCATCCGGAAGATTACCAGATATGCCACACGAATCAGTGAGATGAGCAATCAGGGCTCAAATCGGCGGGAGGAATATAAAAAGCTGGCGGACATATTTGGAAAGTGCAGGGATATCAACGAGGCACATCGACTGTCAGCGGTCGTATTCGGGATCGAGAAGCCGCTCCATCTCAAAGGAGAATTGAGCAGAGAGACAGACAGCATTAACAGTGGTGTATATGAGGAAGAAGCATATGCCGTGACAGTCACTCCTAGAGTGCGCACCTACAAACAAAAAGCCAGAAGAAGCGGTATCGTCGACCGGTCAAAAGAGAAGGAAGAGATGCGGCTGCTGATGATCAGGAGGTTGGAAGAGGAGCGGAAGCTGCTCAAGAGTTATATACATAACGGACGACTTGAGTTTGCAAGTCTTCCGGTGATCGAACCACCTGTACGGGATATGTTTCTTCTGTGGCTTTCAAAGGCTCTGGAAAGGAAGAATCATCGTGCAAAAACAGAAGACGGGCAGATGTATTATATTGAACGGGCAGATGTGAAAGAGTATTGTATGTTAGAATGTACAGATGGAACATTTCAGATGCCTGATTATACAATTGTGTTTGAAGATGGGGAATCAAAATGAGAACGTTGGAATTATTATTAAACCGCCGATGGATTTTAAAATCCAGAGAGAGGGAGCTTTATTATCAGGTGAAAGAAGCGCTTTCATCGGGAGAAGAGAAGAAATTCCTGATGGAGAAGCTCGGGTATCAGGTGATCGTGAATCCGTATATGATCAAGGTAGAAAAGATGCCTGCAGTTCCGGAAAACTGGATGGGCATTTTAGAATTTAAAGAGCCGATTGAGTATGTGTTTTTCTGTCTTGTGCTCATGTTTCTGGAGGATAAAGAGGCGGAAGAGCAATTTGTATTGTCAGAATTGACAGAATATGTACAGAGCCAGTATCAGGAGGAGCAGATCGACTGGACAGTTTACCGGTACAGACGTCATATGATCAAGGTTATGAAATACTGTGTAGTCATCGGCATTCTGAATGTGGATGATGGAAGTGAAGAAGGATTTGCGAAAGATGATACCAGTGAGGTATTATACGAAAATACAGGAGCATCCCGGTATTTTATGAAAAACTTCACGCAGGACATCATGGGTTACACATCTGCAAAGGAGTTTGAAAAAGAAGAGTGGATCGATGTGAATGAAGACAGAGGAATTGTGCGCAGGCAGAGAGTATACCGAAAGCTTCTGATGTCGATGGGAATGTATAAGGATGCGGAATCAGAGGAGGATTTTGCCTATCTGAGAAATTACAGAAATATGATACAGGGGGACCTGGCAGAATTATTTGACTGTGAACTGCATGTACACAGCAGCAGTGCATTTCTCGTGCTGGGAGAAGAGTGCAGACTGGGGAGGTGTTTTCCGGAAGGAAATACACTTTCTGACGTTGTTCTTTTGACAAATCAACTGATACAGAAAAGAGTAACAGAGGGAAGGATTACCGTTCCACTGGACGAACAGATTTGTATTCCAAAGGAAGTTTTTCGTGCAATTGTGGAAGAATGCAAGGAAAAATTCGGAGAAGGTTTTAATAAGACGTACCGGGAGATGACGTTTGCCGAGTTTTATCGGGAAGTGGAAAGATATATGGAAGAGCTGATGCTGATAGAAATTGGAGCAGATCATGTGAAAATCAGACCGGCAGCAGGAAAAATCTATGGAAAATATCCGGAAGATTTTTTGAAAAACGGAGGAAGAGATGAATAGTAAATGGCAGATAAACAGAGTTGGATTGCTCGATTTTTGGTATTATGATGAGGAAGAATTTGATTTTCTGGATGGACGTATGCTGCTTCGAGGGGCGAATGGTTCCGGCAAATCGGTAACAATGCAGAGCTTTATTCCGCTTCTGCTGGACGGAAACATGCGTCCGGAGCGTTTGGATCCATTTGGTTCCCGCGCCAGAAAGATGGAAAACTATCTTCTGGAGGAGGGAGATGAGAGAGAAGAGCGCACAGGGTATCTTTACATGGAGTTAAAACGCCTGGAAAGTGAAGAATATCTGACACTTGGGATCGGACTTCGTGCGAGAAAGAATAAAAAGCTGGAATCCTGGTATTTCTGTGTGACGGACGGCAGGCGTGTGGGAAAAGATTTGTTTCTGTATAAAGATGTGGAAAATAAGATTACCTGCTCGAAAGGAGAACTGAAATACCGGATCGGTGAGGGCGGCAAAGTGATGGAAACACAGGGAGAGTATGCCCAGTGCGTCAACCGCCTCCTTTTTGGTTTTGAGACACAAGAGGAATACAAAGAGCTTCTGGAGCTTTTGATCCAGCTGCGTACACCGAAGCTTTCCAAAGACTTTAAGCCGACCGTGATTAATGAGATTTTAAGCAGTTCGCTTCAGACACTTTCGGAAGATGATCTACGTCCGATGTCCGAGGCAATCGAAAACATGGACAATCTGAAAACAAATCTGGATACATTAAGCGAAAGCATTCACGCAGCGCGGCAGATTGAAAAGGTATACGATCAGTATAATCAGATTGTGCTTTATGACAAGGCGCTGCTGTTTTCAGATGCAGGGAAAGCATATGAGAACTGTATGAAAAATGGAAAACAGATTACGGAAGATCTGGCGATTCATATGGAAGAACTCAGGAAGGAAGAACAGCATTATGAAGCTCTGAAACAGGAAGAGGAAATTTTAAAAGAGGAAAAAACCTCTCTGGATAAAAGTGATGCGGCACAGTTAAAAGAGCAGGAGAGTAAGTTGAAAGCAGAGCTTCTGGAGAGAGTAAAGGAGCAGCAGACAAAAGAAAAACAGGAACAGGAAAAGAAAGAAAAACAGATCGATACAGAAGAAAAGATAAAAGCAGAAACAGAAAAAACAGAACGTATCTGGGAAGAGATTGAAAGTTGTCTGGAAGAGATGGAAACAGAACTGGAAGAAATTCCGTTTGATGAGTTTACATTTTTGAAGAATGATATCTTACAGGATCGGGAAAAAGAACAGAGTTTTTCTTCACATCACCAGCTTTTGAATGACTATACAAAGAAAGTAGAACAGGGAAAAGAGGCTCTTTTGGAAGAAAAGAACAGCCAGGAAAAATATGATCGCTGTCTTCTGGAGTTGGATGTCTGCAGGGAGGAAAGAAATCTTGCAGAAAAGGAAATGCAGCAATATGAGAACCTTCTGCATGAGACAAAGTCAGAATTGACAGAGCAGATGTATTTATGGGAAAAACAAAATCAGGAGCTTCACCTTCTTCCGGAGACCATGCAGGAAATCTCAAGGAAAATAGAAAGCTATGAAATGGGAAGCGATTATTCAGAAATCCGGGAACTGGCCAGGCCAAAGCTATATGAACTGGAACGACAGTTTTCTGAGAATAGAATGGTACTGGAGCGAAATCTGCAGGAAGAGCAGGAGAATCTGTATCAGGCAGAAACAGAGTTGGAAGAGTGGAAAAATCAAAAGGATCCTGAACCAGAACAGCCGGATTGTGTAAAGGCAAACCGAGAGCTGCTAAAGGAGAAAAAAATTCCGTATTTCCAGTTTTATAAGACCATAGAATTTGACCAGATATTAGAGGAAGAGCGCAGAAATCATCTGGAAGAAGCATTGCTAGAGATGGGCATACTGGATGCGCTGATTGTTCCTAAGGAGTATCGGGAACAGGTCTATGCTCTGGACAAAGGAGTATGCGATCGTTATCTGTTCAGCGATGTGGCACATGTCAGGGAAAGTCTGCAGGAAGTGCTGGAAGTGGAGAATGGGGAAAATGATATTTTGTTTTATCAGAATATTTCCAATATTCTTTCTGCGATTGGATTTGGTGATACACATGCAGAGCACGGAGATTCCTGGATTGATGCCAATGGGAATTACCGCATCGGCGTTCTGGAAGGAACGATCACCGGGGAATATCAGGCGCGCTTTATCGGGGTGCGTGCAAGGGAAAAGTACCGGAAGGAAAAGATAGAAGAATTGACCGGACTCTGCGAACAGCTCAGAGCCAGTGTTGAAGATTTAGAAAAACAATTGGCAGAAAACAGAGCGCGGACAGAAACATTGCAGGCAGAATGGAAGTCATTCCCGGGAGAGGAAGATTTAAAGACAGCGGCAAAAGAATTTTCTGATCGCGAATATAAGTTAGAACGAAAAAATAAAAGACTCTGGGAGCATCAGGAACTGGCAGAAAAAGAAAGAAAAGCACTGGATGAGGTACGCATCCGGGTACGGGAGATCTGTGGAAAATGTTATCTTTCGCCAAGATTGGATTTGTTTACACAGGCTCTTTTGGCATTGCACAGATATAAAGAAATTCTTTCCCAGCTTCAGGTTGCGCATGGCAAGTATCAAAATAGTCTCCGGTATATCATGAGCCAGAGAGACTATCTGGAAGAACTGGAGCTTGATCTGGATGATATTCGTTACGAATTCAATCGGATCTGTCTGAAAGTCAGAGAAGTGGAAGGATTTCTTGCGTCCGTTCAAAAGCAGCTGGAGCTGACAGATTATGAAGAAATTAAAGAACGCCTGGATCATTGTGTAGAACGCCTTGGAAAACTTCCGGGAGAACGAGAGGCCTGTGTCAGGAATCAGGCGGCACTTCGAAAAGAGACGGAAGTACTGCAGGAAAAAGAAAGAGAAAATGAACTCAGACAAAAGGAACTGCTTGAGAAAAAGGAAAAATATCAGAATGTATTTGAACAGGAATATCAGCTTGGGTATGCAGAGCGAGTATTTGTTGTTACAGAGGATTTGGAAGATCAGGCGAAAAAGATCTGCAGCCAGTTTGCAGGAAGTTTTGGAAACAAGAAGCAGAGCGATCTGTTTGGAAGTCTTCAGGAAGCCTATCATCAGAACCGAGGATATCTGCTGGATTACCAGATCACACTGCAGTCCCTGTTTGAAGAGCTGGATGGAGAGGGCAGTTTTCTGGATGTAACGGTGAAGCGAATTGATATTTTGGCAAAATACCGTGGAATGCCGGTAAAATTTAAGGAACTGATTGAAAAAATGAATGAGGATGCCGAAGTATTAAAACGTCTTTTAAGTGATCGGGACAGAGAATTGTTTGAAGATATTCTGGCAAATACGATCAGTAAGAAAATTCGTGGAAAGATCCAGGCCAGCAAGCGCTGGGTGGAAAAAATGAATACACTGATGGAATCCATGCAGACATCAAGTGGATTGAAGCTGAGCCTCAGATGGAAAAATAAGAGGGCAGAAAAGGAAGAGCAGCTGGATACAAGAGCATTGGTAGAATTATTGCAAAAAGACGTGGAAATTATGCGTGAGGAAGAGGTAGAAAGTCTTTCCAGACATTTCCGTTCCAAAATTGAAGAAGCGAGAAAAATTTCCGGGGATATGGGATCGGTTCAATCGTTCCATGCCACAATGCGGGAAGTTCTGGATTATCGAAAATGGTTTGAATTTCAGTTGGAATGCCAGAAAACGGGAGAGAAAAAGAAAGAATTGACAGACCGTGTATTCTTTACGTTTAGTGGCGGTGAGAAAGCAATGGCAATGTATGTCCCGCTTTTTTCGGCAGTGGTGGCAAAATATGCGGGGGCACGTCCGGATGCGCCGAAGCTGATTTCACTGGATGAAGCGTTTGCCGGTGTTGATGAGACCAATATCAGGGATATGTTCCGTCTGATGGTCGAGTTTGAATTCAACTTTATGATCAATTCTCAGATTTTATGGGGCGATTACGATACAGTTCCGGGGCTTGCAATTTATCAGTTGATCCGTCCGGAAAATGCAAAGTTCGTATCAGTGATCCGCTATATCTGGAATGGAAAAGTAAAGGTGATGCTTACAGGAGAGGAATCGTGAAAGCAGAAGAGAAACAGAAGTTGATGCAGGAGTGTTTACAGTATTTTCGTGAGCGCCCTGT
>ERZ1106969.696-NODE-696-length-31500-cov-8.298076_pt1 | contig 31500 bp, 25 predicted proteins | sample MGYA00403685_ERZ1106969 | MGnify/ENA primary metagenome ERZ1106969 (study PRJEB35170, sample SAMEA104062416) | human gut metagenome | biome: human gut; feature: human-associated habitat; material: faeces | place: Denmark | collected 2012-05-18 ... | reverse complement strand
CTTGGAACAGATTTGGATTTTTCGTTTATTTTCTGGAAAATTGTGATAAGATATAGAATAGGTTTTAAAAAAATCGGGCTGGGGAGTTTTGATTCAAGTAGAGGAAAGGGGAGAGTATATGCCGACAACATATACACATTATCGATTTGGAAAAGAGGTTCTGGAGGCACTTCCAAGAAGAATCCGGACAGCAATAGAGAAAAATCGGGAAATCTTTGATATCGGTCTGCATGGACCGGATATTTTATTTTATTATCATGCCCTGATTCCCAATGCAGTGAGTGGTCAGGGATATGGGATGCACAGAAAACAGGCAGATTCATTTTTTGAAAATGCAAAACAGGTGATCCGGGATGCAGAAGATAAAACCAAAAGCAGGGCATATATTTACGGATTTATTTGCCATTTTGTATTGGACAGTGTGTGTCATCCGTACATTGAAAAGATGATGCAGAAAAGTGGGATCAGCCATTCTGAAATAGAGATGGAGTTTGATCGGTATTTGTTGTCAGAAGACGGATTCGATCCAGTGGTCTACAAATTGACACAGCATATTCATCCTACGGAGAAACATGCAGAAATCATTGCGCCATTTTTTGAAAATGTTACGCTTCGTCAGGCAAAACAAGCTCTTTTAGGAATGGATTTTTGTCATAAAGCGTTGTATGCTCCTGGAAAAATGAAGAGAAGTCTGGTGTTTGGTGCAATGAAGGCTGTCCGGCAGTATGAAAGATTTCACGGGCTGGTGATGAGTATGCAAGCAAATCCAGAATGCAGAGAATACTGTCTGTTATTGAAGAAGCTTTATGAAAGCGCTATTGCTGTGGCAGTGGATCTGATTATGAAATATCAGAACTACCTGCTTGGAACAGCGGAACTTCCAGAACGATTTTGCTGTACGTTCGGAGCTGGTGACAAGTGGGAGGAACTGGTGTTGTGAGTAAGAAAGCATGGGTATTTGGCGTTCTGACAGGGTTGTTGTTTTTGCATATTCCCATGACAGCTAAGGCACAGATTGCATCTTCAGATGCATTCCGGAATTTAAAATGGGAGCTGGTCAAAGAAGATGTGATCGAGACGGAGCATGGAGTCATCCAGTCGGTTTGTGCAACGGAAGATTACATTATTTGTATGGAGAATATTCTGGACGGAAGCGGGCAGCCGGATATTGTAAAAGCATATTACCGCAATGATCGGGATGCACAGGGGAATCCGGTGGAGCCTTATTCTCTTGCGATGCAGGTTCAGGAGACGGACTATGAGCATGCGAACGGGATGGCGTATAATCCAAATACGAATGAGATCGCAGTCAGTCTTTATACCAGTTATCAAATAGAAAACAGAGGCTGCCTTTTTATTATGGACGCAGATACACTGAAATTCAAACGTAAGGTGCAGGTGTCAGATTCTTATAATATTCTGGGAATCGGATACGATTCGACGAATGACCGCTATGTGATCCAGACGAATAAGGCAGGAGACTATCAGTTTAAACTCTTGAATTCAGAGTTTCAGGTAACAGAAGACCTGGGGGATCTGGGTGGATACGAAGGAGATGGAAATTACCAGGATCTGTGTGTGGCGGAGGATTATATTTTGAATTTTCCGTTGACGTTGTTTTCGGGGAATGGTGATTTTCTCAATGTATATTCTCTTTCGCAGAAAAAATGTCTGTATTATGAAAAACTGGATTTTCAGTTTGAAGATGCAGTGATCCGGGATGAACCAGAGTCAATCTGTGAACTGGAGCCAGGCGTTTTTCTGGCAGCTGTGAATGTTGCCTTGTCCGATGGAACAAGTAAAGTCAGACTGTATAAAACAGAGGTGCCATATCAATACGAAATTGCAGTGAAGATACAGATGGGAGAGGACAAGCCGTCCGTGTCGAAGAAAACAGTAATGCGCGGGGATACGTTTGAGGCAGACTATCCGGAAAAAGAAGGATACAAGATTGCATCTGTCAAAGTAGACAAAAAGGAAGTAGATCTGGAAACATATCAAAGCAGATATCCTTTGAAATCGATACAAGGTGCACATACGATTTCAATCATTTATCGGGAAAAACTGGCTTTGTGGAAAATCATAGTGCCGATTTGCATAGGAGTCGTCTTTTTCATGGCCGGATTTTGCTTCTATTTGAAAGTCCTGCAGATACGAAGGATCCGCAAGCGTAAACTGGAGGCTGAAAAGCGCCGCAGAGCACGGATTAAATGGCAGAACGATGAATGGAATATCGATGAAATTTATTGAATTTTCAGAAACAGTTCACAAAAAAAGAACTGTTTCTTTTTTTGCCCCATGATATAATGAAACAGGAGGGATAGCGTATGGATGCATTTGTGAAATTGGAAAATATTACCAAGATTTATCATATGGGAGAAGTTGAAATCCGGGCGGTAGATGGGATCGATTTTTCCATACAGAAAGGCGAATTTGTCGTAATCGTAGGACCAAGTGGGGCCGGAAAAACGACCGTTTTAAATATTTTGGGCGGGATGGATACTTCAACCAGTGGGAAGATCACGGTAGATGGACAGGACATTACGAAGTACAGTGAACGGAAGCTGACAGGATATCGCAGGGATGATATTGGGTTTGTATTTCAGTTCTATAATCTGATCCCGAATCTGACTGCACTTGAGAACGTAGAGATGGCACTTCAGATCTGTAAGAATCCGCTGGATGCCAGAGCCGTATTAAAAGAAGTTGGTCTGGAAGACCGGATGGATAATTTCCCGGCACAGCTTTCCGGAGGAGAGCAGCAGAGAGTTTCGATTGCGAGAGCACTGGCGAAAAATCCCAAATTGCTTTTGTGCGATGAGCCGACAGGCGCACTGGATTATAATACAGGCAAGGCGATCCTGAAGATTTTACAGGATATGTGCAGAGAAAAGGGAATGACGGTGATCGTGATCACACATAATTCGGCGCTGGCTCCGATGGCAGACCGGCTGATTAAGATCAAGAACGGAAAAGTATCCAGTATGAAAGTCAATGAGAGTCCGGTTTCGATTGATGAGATTGAATGGTAGGGTGATAAGATGAGAAAGAAAGCACTGAGAAAAGATTTTTATATGGAAATCCGAAAAAGCTTCGGAAGATTTCTCTCCATCTTTTTTATCGTTGCTATCGGAACTGCATTTTTTTCAGGAATTCGTGCAGCGGAGCCGGATATGCGGCTGTCAGGGGATGCATATTTTGATCAGCAGAGACTGATGGATCTGCAGGTAGTCAGTACGATGGGACTGACTGAGGAAGATCTGCAGGCAATACGTAAGATACAGGGAGTAGAAATGGCACAGCCGGTCTATTCTATGGATGCCTTGTGTGATGTGGACGGGAGTCAGAAGGTAGTCCATATTTTTTCAGATCCGGGCAGCATAAATACATTGACGTTAGAAGAAGGTCGGATGCCGGAAACAAAGGCAGAATGTGTGGCGGATGCAGATTTTCTCACATCCAGTGGATATCGGATCGGAGATACGATCACGTTTTTGACGGATACAGGTTCGGAAGTAAAAGAAGAACTGACGCAGAGCAGTTTTCAGATCGTGGGAAGTGTGAGCAGTCCTCTTTATATTTCTTTTTCCAGAGGAAGCAGCATGATCGGAAATGGAAGTGTCAGTGGGTTTATTTCGGTGCTTCCGGAGAGTTTTCAGATGGATGCTTATACGGAGATTGCAATCCGTGTAAAAGGAGCAGAAGCAAAGACGGCTTTTCTGGATGAATATCAGGATCTGGTAGATGAGACAAAAGTGCGGATCGAAGAGATTCGGACAACGAGGGAGGACATCCGGAGAGAGGAATTGATACAGCAGATGGATCAAAAGCAGACAGAGTTGCTGGCACAGGTTCCGCCGGAGGCCATGGAAATAGCAGTTCCGCAGATCGAGCAGCAGATTGGTCAACAAAAGGAGAAGCTAAAGCAAGGGAAATGGTATGTCAATGACAGGGAAGATATGACAGAATACCGTGGATACGGGGAGAATGCAGATCGGATGCGTGCGATCGGGAGCGTATTCCCGGTACTGTTTTTCCTTGTTGCGGCATTGATCAGTCTGACATCTATGACGCGAATGGTGGAAGAGCAGAGAACACAGATCGGAACACTCAAAGCATTGGGATATTCCAGACATTCGATTGCCGGAAAGTATCTGGGATATGCGTTTTGGGCAACCGTGGGAGGCTGTGTGTTTGGCGTCCTTCTGGGGGAGAAGTTACTGCCTTATATTATTGTGACAGCGTATGGGGTTATGTATCCGCATATGCATACAGTTGAAATTCCATATAACCTTTATTATGGAGTTTCTGCATCATTGACAGCGCTTGTGTGTACAATGGGAGCAACATTGTTTTCCTGCTACAAGGAATTGAGGGAACAGGCAGCGCAATTGATGCGTCCGCCCGCTCCCAGGAAAGGAAAGCGGGTGTTTCTGGAGAAGATTCCGTCGTTATGGAGACAGTTTAATTTTATATGGAAGGCAACGATCCGCAATCTGCTGCGTTATAAAAAGCGGTTTTTTATGACCGTATTCGGAATCGGAGGATGCATGTCCCTTCTGTTGGTAGGGTTTGGTCTGCGAGATTCTATTTTTGACATTGCGCAGCTGCAGTATCATGACCTTCAGCTTTACGATGCGAATATCATATTAAATACCAGTGCCAGTGAACAGGCCCGGAATAACGTAGAACAAGATCTGTATTGGGATGACCAGGTCGATCAGACAGCGGTCGGGTATCTTGGTCAGGTGAAAATCAGGCACGAAAGAGAGGAACAGGAAGTGTACTTAAATGTCCCGGAGGATCTGCATGATTTTGAAGAATTGGCAGTGTTTCGGGATCGCAAGTCACATACACGGTATGACCTGAACGTAGAAGGGGTGATTCTGACAGAGAAGATGGCAAAGCTCCTGGACGTGAAACCGGGAGATACGATCACCATCTGTCAGGAAGGAAAAGAAGATGTCCAGGTAAAGATTGGAAAGATCTGTGAGAACTATATCGGGCATTATCTGTATATGACACCAGAGGTCTATCAGTCCCTGTATGGAGAGGATCTGCAGTACAACTGCGTATATTTCCGGATGAAGGAAGGATATGAGGATCAGTTGGAGATTTTTGGGGAGAATGTTTTAAAAGGAGAAGGCGCACTGAATATCAGCTATACATACTCTATTGAGGAGCAGCTGGATGAGATGCTTGGAAGTCTGGATATCGTTATGGCAGTGCTTGTGATTTCAGCAGGAATGCTGGCATTTGTTGTTTTATACAATCTGAACAGTATCAACATCACAGAGAGAAGAAGAGAGCTTGCAACCTTAAAGGTGCTTGGATTTTATGACAAGGAAGTGTCTGCCTATGTATACCGCGAGAATATGATACTGACTGTGATCGGCGGTATTACCGGCATGATTCTGGGAAATATCCTGCATCGGTTTGTGATCGTGACGGTAGAAGTAGATTCTACGATGTTTGGACGAAATATAGAATCAGCCAGCTATGGATATAGTTTCCTGATCACACTTGCTTTTTCGGTACTGGTGAATCTGGTGATGTACTTCAAGCTCAAAAAGATCGATATGGTGGAGTCATTGAAGAGTGTAGAATAAGAAAGGATTTCACATTACGGACATAAATATCTGCTATGATGAAGCAAAGAATGGCAGGACAGGAGTGAGAAAAGTATGGACAAAACAAAAATTTTAGTAGTAGATGATGAAAGCAGAATGAGAAAACTGGTAAAAGACTTTCTTGTGAGACAGGGATATACGGTATTAGAAGCAGGAGATGGTGTGGAAGCAATGGACTGTTTCTATGAAGATAAGGAGATTGCGTTGGTCATTCTGGACGTGATGATGCCCAGGATGGATGGATGGCAGGTTTGCAGAGAAATCCGCATGCATTCAAAAGTGCCGATCATTATGCTGACAGCAAGATCAGAAGAACGGGATGAGCTGCAGGGATTTGAATTGGGAGTTGATGAATATATTTCCAAGCCGTTCAGTCCTAAAATTCTCGTGGCAAGAGTAGAAGCGATTCTCAGGAGAACGCAGGGAAGCGGGAATGCAGACGAACTTTCAGCGGGTGGTATCGTGGTGGATAAGGCGGCACATACAGTTGCCAGTGATGGTATGCCGGTGGATTTGAGCTTTAAGGAATTTGAGCTGTTGACCTATTTTATGGAGAATCAGGGAATTGCTCTTTCAAGAGAGAAAATTTTGAATAATGTATGGAATTACGATTATTTTGGAGATGCCCGAACCATTGATACGCACGTAAAGAAACTCAGAAGTAAATTAGGAGATAAGGGTGAATATATCAAAACAATCTGGGGAATGGGCTATAAGTTTGAGGTAGAAGAATGAAACATTCAATCAAAAGACAGATGACAGTCGTATTCAGCGGCCTGATCATTTTCATTCTGGTGATGATGTTCCTTGTATATTCAAAATGTCTGGAGACTTATTACATCATGCATAAAGAAGCCGATCTTCTGGAAGTACACAAGACAGTAGGGACTGCACTGGCACAGGGAAATACAGAGGACGAGCGGGCATGGAAAGTGATGGAACGCACGAACATTTCGATGCTTGTCTTACAGGATAATCAAGTGATTTTTTCCCCGAGGGGAGATAAGGAACAGCTGGTCAGTCAGCTGCGCGGTTATGTATTCAACCAAAACCAGGATGATGGAGAGCTTTTGAAAAGTACGGACAATTATGAAGTGCGGAAGATCAAAGATCCGATAGCGGGCATTGATTATCTGGAAATGTGGGGAACTTATTCTACAGGAGCCATTTTTATTTTGAGAAGTCCGTTGGATAGCATTTGGGAGAGCACAGCACTTGCGAATAAGCTGTTGGTTTATGTGGGAATTGCGGCGCTGGTTCTGGGAGGCATTCTGGTCTCTTTATTTGCAAGAAAGATTACAGAACCGATCACAGAGCTTGCGTTTCTTTCACGCCGGATGTCAGAACTTGATTTTGATGCAAGATATACCGGAGGCGGAGAAGACGAGATTGGAATACTGGGAAATAATTTCAATATTATGTCAGAGCGTCTGGAGAAGACAATTTCCGAATTGAAGCGTGCTAATAATGAGTTATTGAAGGACATCGAACAAAAAGAAAAAATCGAGGATATGCGAAATGAATTTTTGGGAAATGTTTCTCACGAATTAAAAACGCCGATCGCATTGATCCAGGGATATGCAGAAGGACTGAAAGAAGGCATCAATGATGATCCGGAAAGCCGGGAATTTTACTGTGATGTGATCATGGATGAAGCCTCCAAGATGAATCTGATGGTAAAAAATCTTCTGACATTGAATCAGCTGGAATTTGGCAATGATGAAGTGACGTTTGAGCGGTTTGATGTATCCAAATTGATTCAGGGTGTTATCCAAAGCTGTGAGATTCTGATCCAACAGGCAAATGCAAAGGTCGATTTTATCGGAGACAGCCCGGTCTATGTATGGGCAGATGAGTTTAAAACAGAACAGGTGATCCGCAATTACCTTACGAATGCCATTCATCATGTAGACAATGAACGCAGGATAGAAGTGCGTATTTTCTCCCAAAATGATATTGTAAGAGTGTCTGTGTTCAACAGTGGACATCCAATCCCGCAGGAAGATCTTGCAAAATTGTGGGACAAGTTTTATAAGGTAGATAAAGCACATACAAGAGAGTATGGGGGAAATGGAATCGGACTGTCGATTGTTAAGGCAATCATGGAATCTTTCCACCAGAAATATGGGGTCAGAAATTTTGACAATGGGGTGGAATTCTGGTTTGAACTGGACGGGAAATCAGCTTTACATGAACAGAAAAATGCGGTAAAATAATCTGCAAATGCAGGCATACAATGTGCCAACTGGAAACAGGAGGTATTTTGTATGCCTTTTTTAGAACAAGACCGTTCAGATGAAAGGAGTACACAAATGACAGCAATTATTGATTATGGTGCAGGAAACATCAAAAGTGTGGAAAAAGCGCTGCTTTCTCTCGGGCAGGAAGTTGTGATCACAGATGATAAAGAGACAATTCTGAATGCGGACAGGATCATCCTTCCAGGAGTCGGAGCATTTGGTGATGCTATGGCACAGCTTGAGAAGACTGGTTTAGATGCAGTGATCCGGGAAGCAGTAGAGAAGAACATTCCGTTTCTTGGAATCTGTCTTGGGCTGCAGCTGTTGTTTGAAAAAAGCGAGGAGGCTCCCGGAGTAAAGGGACTTGGAATTTTAAAAGGTGAAGTGAAGAAGATACCGGCAGAACAAGGACTGAAAATTCCACATATGGGGTGGAATTCCCTGCATTTTGCACATGACGGAAAGCTGTTTCATGGAATTGAAGAAGGTTCCTATGTGTATTTTGTACACTCCTATTATCTGAAAGCAGAGGAAGAATTTATTGTGAAAGCATCCACAGAATACGGGGTTTCGATCCATGCCTCTGTGGAGAAAGACAATGTATTTGCCTGTCAATTCCATCCGGAAAAAAGCAGTGAGACAGGGTTGAAGATTTTGAAAAATTTTGTAGAGCTGTAAGGGGGAAGATGTGATGTTTACAAAGAGAATTATTCCATGTCTGGATGTAAATAACGGACGTGTTGTAAAAGGTGTGAACTTTGTAGATTTAAAAGATGCAGGAGATCCGGTGGAGATTGCAAAGGCATATGACGCTGCAGGTGCGGATGAACTTGTATTTTTGGATATTACGGCATCTTCTGACGGACGAGGAACCGTAGTGGATATGGTGCGGGAAGTAGCCAGGTGTGTGTTCATTCCGTTTACAGTAGGTGGTGGAATCCGCACCGTGGAAGATTTCAAAGTACTGCTTCGCGAAGGAGCGGATAAGATTTCCATCAATTCTTCCGCGATTGCCAATCCACAGCTGATCCGGGATGCCGCAGACAAATTCGGCAGTCAGTGCGTAGTTGTAGCAATTGATGCCAGAAAGAGAGAAGACGGAAGCGGCTGGAATATTTATAAAAATGGGGGGCGTGTGGATGTTGGACTGGATGCAGTCGAGTGGGCCAAAACCGTGGAACGTCTTGGTGCAGGAGAGATCCTTTTGACCAGTATGGATTGTGATGGGACAAAGGCAGGGTATGATCTGGAATTAACCAGAGCTGTTGCACAGAGTGTATCCATTCCGGTGATCGCATCCGGAGGCGCAGGCACGATGGAGCATTTCAAAGAGGCGCTGACAGAGGGAGGCGCAGATGCAGCATTGGCAGCCTCATTGTTTCATTATAAGGAACTGGAAATCCGGCAGGTCAAGGAATATTTGAGAAATCAGGGGATTTCTGTTAGATTGTAGAGGAAGAAAGAGAGGAAGTGAACAGCATGTCCGGAATCAATGGAGACTGGTATGAAGCATTAAAAGGGGAATTCAAAAAGCCCTACTACAAAACATTATTTAATACAGTAAATGAGGAGTATCGGACAAAACAGATTTTTCCTCCGGCAAATGATATTTTCAATGCATTTCATCTGACGCCGCTGAAAGATGTGAAGGTCGTGATCCTGGGACAGGATCCATACCATAATGTCAATCAGGCGCATGGACTTTGTTTTTCCGTACAAAAGGGAGTGCAGATCCCGCCCTCTCTGGTGAATATTTATAAAGAACTGCAGGATGATCTTGGCTGTACAATCCCGAATCACGGGTGCCTGACCAAATGGGCCGGGCAGGGCGTACTGATGCTCAATACCGTGTTGACTGTACGGGCACATCAGGCCAATTCCCATCGGGGAATTGGTTGGGAAGAATTTACAGATGCAGCGATTATGGCGGTCAATGCACAGGATCGTCCGATTGTTTTTATCTTATGGGGAGCGCCGGCACAGCGGAAAAAGAGGATGCTGAATAATCCGAAGCATCTGATCCTTGAGGCGCCGCACCCAAGTCCCCTGTCTGCATACAGAGGATTTTTCGGCAGCAGGCCATTTAGCCAGACCAATCGTTTTCTGGAAGAGCATGGTGTGGCACCGATTGACTGGCAGATTGAATAGTGGTTATCTGTCATTTAGATATTGGAACAGCTGCTGTACAGTATGCTCTACCATTTCTTGCTGATAGAGATAGTAGACTTTGTTATTTCCCATTTCGGTGTTTACAAATCTATTTAAGTACAGTTGATTCATATGATGGGAGATGGTTGCAGTTGTTAAAGTGAGCCTTTTTACCAGTTCACGCTGGTAGATGGGCTCTTTTGTTGTATTGAGAAATGCCTGAAAAATTTTCATGCAGCAGCCCTGGATACAAAACAGTCCGATCCATGCAGGCAGAGCAGCAGAAAGCCTTTTTTCTGATAATCTTAAGAAAACATTAATGATTTACCCAGAAAATATTTTTAAAATCTTTTATATAATAGACTGCATTGGGAGAGGAGGTATGTCGTGAAAAAGGTCATAGAAGTGAAAAATTTATACAAACTGTATAAGCTTGGAGATTCTGCGGTAAGAGCCCTCAACGGAGTCAGCCTGGAGATTTATGAAGGGGAATTCTGTGCGATCGTGGGAACCTCCGGTTCTGGAAAATCGACCATGCTGAACATGCTGGCAGGTCTGGAAAAACCGACAAAAGGTGAAGTGATCATAGATGGACAGCATATTGAAAATTTAAAAGAAGATGAGCTCGTGAAATACCGGAGAGAAAAAGTGGGATTTATTTTTCAGTCGTTTCAGTTGTTGGGCAGCATGAATGCACTGGAGAATGTGGCCCTGCCGTTGAGTTTTCGCGGGGTTCCAAGAGCAGAACGTCTAAAGAAAGCAGATAAGATGTTGGATCTGGTGAAGCTTGGGAAACACAAGAAGCATCTTCCCAATCAGATGTCGGGGGGACAGCAGCAGAGAGTGGGGGTTGCAAGAGCACTTGTCGTAGATCCAAAGATTATTTTTGCGGATGAACCAACAGGAAATCTGGATTCACGAACATCCCAGGAAGTGATGGCGCTGATGCAGCAGGTTGTCAGGGAGCAGAAAAAGACGTTGGTCATGGTAACCCATGATGACCATCTGGCAGGCTATGCGGACCGTATTTTCCATATTATAGATGGAAAGATCGTCAAGGTAGAGAACAATCGAAAAAAAACAGAGGAATGTAACAAGCAGGGAGGAAAAGAGCAATGAAACGATGGAAACAGGCAGTGGGAGTGATCATAAGTTTTGCGCTGGCAGTGGCAATGCTGCTTCCGATCAGCGCGCAGGCAGAAGAGAGTGGAATTCCTACGATCAGGCTGACACTTGGAAACGGACAGACAACACCGCAATTTGCAGCGGGGGAGACAAGCGAACTGTTGATCCGGGTGTGGAACAAGGGAATGCAGGATGCGGAAAATGTAAAAATCTCACCGATCCTTGATGACGCAGCGAGCTGGCCGTTTGAGATTACAAATATGAATAATGAATTGGAATTAGGAAAGATTCAGGCAGGGCAGTATGCGGAGGCGGTATGGAAAGACTTAAAGATCCGGGAAGATATCGAGACAAAATCATACAAACTGGGATTTCAGGTTCTTTATGATGACGGGAAGAATCAATTTCAGACGACACCGCATATTTTTGTAAAGACAACTGCAAAGCCTGCAGAGCAGCCAAATGACAACGAACAGCCGGAAATCCCGCAGGAGCCACAAGATGGAGGCAATCTGTCAGGAAGTGTGATGAACAGTGAGCCGATCATCTCCGGAGGAGATGGTGGTTCGGGCGGTGGAACGTCTTCTGCTTCTGTACCGAGGGTAATCGTGACAGGATTCAATACAGATCCGGGAGAGGTCAATGCGGGCAGTAATTTCAGACTGATCATCCACTTGAAGAATACATCTGCGACAACAGGTGTTTCCAATATGCTGTTTGATCTTCAGGCACCGGCAGCAGGAACCGATGCAGCGGCAGAAGCACCTGCATTTTTACCGGCATCCGGTTCCAGTTCCATTTATCTGGACGGGATTCCGGCAGGCGGTACGAAGGATATCGCCATAGATCTGAATGCCCGGGCAGACTTGGTACAGAAACCATACAGTATCGCAATGTCCATGAAATATGAGGATGGAAATGCCGCACAGTATGAAAGTGCATCCAGTCTGGCAATTCCGGTCAAACAGGCGGCCAGATTTGAATTGAGTGAAATCGAGGTGGCTCCGGAATCCGTGGAAGTAGGAGAAGAAGCCAATATTACCTGCAGCCTTTACAATACGGGACGTATCAAACTTTACAATGTAAAAGTCAGATTTGAAGGAGAAGGGCTGACCGGAAAAGAACTGTTTATAGGGAATATTGAATCTGGTGCAACCGGATCGATCGATGGGATCGTGACAGCGAATCAGGAAATGGATGAAACGAAGAAATGTAAGATTGTGATTTCGTATGAGGATGAATCAGGAAAAAGCGCAGCGATGGAGAAGGAATTTGCTCTGACGGTGATCCCGGCTCAGAGTTCGGCAGGGGATATGATGCCGGTGGAAGCAGAAGTCACAGAAAAAAACTTTCCGGTTGTTCCTGTTGTGCTCGCAGTTGTAATTGTGGCAGGAATTGTTGCAATTGTGCTGTTTCGCAGACATAAAAAGAAAAAAATGGAGGTTTTGGAAGAGGAGGACTTGCTAAATGAGGTGGATCGATTTACTGAGGATGAGTAGCAACAGTCTGAAACGAAGAAAACTTCGGACATTTCTGACCGTATTAGGTGTTGTGATCGGTACGGCATCCATTGTCGTTATGATCTCTCTTGGCCTGGGGCTTCAGGAGACAATGTATCAGGAAATCGAGCAGTCCGGAGGTGTTACCAGTCTGACAGTTACCGGAAAAGACTCCATGCAGATGGGTGGTTTCTACATGGGAGACAGCAGTAATGAAGAAGAAGCGACGAAATATACGACCGATGAAGTGGTAGAACAATTGAAACAGCTGGAACATGTGGCGGATGTTCAGCCGATCCTGGAAGTTAGTGCCCTTTTAAAAAAGAACGGATATATTGGCTATTGTCCTCTGACAGGAATGACGGAAGAAGGGTTAAAAGGGTTGAATATCAAGCTGGCTGCGGGGGGAAGTCTTCCCAAAGCAGGAAGCCCTGAACTGGAACTGGTCATTGGGAATAATATCATCACAAATTTTTCAGAAGAGTCAACCGGAAAGATGTATTGGGAGACAGGTGTTCTTCCGGAAATTGATCTGGCAAACGAGTCGCTGTTTCTGATCCTGGATGAGCAGGCATATTATTCCAGCCAGTCTCCGTCAATGGGTGCATCCGATCCGGAAGGAGGAAACGGTACTACACAGCAGAACAGCGGACCGCCGAAAAAATATGTGGTGCATGCCAGCGGTATGGTAGAGGGAGATGTTGATACATATAATGTGCACTCTTATTCTGTGTATTGCAGTCTCGATACACTGAAAGCAATGTTGAAGAAAGAATTCCGGGGGAGAGCAATTCCGGGACAGCCAACGACAAAATCCGGAAAGCCCTACAAAGATTTTGTGTATACATCGATCAAAGTCAAAGCAGATGATATTGATCATGTAGATGCGCTGTCTACAGAGATTCGGAACATGGGATTTCAGGTCAATACAAATGTAGAATATATGAACAGTATGAAGAAGCAGTTTGCCATGGTACAGGCAGTGCTTGGTGGAATTGGTGCTGTTTCGTTATTTGTAGCGGCAATTGGAATCGCAAATACGATGATGATGTCCATTTATGAACGTACAAAAGAGATTGGCGTGATCAAAGTATTAGGGTGCAGCCTTCGAAATATCAAACAGATGTTCCTTTTAGAAGCCGCATTTATTGGATTCATTGGAGGACTGGTCGGAAATATTTTGAGTTTTCTACTCTCCTTTGCGATCAATGCAATTGTAGCGAACAGCGGGGCGATGGGGATGGAAGGAAATATTTCTTATATTCCGTTCTGGTTGGCAGCCGCATCTATGATCTTTGCTGTATTTGTAGGAATGGCAGCGGGATATTTCCCGGCACTGCGGGCAATGAGGCTGAGTCCGTTGGCTGCGATCCACAATGAATAAAGGCAGTGAATCTGCGATAAAATACCTGGGTGCAGGAAGTAAAGACTTTCTGTGCCCAGGTGTTTTTGTGAAAGTGGATGTTAAAATTTTGCCGGTTAAGGTAGAGAAGTTTGTACATTCGTGTTAAAGTAGAGTATATCTGCAAGAAAGTAACTGGATGGAGGAGAAAAACAATGTTTCGATTATGGGGAAAAGAATTTAAAGACAACCGGATGCTGCGGGACACCGTAATTTGCGACGATTCGGATGAGACACGTACACATAAAATTTTCAATGCGCTGGAGGAAATCTGTTATGAATTTGATCTGAGCAAGCCAATCTGGCTGGATGTAACGATCGCAGAATTTAAGAAGCATGCAAAGGCAAGGTTTTATCAGGATAATTTTGTGGATTCCATTGATTTTGATTATCTGGAGATCCAGATCATTGAGGAGTAGCATATGAATAAGAATACATTCAGCAACCGGGTGACATGGTACAATTTCATATTGTGTATTTTTGTGGTGTGGATTCATGCCCAGAATGTTGATCTGTTTACAGAAGTAGTGATGATCGATGGAAAACTACTGTTCAATCAGATTGAGCAGACGATCGTTTCCGATATTGCAGTGGTTGGTGTGGCAGGATTTTTCCTGTGTTCCGGATACCTGTTTTACAGAAATTATTCCTGGGGGAAAGTGCTGGAAAAATATAAGACGAGGTTTGTGGGCTTGTTGATTCCATATGTGATCTGGACGCTGCTTTACTATTTCATTCATGTAGGGGTATCCTATATCACCCCTTTACGGGCTGTGTTCAATGAACCACCGATCACAGTAACCTGGAAGGGAATCGTGGATGCGGTGCTCAATTACAGATACTGTGCGTTTTTATGGTTTTTACAGTTTTTGATCTTATTTGTTGTGATTTCTCCTCTGATCTATCTGCTGATCAGTAATCGATATATGGGAATCGTGGCGATCGTTCTTGTGCTGGTGATTGACAGTACGGGAATCTGCGGGGATCTGGCATTCGGCGGTGTACAGGCACAGGCGTTTTGCAACTGGCTGTTTATTTATATGACGGGTGGATATATCGGAGTTCACGGAAGCAGTGCAGTAGAAAGTAAGAATACAAGCTGGCTGCTGCTTTTGGCGAGCACGATCCTTGCAGTTCTGGCGTATTATTTTTTCAAACATTCGCCGAGTATGTTCACCAATCTGATGTATCTTCTGCTGTTTGCATCTGCCTTGTGGTGTCTGATCTGTAAATTGCCGCTTCCGATGGCAGCGAGCTGGCAAAAACATACTTTTATGGTATATATGACACATTTTCTGATCGCGCGGGGAATGAACGTACTGGTGAGTAAGTATCTTTCTGCTTCCATGTGGCCGGGAATCCTCTTGTTTTTCCTGCTTCCGGCGCTTTGCTTTGCACTAATCGCACTGTTTTGGCGAATCTGTGGAAAAGGACAGTCCTTTGTGTGGAAAATGTTGTCCGGAAACAGGTAGAGTGTGGAAAAGTTAAAAAAAGAGGACAAAAGTGTTTATGAGGATGCCAGGTTTCGATTTGATTTTGCAAAACTGTATTATCAAAAAGATGGGCAGACAGTAGTCCTTAGCAATACAGAACAGAAACTTTTAAAACTCCTGGTAGACAATCAAAAAACCACACTTAGCAGGCAGATGTTGATCGATCGGGTTGGGTGTTCTCATGCCTTTTCGGAAGCAGAATGGAAAAAAGTGAAACAGATGTATTCTATTGCAGGAGGTGCACTTAGTTTTATTCTTGCGTTGATCGGAGTTCTGAATTTTGTAAATGTGATTATAACATCCATTCTGTCAAGAAAACAGGAATTTGCGATGATGGAATCCATTGGAATGACCGTCGGGCAGCAGAAGTGGATTTTGCGCTTGGAAGGTCTGTTTTATGCAGTACTCACCATTTTCATCAGCGTGTCACTGGGAAGCGCAATTAGCTATGTGGTGGTGAGAGCGGTGACTGCTCAGATGTGGATGTTTGAGTATCATTTTACCTTGGTGCCGATTTTATACAGCATACCAGTATTGCTTCTGATCACCTGGCTGGTACCGGAATTCTGCTATCAAAGGATGCAAAAGATAACGGTAGTGAAACGGCTTCGTGAGGTAGAAAATTAGAAAAAAACCGACTTGACAAACAGGAATTGTCAGTGTAAAATGCAAAACATATCAGACAAAGGCGTCTTTTACGTATATTTTTACGTAGAGGGGGCCTTTTTTTGTTGTAATAAGAAAATCTGATTACAGGAGGGGCTTGATTATGTGTTCAATTATGGGATATTGCGGTGTTTGCGATGATCTGGAAGCGTTTCAGAAAGGGTTTGCTAAAACAATCTCCAGAGGTCCGGATGACAGCAGGATCGTAGATACGGGAAATGGCTTGCTTGCATTTCACAGACTTGCAATCATGGGACTGACAGATTCCGGAATGCAGCCATTTTCGCTTGGCGGTAGCTATGTGGTGTGCAATGGAGAAATCTACGGATTTGAGCGTCTCAAAGAAAGCCTTTCTGACCGTTATACATTTCAGAGTGATTCAGACTGCGAGGTGCTGCTTCCGCTGTATGAGACATGGGGAACTGAGATGTTCAAAATGCTGGATGCAGAGTTTGCCTGCATCATCTACGACGGAAAAACAGGAGACTACATTGCAGCGCGAGATCCCATCGGGATTCGTCCGCTTTATTACGGATATGATAAAAAGGGAGTTCTCGTACTGGCCAGTGAAGCGAAAAACCTGATCGGCTTGTGCGAAAAAGTCCGCCCGTTTCCACCCGGACATTACTATAAAAACGGAGAATTTGTCTGCTATTGTGACATTACCAGGGTAGAGGAAATCTGTTACGATGATCTGGAACTGGTATGTAAAAATATCCGGGAAAAACTGGTGACAGGAATTGAAAAACGATTGGTTGCAGATGCGAAAGTCGGATTTCTCCTTTCCGGAGGACTGGATTCTTCTCTGGTCTGTGCGGTTGCTGCCAAAAAGAGCAGGACTCCGATCCGTACATTTGCAATCGGGATGCAAAAGGACGCCATCGATCTGAAATATGCAAAAGAAGTGGCTGATTATATCGGAAGTGAGCATACAGAAGTGATTATTACCAGGGCAGAAGTACTCTCGGCGCTGGAAGAAGTGATCAAAATTCTGGGTACTTTTGATATTACAACGGTCCGGGCAAGCATTGGAATGTATCTGATCTGTAAAGCAATCCATGAGCAGACAGACATCCGGGTTCTGTTGACAGGAGAAATTTCGGATGAATTGTTTGGATATAAATATACAGATTTTGCTCCATCAGCAAAAGCATTTCAGGAGGAGTCCCAAAAACGTGTCAGGGAACTGCATATGTATGATGTGCTTCGGGCAGACCGCTGCATTTCCGTAAACTCCCTGGAAGCAAGAGTCCCATTTGGGGATCTGGATTTTGTACGTTATGTGATGGCGATCGACCCGGAGAAAAAGCAGAATGTCTATCAGAAGGGAAAATATCTGCTTCGTCATGCGTTTGAAAAAGAAGGATGCCTGCCGGATTCCATTCTCTGGAGGGAAAAGGCTGCATTTTCAGATGCGGTCGGACATTCTATGGTAGACGACCTGAAAGAATATGCACAGACTTGCTATACAGAGGAAATATTTGAAAAAGAATGTAAAAAATATACATATGCACAGCCCTTTACAAAAGAGTCTCTGCTGTATCGTCAGATTTTTGAAAAATACTATCCGGGACAGGCAGAAATGATTGCCGGATTCTGGATGCCGAACAAGGAGTGGGAAGGCTGTGATGTAACAGATCCGTCGGCTCGCGTACTGGCAAATTATGGTGCCAGTGGAGAGTAAAAGGTGTGAATAAAAAAGAGAGGAATAGAATCATATGAAAAAATACATGGAACAAGAAGCAACGAGCCTGTATCGGGAACAGTTTGAGCATGATAACTGTGGAATCGGTGCAGTGGTGAACAGCAAAGGAATCAAAAGTCATAAAACGGTAGAAAATGCACTGAAGATCGTAGAAAATCTGGAACACAGAGCAGGAAAAGATGCAGAAGGAAAGACCGGAGACGGTGTTGGAATCCTGCTGCAGATCTCTCACAAATTTTTCCAGAAAGTCTGTAAAGAGCAGGGGATTGATCTTGGAAAAGAGCGGGAGTACGGAATCGCCCAGTTTTTCTTTCCACAGGAGGAACTGCAGCGCAATCAGGCAAAGAAAATGTTTGAGATCATTGTAGAAAAGGAAGGACTGGAACTTCTTGGATTTCGTGAGGTGTCAGTACATCCGGAGGTTCTGGGAGAAAAGGCAAGAAGCTGTATGCCGCATATTGTGCAGGCATTCATAAAAAAACCGGAACATGTGGAAAAAGGGCTGGAGTTTGAGCGGAAATTATATATTGCACGGCGTGTGTTTGAGCAGAGCAATGATAATACGTATGTTGTCTCCATGTCCAGCAGGACGATCGTATACAAAGGAATGTTTCTGGTAGGACAGCTTCGGTCATTCTTTGAAGATCTGCAGGATCCGGATTATGAGTCTGCGATCGCACTGGTACATTCCCGGTTCAGTACCAATACAAATCCGAGCTGGGAGAGGGCGCATCCCAATCGCTTTATGGTGCACAACGGAGAGATCAACACCATTCGCGGAAATGCGGACAAGATGCTGGCAAGAGAAGAAACGATGGAATCCGATGCGTTAAAAGGAGAACTGCACAAAATCCTTCCGGTAGTAGATACCAGAGGATCGGATTCTGCAATGTTGGACAATACATTGGAATTCCTTGTGATGAGTGGAATGGAGCTTCCGTTGGCCATGATGATCGCAATTCCGGAGCCATGGAGTAAGAACACGACCATTTCTCAGGATGTCCGTGATTTCTATCAGTATTATGCGACAATGATGGAACCCTGGGATGGTCCGGCTTCGATTGTATTTTCTGACGGTGATGTCATGGGAGCAGTGCTGGATCGAAATGGTCTGCGTCCATCTCGTTATTATGTGATGAAAAATGGAGATCTGATCCTGTCTTCCGAAGTTGGTGTTCTGGAAGTTCCGGAAGAAGAGATTGTATTAAAAGAACGCCTCCATCCAGGAAAAATGCTGCTTGTGGATACAGTGAAGGGGAAAATTTATCAGGATGAAGAGCTCAAAGAAATGTATACAGCCAAACAGCCATATGGAGAATGGCTGGACAGCAATCTGGTAGAACTCAAAGATCTGAAGATTCCGAACATGCGTGTGGAAGAGTATGATCCGGTGAAGAGAAAACAGCTGCAGAAAGCGTTTGGATATACGTATGAAGAATATCGCAATTCCATCCGGAATATGGCATTAAACGGAGGCGAATCCATTGCGGCAATGGGTGTGGACACACCGCTTGCGGTACTTTCCGAAAAGAAACGTCCGCTGTTTGATTATTTTAAACAACTTTTTGCACAGGTGACCAATCCGCCGATCGATGCGATCCGTGAAGAGATCGTGACCAGTACGACTGTCTATGCAGGCAAACAGGGAAATCTTCTGGAGGAAAAGGAAGAAAATTGTCGGGTGTTAAAGATTAACAATCCGATTTTGACGAACACAGATATGCTGAAGATCAAACAGATGAAAAAAGAAGGATTTCGGGTTGCAGTTGTTCCGATCACGTATTATAAGAGTACAAAACTGGAACGGGCACTGGAGCGTCTGTTTGTGGAAGTGGATAAAGCGTATAAAGACGGTGCAGACATTCTTGTGCTTTCTGACCGGGATGTGGATGAAAATCATATGGCGATTCCGTCTCTTCTGGCAGTTTCCGCAGTCCATCAGCATCTTGTGGCAACGAAAAAACAGACTTCACTTTCTCTGATCCTGGAATCTGGAGAACCAAGAGAGGTCCATCATTTTGCTGCTTTGCTGGGATACGGTGCATGTGCGGTAAATCCATATCTGGCGCTGGATACGATCCATGAACTGATCGAAGAAGAGATGTTGGATAAAGATTATTATGCAGCAGTCGAAGATTATACGCTGGCAATTTTGCACGGAATTGTAAAAATTGCATCCAAGATGGGAATTTCTACGATCCAGTCTTATCAGGGAGCGAAGATTTTTGAAGCGATCGGAATTTCAAAAGAAGTGACGGATCAATATTTTTCCGGTACAGTCAGCCGTGTCGGCGGTATCACAATGGAGGATATCGAAAAGCAGGTAGATGAGTATCATACAAAAGCCTTTGATCCGTTGGGACTGTCCACCAATCTGGCATTGGAGAGTATGGGAAAACACAAGAGAAGAGCCGGAGGGGAAGAACATCGCTACAATCCGGAGACCATTCATTTGCTGCAGCAGGCAACGTGGACCGGAAATTACGAGTTGTTTAAAGAGTATACAAAGAAGATCGATGCAGAGCAGACCGGATACCTGCGAAGTCTCATGGATTTTGTGTATGCAAAAAATCCAATTCCGCTGGATGAAGTGGAAAGCGTAGAAGAGATTGTAAAACGCTTTAAAACAGGCGCGATGTCGTATGGATCGATCTCACAGGAGGCGCATGAGACACTGGCGATCGCCATGAATCATCTACATGGAAAATCCAACTCCGGAGAAGGTGGAGAAAGTGATGAGCGTCTGGATTCTGCAAATACCGAAACAGACAGATGCTCTGCGATCAAACAGGTGGCGTCCGGAAGATTTGGTGTGACAAGCCGTTACCTGGTCAGCGCAAAGGAAATCCAGATCAAACTGGCACAGGGTGCGAAACCGGGAGAGGGAGGTCACCTTCCCGGAAAGAAGGTATATCCGTGGGTTGCAAAAACAAGACATTCCACACCGGGAGTCAGTCTGATCTCTCCGCCGCCGCATCACGACATTTATTCCATTGAAGATCTGGCACAGCTGATCTATGACCTGAAAAATGCAAACAAATATTCCAGAATTTCAGTCAAACTGGTTTCTGAGGCAGGCGTTGGAACCGTAGCCGCAGGTGTTGCAAAAGCAGGAGCACAGGTGATCCTGATCTCCGGTTATGACGGTGGTACTGGTGCGGCGCCGGAAAGTTCCATCCACAATGCAGGGCTTCCATGGGAATTAGGTCTGGCTGAGACACATCAGACGCTGATCCGGAATGGACTTCGTGAACGTGTAAGGATTGAAACAGACGGAAAGCTGATGAGCGGAAGAGATGTGGCGATCGCAGCGCTTCTGGGAGCGGAAGAGTTTGGGTTTGCAACAGCGCCTCTTGTAACACTGGGATGTGTGATGATGCGTGTATGCAATCTGGATACCTGTCCGGTTGGAATTGCCACACAGAATCCAAAACTTCGGAAACGTTTTCAGGGAAAACCGGAATATGTAGAAAACTTTATGCGGTTTGTAGCGCAGGAACTCCGGGAATATATGGCAAAACTGGGAGTACGTACGCTGGATGAAATGGTAGGAAGAACCGATCTGTTAAAGCAAAATGAGACAAAGCAGTTCCGGATGGCAGACAAGATGGATCTCAGTGAGATCCTGTATCATCCGGCAAAAGAAAATGTGACTTTTCAGGAAGGAAAAGCCTACGATTTTCAGTTGGAAAAAACGCTGGATGAAAAGGTGCTGTTAAAGAAATTAAAAAGTGCAGTGGAAAAAGGAACGAAAGCAGTGCTGGAAACAGAAGTAAAAAATATTGATCGTTCTGCAGGTACGATCCTGGGATCCGAGATTACAAGATTCCACAGAGAAGGGCTGCCGGAAGACACGATCATGATCCATGCAAAGGGTGTCGGCGGACAGAGTTTCGGTGCATTTATTCCAAAAGGAATGACGATGACACTCTGCGGAGACAGTAATGACTATTTCGGAAAAGGTCTCTCCGGCGGAAAGCTGGTTGTTTATCCGCCAAAGAACAGAGGATATCAGGCAGAAGAAAACATCATTGTCGGAAATGTAGCGCTTTACGGAGCAACGGCAGGAAAGGCATTCATCAATGGAGTGGCAGGAGAGCGATTTGCAGTTCGTAATTCCGGCGCTTATGCAGTGGTGGAAGGAGTCGGGGAGCACGGCTGTGAATATATGACAGGCGGGCGCGTGGTTGTTCTCGGAAAAACAGGAAAGAACTTTGCTGCAGGAATGAGTGGGGGAATTGCCTATGTTATGGATGAGAACAGTCATCTTTACCGCAACCTGAATAAAGCAATGGTTGCAATTGAAAAGGTGGAGAATAAGTATGATGTTCAGGAGCTTCGTGCTATGATCGAGGAACATGTGGAAAATACGGGTTCTGCACGTGGAAAAGAAATCCTGGAAAATTTTGATGCCTATCTGCCGAAATTTAAAAAGATTATTCCTCATGATTATAAGAAGATGATCGCACTGGCTTCCAAGTGGGAAGAGCGGGGGATGAGCAGCGAACAGGCACAGATGGAAGCCTTTCATGAGAGCTTTCAGAGAAAAGAAAGTGGGGTATAGAAACGATGGGAAAACCAACAGGATTTTTAGAATACGAAAGAAAAAATACAAAGGCAGAAACACCGCTTCAGAGAATTCAACATTTTCATGAATTCAAAACTTCACTGCCTGCAAAAGAACAGCAAAAACAGGGGGGACGCTGTATGGACTGTGGGGTGCCGTTCTGCCAGAACGGCGGTCTGCTCGCAGGGATGACATCGGGGTGTCCACTCCACAATCTGGTTCCGGAAACCAATGATCTGATCTATCGCGGCAACTGGAAACAGGCGTACGAACGTCTGGAAAAAACGCACTGTTTTCCGGAATTTACAGGGAGAGTCTGCCCGGCGCTCTGCGAAGCGGCATGTACCTGTGCACTCCATGGAGACCCGGTTGCGATCAAGGACAATGAGAAAATGATCATTGAGTATGCCTTCCAGAATGGCTGGGTGAGCGCACAGCCGCCGAAAGTACGTACCGGAAAAACCGTTGCAGTGATTGGAAGCGGACCGGCAGGTCTTGCAGCAGCATATCTTCTGAACAGAAGAGGGCATCAGGTGACGGTATTTGAGCGCAGCGACAGAGTCGGAGGACTGCTGTGTTATGGAATCCCGAATATGAAACTGGAAAAGCAGGTAGTGGAGAGAAGGATCCGACTGATGGAAGAAGAAGGTGTGCTTTTTAAAACCGGAGTAGATGTAGGAAAAGATGTGACGGCAGCTGAACTTCAGAAGCAGTTTGACCGGATCATTTTAGCCTGTGGAGCCTCGAATCCAAGAGACATAGAAGTACCGGGAAGAGACAGTAAAAATATTTATTTTGCTGTTGATTTTCTTTCTTCTGTCACAAAAAGTCTTCTGGATCACAACTTGAAGGAAGGCACATTTATCCCGGCAAAAGGAAAGCATGTGCTGGTGATCGGAGGCGGTGACACCGGAAATGACTGTGTGGGAACGGCAATCAGATTAGGAGCAAAATCGGTGACACAGTTGGAGATGATGCCGAAGCCGTCTAAAGAGCGGACAGCTTCCAATCCATGGCCGCAGTGGCCGCGTACAGAAAAAACGGATTATGGTCAGGAGGAGTCCATTGCCGTTTTTGGAAAAGATCCGAGAGTGTATCAGACAACGGTAAAGGAATTTCAGAAGGACAAAAATGGAAATGTAAAAAAGGCAGTTTTGATTCAACTGGAGCCGCAAAAAGATACAAAAACAGGCAGAATGCAGATGGTTCCGGTTCCGGGAAGTGAAAAGACGATCGATGTCGGTCTGGTGCTGATCGCGGCAGGATTTCTTGGAAGTCAGAAATATGTGACAGATGCATTTGGTGTTTCCGTAGATGGCAGAACCAATGTGGTAGCCAAGGAAACAACTTATGAGACCAGTGTGCCCGGGGTATTTGCTGCCGGAGATATGCGCAGAGGCCAGTCTTTGGTTGTATGGGCAATTCAGGAAGGAAAGCAGGTGGCAAAGGCAGTAGACTGTTCTCTGATGGGGTATACAAATCTGTAAGATAGAATTATAATAAGGTCAGAATGTAAGACAAGGAGAGGATGTTATGGAGAAGGATAGAAAAACAGAAATTCTACAGATCGTGGAGGAAGAAGGAGTAGAATTTATCCGTCTGCAGTTTACGGATATGTTCGGAACATTAAAAAATATTGCTGTTCCGGTCAGCTGCCTGGAAGAAGCGATGGATGACAGTTGTACGATTGATCTGGCGTCCCTGAACGGGTTTGCCGAAGATGAGGAGACACAACTGTATCTCAAACCGGATTTTTCTACGTTTACGATACTGCCATGGCGTCCTCAAAATGGAAAAGTCGCTCGTTTTCTGTGTGATGTATGCAATGAAGATGGAGAAGAATATGAGTTGAGTCCGCGTCTGATCTTAAAACGTGTACTGGAAAAAGCAGAAGAGATGGGATACACACTGGAAGTGAATCCAGAGTGTGAGTTCTTTTTGTTTCACACAGATGATGATGGGATGCCGACAACGGTTTCCCATGAAAAAGCAGGATATCTGGATACATCTCCAATCGATTTGGGAGAGAACACGAGGCGGGATATTATTTTGACATTGGAGGAAATGGGATATCAGATCGCATCCTCTCACCATGAGATTGCTCCGGCACAGCATGAAATAGACTTTACATTTGAGGATGCCCTTTCTACGGCAGACAAGATGATGACTTTTAAAATAGCAGTCCGTACCATTGCAAAACGCTATGGGCTGCACGCAACGTTTATGCCAAAACCAAGACAGGATGTGAACGGTTCCGGCCTGCACCTGCACATGCGTCTGCTTAAAAACGGAAGAAACCTTTTTACGGACGAGGCAGGAAAATTAAGTGCGGACGGAGAAGCATTCCTTACAGGGGTTCTGGAGCATATCGTGGGAATGACAGCCATTGCCAATCCATTGGTCAACTCCTATAAGCGTCTGGTTCCGGGATTCGAGGCGCCTTCTGATGTGACCTGGTCCAAAACACAGAGGAATGCGCTTCTCTACGTTCGAAAACGCAGAAAAGAAGGCATAGACCTGGAACTTCGAAGTCCGGACTGTGCGGCAAACCCATATCTTTTACTGGCGCTTTGTCTGGAAGCAGGTCTGGACGGCCTGAAAAAACAGAAGAAAGCTCCGGCCGAACTGACCGAAGACATCCGAAGACTGTCCTGTGAAGAAAAAAGACAGCGTGGAATCCAGAGTCTGCCTGAGAATCTGGGTGTGGCACTGGATGCGATGGGCAAAGATCCCCTGATTCGGGAAGTCCTGGGAGAAGCTTATGTGAAAGAATATCAGAAAATGAAACGCAGAGAATGGAAGGACTATCTGGAACAGGTGACAAAATGGGAACTGGAGCAGTATCTGTATCTGGTTTAGGAGAATTAGTGGAGGCCGCAGATGGGAGTCATTGTTGTTGTACTACCGAATCTTGAGAATGCGAAAAAAGTGAAAAAAATACTGATGGAACACGGATTTCAGACGGTGTTTGCGTGTTCTTCTGCCGCTGCGGCTCTCCAAATGGTGAATGAATATCCGTATGGTCTTGTTATCAGCGGTTACCGGATGCCCGATATGTATTATCTGGATCTGGTGGATTGTCTGCCCCGGAATTTTGAATCTGTGCTTGTGGGATCGGAAGAGACGGTAGCACGGGCGGGTGCCGGGATGTTGTCATTGACTATGCCGGTAAAAGCGTATGATCTGGTCAATACTGCGAATATGGTACTTGGTCAGTTGGAGCGAAGGGTGCAAAAGAAATCAAAAGCTCCCAAAAAACGAAGTGAGAAGGAAGAAAATTATATTCGCAATGCAAAATTTCTGCTGATGGAGCGCAATTATCTGACAGAAGACGAGGCTCATAAATATTTGCAGAAGTGCAGTATGGATAATGGAACCAATATGGTAGAAACAGCACAGATGATTCTGACGCTGTTGTTTGATGAGATATAACTGAAAAGTAGGAAGGAAAAACAATGCCGAATTTAAATGAAAACTATTTGAAACTGCAGGAAAACTATCTTTTTTCGGAAATTGCACATCGTGTGGCAGAGTATACAAAACAGAATCCGGAAAAAGAAGTCATCCGCCTGGGAATCGGAGATGTGACCCGTCCATTGTGTGAATGTGCGGGAGAGGCGCTGCTTGAAGGTGCAGGGGAGATGATGTCAGCAGACACATTCAAAGGCTATGGACCGGAACAGGGATATGCCGATACAAGAAACGCAATTGTGGATTACTACAAAAGAAACGGTGTGGATGTGGATGCCTCTGCGGTTTTTATATCAGATGGTGCCAAGAGCGACACCGGAAATATTACCGATCTGTTTGCACATGACAATGTGATCCTGATCCCGACACCGGTGTATCCGGTCTATGTAGATTCGAATGTGATGTGCGGGAACCAGATCCAATATATTCAGGGAAATGCAGACAACGACTTCCTTCCGATGCCGGACTGGGATCAGCATGCAGATATCATTTATATCTGCTCTCCAAACAATCCGACCGGTGCATGTTATAACAAAGAACAGCTAAAAGAATGGGTGGATTATGCCAGAAAGAATCAGGCAGTGATTCTTTTTGATGCGGCGTATGAAGCTTTTATATCAGATCCGGAACTGCCGAGAAGTATCTATGCTGTTGAAGGTGCGAAACAGTGCGCCATTGAGTTCTGTTCTCTTTCCAAAACTGCCGGATTTACCGGGACACGATGTGGCTATACCATTGTTCCGAAAGAACTTGTATTTACGGCATCCACCGGAGAAGAAATGTCTTTGAATGCAATGTGGAACAGAAGACAGTGTACAAAATATAACGGAACTTCTTATATTGTACAGAAGGCGGCTGCAGCTGTATTTCGTGAGGAAGGAATCAGACAGTGCAGGGAAAATCTGGAATACTACCGGACGAATGCGCGTGTGATCACAGAGACGCTGACCGATCTTGGGATTCGTTTTTATGGTGGTGTACATTCCCCGTATGTGTGGTTTGAGTGTCCGAACGGGATGGATTCCTGGTCATTTTTTGATGAGCTTTTAGAAAAGATCCAGGTAGTTGGAACCCCTGGAGCCGGTTTTGGTGAGAATGGAAAACGGTACTTCCGACTGACATCGTTCGGCACACATGAGAGTACGCAGGAGGCGATGAAACGCTTCCGGTCATTGTTCCAGACAGTATAAAAACGGAACAGATGGTTCTCTGATCAGAGAAGTTTTCTTTCTAAAAAAAGCATGAAGTTTATGACAGTCAGAGTCAAATATGGTATACTGATAATGACTAAATGAGAAGGGAGATTTTCCAAATTGAGAGGAGAACACCAGATGGAAGATGCGATCAAAAATTACGAAGATGTGGATAGTTGGAAGACCGTCATTTTCTTATATAACGCAGCATTGAAAGAAGTAGGAACAAAGCTGGAGATCCTCAATGATGAGTTCCAGCATGTACATAAATATAATCCGATCGAGCATATCAAGACAAGGATCAAGACACCGGAGAGTATCGTAAAAAAGCTGAAGCGATACGGATATGAGACTTCAATTGAGAATATGCTCCGGTATATCAATGATATTGCGGGGGTGCGTCTGATTTGTTCTTTTACGTCAGACATTTACCGCCTTGCAGAGATGATCGGGAATCAGACAGATCTGAAAGTACTTGCGATCAAGGATTACATCAAAAAGCCGAAAGAGAGTGGATACAAGAGCTATCATATGCTCGTATCTGTGCCGATTTTTCTTTCGGACAGTGTGGTAGATACCAAGGTGGAGATTCAGATCCGTACCATTGCCATGGATTTCTGGGCCAGTCTGGAACATAAGATCTACTATAAATTTGAAGGGGATGCACCGGATTATATCAGCCGTGAGCTACAGGAGTGTGCACAGATGGTATCTGAGCTGGACGACAAGATGTTATCGTTGAACGAGGCGATACAGGCGTGTCTGGAAGTGGAGAACGGTACATCGTCACAGGAAGATCTGGCAGAGAAGAAGCCGGAAGAGGAGAAAAGGCAGGAAGATATCGTAGAACATATTTTAGGAAGAGAATCATAGAGAAAGAATAGCCAAAGCTGCACCGATTTCTGCAGATTTGGCTGTTTTTTTATATTGGATGAAAGTTCGGTTTCATATTTTGAAAAGTGCAGACAGAAGAAAATCCCAGTTCTTTTAATTCTTCTAACGTTTCGGGAATATACGCGGCAAGGATAATTCTGCTTTTGCCAGAAAAAAGTTAGTAAACAAAAATATGGTTTACTAAACTGAGAATGAACAGGTGGTAAACTAAAAACAAAAGTAAACTAGATATCATAATGATTAGTTGTACATAAAACGATAAATTTATAGTCATAATGCACAAAAATATGATGTGCTATTCGTAGAAAAATTACAAAAACGAGGAATGTGTAAAAGAAATGTTTGACTTTAGGTAAAACTGGTTTATAATCAAATCATAGTTAACCGGTTACTAAAGGCGAGATCAGTAAGACAAAAGAAAAAAGGAAGGAAAAGGAGAAGACAAATGATTGGAATTATCGTTGCAGGACACGGAAATTTTCCGACAGGGATTCTGAGTGCAGTCAGTCTGATTGCAGGAGAACCTGAGCATGTAAAAGCAGTAGATTTTGTAAAAGGGATGTCTTCACAGGAGTTAAAGCAGCAGATGGAGGAGCAGATGGAGGCTTTGGGAACTTCAGAGATTCTGGTCATGACAGATCTGCTTGGCGGAACTCCGTTTAATGTGGCATCCGGCATGAAAGCAGAGAGTGAGAAGACGATTAAAGTATTGGCAGGTACGAATCTGGCAATGGCAGTAGAGGCGATCTTCTCCAGAGATCTGATGGGACTGGAAGAACTGGCGGCAGCCATCAAACAGAGTGCAAAAGATGGTGTGGAAGATTTTGACAGTCTGGGAAATGATGAAGAGATGATTTTTGAAGATGGTGTCTGATCACAAAGAGGAGAATCATGATTAAGAAGATAAACATTGAAGATATTAAAAAACGGGAAGAATTCCTTTCGGGTAAACTGTTGACCCGTGAAGAAGTGGAACGTGCACTGGAAGAGGCGAAGGCTTCTGTCAAAAGAAATATGGAATACTTAAATGGGAAGTTTCCATTTTCGGCAGCATATAATTCTGAGCCATTTCCGTCAGAAAGAGACGGGATGTATCCCATCACAGAAAATGTAGAATGGACAACCGGATTCTGGACAGGTCTGGTCTGGCTGATGTATGACTGGAGCAGGGAAGAATGCTTCAAGGAGCGGGGAATGGCAGATGTCAGATCTTTTAAAGAGCGTGTAGATCAGCGAATCGATTTGAATCACCATGATCTTGGATTTCTCTATACACCTTCCTGCGTATCTGCATATCAGTTATGTCAGTCAGAAGAGGCGAAGGAAGCAGCTCTCCAGGCAGCCGATATTCTGATGGAGCGCTACAGAGAAACGGGACACTTCATTCAGGCATGGGGAAATGTAGGAGATCCGAAAGACTACCGTCTGATCATTGACTGTATGCTGAACATTCCATTGTTGTACTGGAAGAGCAGAGTGACAGGGGATCAGAAATATGAAAATGCGGCAAGAGAACATTTTATCACTTCCTGCAACAATGTAGTACGGGATGATGCATCGGCGTATCATACCTTTTACTTTGATCCGGAGACTGGAGCGCCAGTCAAAGGTGTGACACGTCAGGGCTATTCAGATGATTCTGCCTGGGCGAGAGGACAGGCCTGGGGAATTTACGGAATCGCATTGAATTACAGAAACTCCGGAATCGAGGAAGCGTTTGACCTGTTTAAAGGAATGACGAATTACTTTTTAAATCGTCTGCCACAGGACAATGTCTGCTACTGGGATCTGATCTTCGGAGATGGTTCCGGACAGTCCAGAGATTCTTCCGCAGCCGCTGTTGCAGTCTGCGGTATGCAGGAGATGTGCAAATATCTGCCGGAGACAGATGAAGACAAAGAAGTTTACAAATATGCGATGCACACGATCTTACGTTCTCTGATCGAGAATTATGCAAACCATACACATAAGCCGGGAGAGGCGCTTCTGCTTCATGGAGTTTATTCCTGGCATTCAGGAAAGGGAATCGATGTAGGGAATATCTGGGGAGATTATTATTATGTAGAAGCTCTGGTACGGTTCTTAAAAGACTGGCAGGTATGGTGGTAGAAGACAAGAGTTCAAATATAGGAGGATAAAAACGATGACAGATAAACCAAATATTGCGGCACTGCGCATTGATGAGCGTCTTGTACACGGGCAGGGACAGCTCTGGATTAAAACACTGGGAGTAAATACCGTAATTGTTGCAAATGACGAAGCAGCAAACGATCCGATCCAGCAGACACTGATGAAAACAGTGATTCCGAAAACAATTGCAATGAGATTCTTTACAGTGCAGCATACATGTGATGTAATCTATAAGGCTTCTCCAAAGCAGGTGATGTTCATCATCTGTAAATCAGCAGAAGATGCGCTGAAACTGGTAGAAGGTGGTGTTCCGGTGACGGAAATCAATGTGGGAAATATTCACAGAGCGCCGGGAAAACAGGAGGTCAGCCCGTACATTGCACTTGGAGAAGAGGACAAAGCAGCGCTGCGGACATTAAAAGAAAAATACAATATTACATTTAATACAAAATCAACACCGACAGGTGCGGATACAGCATCCAATGTGGATCTTACGAAATATTTATAGGAAAAAACATCTATAGGAGGAAGAGAAATGGAAATTACAATTGTACAGGCCGTTCTGATCGGACTTTGGACAGGCGTGTGTCTCAGCGGTATGCTTTTGGGGATTTATACAAACCGCTGTCTGATCATGGCTACAGGAGTGGGACTGATCCTGGGAGATCTGCCGACAGGACTGGCAATGGGAGCAGTCGGAGAGCTGGCATTCATGGGATTTGGAGTATCTCAGGGTGGAAGCGTACCGCCAAACCCGATGGGACCTGGAATCATCGGAAGTATCATGGCAATCACAATGAAAGGTGCAGGAGTTGACGTGGCAACCGCACTGGCATTATCTTTCCCATTTGCAGTGGCATTCCAGTTTGTGATCACACTGGTTTACACAGGAATGGCAGGAGTCAGCGCAGCAGCAACAAAAGCACTGGATAACAAACAGTTCAAAAAATTCAGACTTTGCTGTAACCTCACTGTATGGGTTTTCCTCGTGCTCGGCTTTGTGATTGGATTTGCAGGTGCAATGAGTGCAGAAGGTCTGGAAAAAGTGATCAGCCTGATTCCGGCATGGTTAAATACAGGACTGAGCGTGGCAGGAGCAATGCTTCCGGCAATCGGATTTGCAATGATCTTAAACGTTATGGCAAAGAAAGAACTGATTCCATTCGTACTGTTGGGATATTGTGCAATTGCATACTTTAAACTGCCAATCATCGGTGTTGCGATCGTCGGAACAACAGTCGCACTTTTAGTTCATTTCTATACAGGAAAAGGAAACAAAGCTGGTACAGAAACAGAAGAAGTGGAGGTTGAATTTGAAGATGGCATCTAATAAATTA
>ERZ1106969.694-NODE-694-length-31532-cov-5.260126_pt1 | contig 31532 bp, 39 predicted proteins | sample MGYA00403685_ERZ1106969 | MGnify/ENA primary metagenome ERZ1106969 (study PRJEB35170, sample SAMEA104062416) | human gut metagenome | biome: human gut; feature: human-associated habitat; material: faeces | place: Denmark | collected 2012-05-18 ... | reverse complement strand
TTTTTCTGTGACTTGGAGCTTGCGACGGAACACGAAAAATAAATATCTATGGACTATGCGACGGAACAAGGGAAATAAATATCCGCCACACCTTTTTTATTAAACTTCTCCATTTTGAATTCTAAGTGCAAGGTTCTTAACCTTTTCTTCAATTACTCTTGCTACCTTAATAAACTCTTCATCTGATTTACCAGTTGGATCTTCCAATCCCCAATCTTCAATATGATTTGCAGGTAAATAAGGACATACAACATTACATCCCATCTTTATAACTATATCTACAGTTGGTATATCTGATAATAACTTAGATTTTTGAGTTTCATTCATATCAATATCATATAAATCTTTAATTATTCTAACTGCATCTTGATTAATCTGAGGCTTCTTTTCTGTACCTGCTGAATATGAATAAAACACATCTCCTGCAAACTTTTTGCCTAAAGCCTCTGCCATTTGTGATCTACAAGAATTGTGGACACATATAAATGCTACTTTTTTCTTCATGTTTTCTACCCTCGTTTCTCTAGTTCATTCTCTATAAATGCTTTTGAAATATACATAGCTCTTATAATAGGAGCAAATCTTCTAAATTGAGCAGTTCCTTCTTCATATTTTATTTGAGCCTTTTCTGTTTTATTTATAATTGAAACAACAGGTGGTAAGGCTTTTTCCAAGTCTTCTTTAGTGTACATACTAATATCAGTATCATTTTCTATCAAAACTTTTGAAATATATAATGCCTTTATTCTATTTTTTAATAGTGAGTGTTGTGATGTACCTTCTACAAACTTTAACTGCATCTTTTCGCACTTACTTATAGTAGAAGATATAAATCTTACTGTTGCATCTAGTTCATTTTGTGAATATTTCTCCATCTGTATCTCCTATAACTTTTTATTAATCCATTATAACATATATATTATTGGTGTTAACAAAAAGGATAAGCCCCTCCTTGGAGCCTATCCTTCCAATTTTTAATTAGGACTTAAAGTCATATGGACTTTTTTTCTTTCCAAAACAATACCCATTATAAGCTATTCCAATTATCATTAGAACAATACTAACAACCATCATAGGATAAGCTACAATATCTGGATACTCACCAATAAAACGCTTTCCAATAGTATAGATTAATAATAATATTATTCCCACTGGTGATGATAAAGCTAGTAATTTTCTTTTCATAGAACATACACCTCCTTATATCTTTCTATTAAAGTACACCTTTAATATTCCTTTCACTAATGCACTGAACATCAAAGTTGAAAGTAATACAAAAAATACTGTTTCATTATAAAATCCTGATATGATCGTTCCTATTGCCAAGCCCCCTAAAATGATATTTATACCAACTCCACCTATGTGAGTACGTATATATTTACGACGTTCATCATTTTCATAAATATATAGTTCCCTCAATTTATCTTCTTTTCTAAGGACTCCTTGATACTTAAACACTAAATAAATTAGTAAGGCTTGAACAGCTATATATAGTCCCACATTAACGCCAGACATAAATCCTAATGTAAATTCACTTTGTCCAGCAGTAGGGTGAAAAAGGCCAAAAGACACCATTATTATTAGTATACTGTTGTAACAAACTAGCATTCTTATTCTTGTTTGCAAGTCTTTTTTAAACTTATCCATTTTATATTTCCTCCACCTCTGAAAAATCAAATATATCCTCTATGGTAGTGCCAAAGTATTTGGCAATCTTATAAGCTAAAACCAAGGATGCAGTATACTTTTCAACCTCTAAAGAAGTTATAGTTTGCCTTGTAACTCCCACAGCTAAAGCAAGTTCTTCTTGCGAAATTTTATGTTTCTTTCGCAATTCAGCAATTCTTGTTTTCAAAGTAACACCTCCATATTGCAAAGTAAGCTTTGCAATATGATTATAGCAAATTTTACCATAGTTGTATAGTGTACTTTGCATTTTAATTTATAGGTGGGGTGGATATTTATTTTGCTTGTTCCGTCACAAGCTCCAAGTCACAGAAAAATAAATATCTATTCCCTTCTTACTTAAGGTAAGGAATAAAAAAATACCCCATATTCTCTTTTGAATAATAGGGTATATTAATTAGAGCTTATATATTTTAAAGTTTTATAATAATAGCCATAATTACGGCTACTACTACTGCCAATGTCCCAGCGCCTACTGCTAAGAAAATTTTCTGATATGGTCGTTTTCCATACTCTTGATTTTTTTGAGGCTCGTCCATATTCTTTCCATCCATAAAAGCAAGAATTTCTTTATATGTTTGGATATCAAACTTCTTTTTGTATTTTTCAACCTTCAAGGAATAGCAAAATGCAACTATTGCAATTACTCCCCAAATTCCCATTCCAATCTTCCCAAAAAAGTGTACAAGTGGAACAGGTAATAAAATAGTTGCTAATAATAACACAGCAAAGATGCTACTTAGATGGTTAAATTCCTTAATGTCTTCTGATTTAATTTTTTCCTTCATTTCTTCAAGGTCTCCTTTAACTAATATGTCAAGAGATACACTAAAAAGAGAGCTTAGCAATAATAAGCTTTTCACATCAGGGTAGTTCTTATTGTTTTCCCAATTTGAAATAGTTTGACGAGATACAAAAATCTTTTCAGCTAGTTCATCCTGTGAAAGCTCCATCTCTGTTCTATATTTTCTTATTTGTTTTCCAATCTTCATAAAATGTCCTCCTGCACTATCAGTCTATAACCTGAAATGAATTTCTACTATCAAAAGTCTTTGATAGTGGCTATTTTACTCATGTCAAAAGTATTTGACATCCTAAAAACACTCATTTATATAGCATAATTTATAATTTAAATTCTCTAATGTACTTAATATTTTTTATAATAATATCTGACTTCCACCAGTTTTTACTTATAGCCCATTCTTCAGGATAATCATTCCACTCCCATGTAACTCCCCAAGAACCATCCTCATTTTGAGTCTTTAAAATAAATTGGTATTCAAAATCACATATCTCCTTGTTTTCTAAATAAAAATCACTTGATTTACTATTTATGAACAATGATGGTTTACATATATAATCAGTGTTCCATATTTTAGTATCGTAAGTTATAACTTGCTTAATTTGTTTTTGTAATAATCTTTTAAATTCTTTCATATCCAATAAGTTTAAAATAGAGCACTCTTTAATATAATCGTATAACTCTACAAAGCAAGCACTTTCATGCATAGATTCTAAAGGAAAATTATCTTTAAAATAATCATAAGCTTCTTTTGATAACTCACATGCTGATTTATATATATCAGTATCTTTTTCTGCATATTTCAATATAAAACCTATTAGACTCGCCGTAGGATTATATGTTGATTCTTGTTTTTGTCTATAAGACCGCCAAGGTGCATGAGGATAATTGTCATTTGTTACTACTGTATTTAAGCCATGCCACCTATGTCCATCAAATTCATCCTTAGAAGATAAATAATCTAAAATTCCTTTTATTATTGGATGCTTTTTATCATCTAAATTAATTTCTTTAATTATTTGAGTTGCTACCCATGTTTGCAAGGGTGTTGAATTAATATTCCAACAATCAGGTTCCAGTGCATTGGCAAATCCACCATCATCATTTTGGTATGCCTTTAAAGCACTAATGACCTCTTCCTTACTTCCATTTTCAAATAAATAGTTCCATCTGGCCATATCAAGCGGTCTTGAATTCTTTAATATAAACTTTTTTGAAGCTGTATAATAATCCATGGCTTTCCCCCAATTAAATTAGTAGTTAAATACCTACCTAACTGTTAGTTTTATACTTTCAATTATACCATATTCTTTAATACTAACTATTTAAAATGAGCTTTTATATATTTATAATAATAAGTCCTCCTAAGATAGTAATCATTAAAACTGTTCCAATTATCGCTAATATATTAATAAGAGTGCTTTGATATTCTTATAATATCAAAGCACTCTATTGAAACTTATTTAATAACTCTTAAGCTTTCTTTCTTTTCTTAGCAAAGATAACACCTGCTACACCACCAACTAATAATAAACTTAATACGCCTACAATACCTTTACCTTCATTTTCAGCAGCTATATCATCTGTCCCTTTCTTATATGATGCTAATATCACTTCTTCTGAATCAACAAATTTTTTAGGAACAGAATACTCCTTTTCATTATAACCACATTCATATGCAATGTTCTTCTCTTCTTCTATTTCATTTTCTCCTGCATTATATCCATCTTTACACGCTTCTATTTCTTCATTGCTTTTGAACATAGAATAATCTATATCTTTACCAGATATAGATTGCATATATCCATTATCATAAGCAATCTTCTTTAACTCAGAAACCCTATCATTATATGCCTTAGCATATTCCTCTCTTAACTCATCAGGAATACTCTCATCAAAACTTCTCATATAAAATCTGCTAGCATCTTCTTGTCCAAACTTAGTATATCTAGCTTTATTTTCTTTTATATATATATTTATCCCCTCTTCATATCCTTTATTATAAGATTCACTGATAGTTTTTGAAGTATATATATTATTTGTTTTTTCACATTTAGATCCATGTTCAAATCCTTTTGTATACGCATTTTTAACTTCATTTTCCAACTTAGCACTTTCATTTACATTATTGTTAGAACTATTGGTGAATGTACTACTTGATGAAGTATTGCTTGAAGATTGATTATTAGAATAAGGACATACTCCATTATTATGTAAATGAGCTGGATGCCCTCCACAATGATAATGATAATATCCAAGTCCAGATTTATTTTTATTATCTTTATGACCTCCACTAGAATCAGTTCTTCCGCTATGAGCAAATACACATTGAGTAGTTAAAGTTAAAATAAATAATAGTGATAAAACTAGCCTTCTTATTCCTTTTTTATTCATATTTCCCCCTAATATCTATAAAATAGTAAATACATTACATATCATATATTAACATATTATGTATTATTATGTAAACACATGGAAATGCATCTATATTAAGATAAAAAATCAGATATATCTAATGACCCTACACATAAATTATCGAAAAACAATAATTTTTATTCCTTTATCCTCATTAATGGCTGGAACAGGTATTATATCAATGCTATTGTTAGTACTCGGATTTATAGGTTTGATATCCTCTAAGCTATTTACTAAAGCTATAGAATTTAAAGGGTAAAATAATCAAACAATTTAATTAATTAAGGAGATTTTAAAATGTTAATAATGATAAATTTGGATGTAATGATGGTTAATAAGAAAATATATTTGCAAGGTTTAGCTAAAAAGGTTTATATAACAAACTCTAATCTTTCTATATTAAAAAATGAAAAAGCTAAAACTATACGCTTTTCAACTCTAGAATCTATCTGTAAAGCGTTAGATTGCTAACCTGTAGATATCTTAGAATATCAAAACATAAAAACAATTTGCATAATGAAACTTAAAAAAGATGACTCCTAAATAATTTAGAAATCATCTTTTATTAGCTTCTTAACTTTTTTATTGTGTCCTTGACTTATGGTCCACTTTAAAAGCTTTTGTTCCATTTTATCTTTCTTTTAATATATCTTTAAAATTTTTGTGCAATTAACTTGGATTTTTCTATTCCTTCTTCAATTTTACCTTGAACATCTACACCTGCAACATCTAAATTTTCTATTGCTATAGTTTCTATATCGTGGATACCAAAGAATCCAAGTATAGTTCTTAAATATCTATCTCCCATTTCATATGGAGCATCCCCATATTCTCCACCTCTAGATACTATATGCACAGCTTTTTTATCATTTAAAAGTCCTACTGGACCTTTTTCTGTATATTTAAATGTTATTCCTGTAACACTTACATAATCAATATAAGCTTTTAATATTGCTGGCATACTTAAATTCCACATAGGTGCTGCAATTATATATTTATCTGCCTCTGCAAATTGATATGCATATTTTAATACTGGATGCTTCTTGCTGTCCTCATTTTTAGGTCCAAATACTACTCCCAAATCCTCAGGTCTTAGAAAATCTATTTTCTCCTTATATAAATCTAAGACAATCACCTCATCTTGTGGATTATTTTTCATATATTCTTCTACAAAGCTATCAGATACTTTAAAAGTCCTTGACTCTCCTTCATTTTTAATGTTTGCCTTAATATATAGTACTTTACTCATTTTTTCTACTCCTTTTTAACTTTATTTTTGATTTATATTTATTTTAAAAGTTTTCTACTCCAAATTTATTATTTCTAAAATCTTCATATGCTTGATATATTTCATCCACTGTATTCATTACAAATGGACCATGTGAAACAATTGGTTCATCTATAGGTTCCCCACTTAGTACAACAAATAAAGATTCTTCAGTAACTGATTGGACTGAAATGTCACCATCAATGTTGTCAAATATAATAAAATCTGTTTCTTTACATGTATGATTTTCATTTATTTTAACTTCACCCTTTAATACTAATATTCCCGTATTAAAATTACCAGGTTCTTTTAATATAGTTTTTCCATAATTCTTTAGATTTATATTATAAATATTTATATTAGTAAAAGTGCTTGCTGGCCCTTTTATTCCATTAAACTCTCCAGCAATAATGCTCACTTTTCCTTGATTATTATCAAGCTTAAAAGCTCCCATGTTCTCTTTTAATAAAGTTTGATATTTAGGCTCTGACATTTTCTCACTCTTAGGAAGATTAACCCAAAGTTGAATCATATGCAATATTCCACCACTTTCACTAAATTCTTTTTCATGGTATTCTTTATGCAAAATTCCTGATGCAGCAGTCATCCATTGAACATCACCAGGGCCTATAATTCCATGATTCCCCTTATTATCATGATGTTCAACACTTCCCTCATAAGAAATTGTTACAGTTTCAAAGCCACGATGAGGATGTGCTCCAACACCTCTCCTAATTGATGACGGTTCATAATAATGTGGGGCATGATAATCTAATAATATAAATGGAGATAAGCGTTTTATATCCCCTACTCCTACCGGTAAATATTGTGATACTCTAAATCCATCCCCTACCATATGAGGTTCTGGTCCTCTAAATATATTCTCTATTGTTCTAAACTTATTCATAATTTTTTAGCTCCTATCTATTTTATTTGAAATTTCATTATATTAATCTTAAGATATCACTAATTAGTGATATATAGATAAATTTTTTTGTTTTTAGATATTTTTAAACTTTTTTAATATGTTTTTTAAAGTAATTTGCTCTTCTTTAGTTAAAACACTAAAAATTTCATTAATATTTTCAATATGTTTTGGTAAAATATCTTCAATAATTTTTTTCCCACTATCTGTTATTGATATTATAGTAGATCTTTTATCCTTAGGATCTAAGTTCTTTTTCACTAATCCATCCTTCTCTAAATTTTTTATAACAACAGTTATATTCCCAGATGTGGTCAATATTTTTTCTATAATCTCACATATTCTTAAATCACCTTTATTATATAATGCTTCTAATACTCCAAACTGAGCAGTAGTTAATCCACTTTCTTTTATAGTTTCTAACTCCTTTTTATGGATAGTATGTTCTGCTCTTGTAAATGTGATTAATGTAGATAATGCTAATTTATTCTCATTAATTATATCTTTAATTTCTTTCATTACTTTCATCCCTTTGTATCTTTTATGGATTCAATATATCACTAATTAGTGATATTGTCAAACATAATACCTTTTTGTTAAAATTCCTCTTTTATTTCTCTACAACATAAAAACTCCTACTTTAAATTTAAGTAAGAGTTTTTATCAAAACTTATTAACTATTTTCCTTTAATATATTTACTATTATTTCTGCTTCATCTTCAAAATTATTATATCCATATTCATTTTTTATATCATCTACACTTTTTTCACTATTAACCCAATTCTTTTTAACTTCCTCTTTTAAAATATCATATATTAACTCATTATTTTCAACCCTATTTTTCCAATCAACTTCAAATTTATCTAAATATGTTTCTTGTATAGCTCCTGTATAATAATATAAATCTTTATCTATAAAACCATTTAAGTTCACAAAGGCATTTAATGTTTTCTCATTAAATACATCTAAAAAGTTATACTTTTTTCCATTAACTGTAATAGGTGGCTTAACCTTATCTTGTACCAAGCTTGAGTATTTATATTCTATGTACTGTGCTGTTCCTTCTAAAGTTTCAACCTTTTTCTCTTGTTCCATATAAGTAAACTTATCATATCTAAAATCTCTTATAGTAACAAAATCATTTAAAATATTTCTTAATTCATCTTTTGTACCTGCTTTTTCTGCTTTATCTAAAATTGCTAACTCAGTTATTAAAAGTTGATATTGTTCTTTATTTCTTTCTGCTGTATATATACTTGAAATTAAACTATTAATATCTTTCCAAATTGGAACTTGCCTATATTCATGAAAAACTTCATGCATGAAAAAATATTTAAAAGCTTCCTCAGTGTCTTCAGATTCAGTGTTTACTGGATTATACTTAAAGAATGCCACATGTTCATCATCTATATCTGAAAATATAAAATTTATAGGTAACCATTGTTTAAGTAACGTTGGAGAAAGAAATGATACCTTGTATATTGGAGGTAAGTTCATTTCTTCTGGCACTTCAATCTCTTTAGAAAATATTGAACTTTTAAATTTATCTACTCCTATTACATATGAATATAAATGAAACATACCATTTTCTTTCTTTGCAGGTGTCAACACAATGGGGATATCATTTACATTATAATCTTCTTTCCATATCTCCTTTGAATTATTATTATATATTTTATAAACTTCTGAAAGTTGATTTAATATTTTTCTATCCATATCATTTAATGACTCATACTTTGTATTAATTAACTTATTAAATATTATTGCACTAATAATAACTACAGCTATAAATACTACAATTATCTTAGCGAATTTCCCAAACTTCCTATTCATTCTTATCTCCTTCTAATAATTTAGTTATACTATTACTTTAAAAGCTATTAAAATTATAGTACTTGCTGTATATTCATTTATTGTAAATAAACCTATTAATATATAACTACTGGTATTATTATAGCCATAGTAATTTTAAATATAAAGTTTCTCTTCTATTTTTAAAAGATAAGATAAGATTAGATTACTACAATTAAATATTTTTCTATTTTATCATAATTTCAACACAAGCCACAATACAACTCTTTATTTACACATTCAATTTCCTTTTTAAAAAAAAGTCACTATAACAATTGTTATAATGACCCTCTATATTATTCATTTAAGATTTACTCTTTTATGTAATGATATTTCTTAGCTAAATAATTCTAAATATATAAAATTAACTAATCCACACCTTTTCTATAATCTTTTTAATAATTCTTCTGCAATTTCTTCATCTAAGCTTTTTATATCATTTAAATATAAAAGATTACTTCCTTTATACTCTTGTTTTTCTCCAAATAACAATACTTCATAACAATTTCTTAAAACATTTATTAAGCAATTATCAAAGTGATCCTTATTGCAGTTCTTACATTGTTTTAATACATCTGCAGTTGCATCTATTAAATTATGTTTATCATATACTTTTCCATCTATAGTTGGAATATTAGCTTGTCCATCTATAACATATGTAACACTACTCTTTAAACAGCTTATAACACATTTTTTCGAATAACCTATTAAACAATTACTTTGCTTGCAAGTTCCACACCTTTCTTCTGTTAAACAGCAGTTCCCTAAATTATTTATTAAATTATCATAATTTACTTCAGGGTGTTGTATACCCATAATAAAATTCCTCCTTTGCACATTTTATTAGATTTAACAATATTTTATTTTACTAATAATTATATATTATTATCGGAATTATTAACTACTTTCTATACAGGTTAGTTTTCATAATTTAAAATTTAGTAAATTTTTTTCAATATCCATTTTTAATCTAGCTATACATAACAACGATGCCCCAGGTATAATACTAATGGGAATAGCCATTATTTTTTGTTGCATAGCGTATCCTTTAAATGCTTTTAAAAGAAGGCATTATAATAGGTAGCTAAATCATAATTTAGCTACCTGCTTATATTCATGTATTATTTGTGCAACACTACCTTTTAATAGATAATATTCTTTTGTAAATGAATTTGTATAATATTTTCATTATTTACAGTCTTGTTTGAATGCTCTTTAAAGCTTCTCTCCATTACTCTTAATTACTTCCTTATACCAATTAAAGGACTTTTTCTTACTACGCTTTAATGTTCCGTTTCCTTCATTATCTTTATCAACATAGATAAATCCATATCTTTTCTTCATTTCTCCAGTACTTGCACTTACTAAATCAATACATCCCCATGGAGTATATCCTAATAGCTCAATACCTTCCTCTACTGCAATTTTCATTTCCTTAATATGCTCTCTTAAGTAGTCTATTCTGTAATCATCATTTATACAGCCATCCTCTTCTACTTTATCTACTGCACCTAACCCATTTTCTACTATCATTAGTGGAATCTCATATCTATCATAAAGTTCACGCATTGTAATACGTAATCCCTTTGCATCTATTTGCCATCCCCACTCACTAGCCTTTAAATATGGATTCTTTAGGGAATCAAATATATTAGCTTTGCAATTTCCTAAAACTTCTGGATCTGCACTTGTACATCTTGAAGAATAATATGAAAATGCATAATAATCCACTGGGTATTTAGCTAATATTTCTTCATCTCCCTCTTCCATTACTATATTTATATTGTTCTTCTTGAAGTAAGATTTAATATAATGAGGGTATTTTCCTCTAACATGAACATCTCCGTAGAAATAAGTATGTCTATTATCATCATTAGCCTTTAAAACATCATCTGGATTACAAGAATAAGGGTAAACGCTACCTGATGCAATCATACATCCTATCTTATTTTCTGAATCAACTTCATGTCCAATCTTAGTAGCTAAACTACTTGCAACAAAAAGATTATGAGAAGCTTGATATATAATTTCTTCCTTATTCTCTCCTTCTTCAATAATCAATCCGCCACCCAAAAATGGTATGTGTTGAATCATATTAATTTCATTAAAAGTAATCCAATATTTAACCTTTCCTTTATATCTTTTAAATAGAACTGTTGCATAGTTTACAAAGAAATCTATACACTTTCTATTTCTCCAGCCACCATAATTAGTAGCTAAGTATAAAGGAGTATCAAAATGAGATATTGTAACAATTGGCTCAATACCATACTTTAACAATTCATCAAATACATCATCATAAAACTTTAATCCTTTTTCATTTGGCTCTTTTTCATCTCCTTGTGGAAATATTCTTGGCCAAGATATTGACATTCTAAAGCTCTTAAATCCCATTTCAGCTAAAAGTTTTATATCTTCTTTATAAGTATGATAAAAATCTATTGAAAAGTGACTTGGATAAAATCCATAATCAGTTTCTAATGCCTTTTTAGGATTAAACATAGCTTCAAATCTATCCTTCCCTGCAGGAATAATATCAACTAAAGATAATCCCTTTCCATCTTCCTTATATGCTCCCTCACATTGGTTAGCAGCAATAGCTCCTCCCCATAAAAAACCTTCATTAAACATAAATATTCCTCACTTTCATTAATTAAGTAAGAGACAAGAACAAATCTTAATTCTTACCTATTAACTTCTAATAATCACGTTTATTAACTCTTCTCCAAAAGCTATATCCTTTGAATTAGTTTCAACTATATCTAAATAGTTATCTACATTTGTAATAATAACTGGTGTTACAATATCAAAACCTTCTGCTTTTATTGCATCTAAATCAAATTCTAATAAAGGCTGTCCTTTCTTAACTTCTGCTCCTTGTTTAACCATAGGCTTAAAATATTTACCTTCAAGTTGAACTGTATCCATTCCTATATGAATTAATATTTCTGCTCCCCCATTAGAAGTAACTCCTAAAGCATGGCCAGTTGGAAAGAAAGTTGTAACAACTCCATCTACTGGTGAAACTACTTTTCCTTCCGTTGGAATTATAGCAACACCCTTTCCTAATGCTCCTTGTGCAAAAGCATCATCTTTAACCTCTGTTAACTTAATAACTTCACCTGTTATTGGACTTCCTATAGCCTCTTTTGATAATAATGGCTCATTTCCTTTTTTATCTGTTTCCTTCTCTTCATCCTTATACATAATGAATGCTAAAACAAAGCTTACTGCCATAGCTATAGCAACTGCTATAATACCACTGATTACTCCACTTGTGCTTCCGTTCTGTGGATTTATAAAGTTAAAGAATCCAAATACTCCAAGTCCCCCCATTATATAGCCTTTAACTGCAGTAGCTCCTATTATAGCTCCCCCAACTGCTCCACCTATACAACTAATTACAAACATTTTAACCCTTGGTAAAGTAACACCATATATTGCTGGTTCAGTAACTCCAAAGAATCCTGAAATTATTGATGGAATTGTTAATACCTTAAGTTTTTTATCTTTTGTTTTTAAGAACATTGCCATTATAACTGCTGTTTGTGCAAATGATGCTGCAAAAGCTAGTGCTAAAATTGGGTCTGCTCCTAAAGTAGTAAGATTTAATATACCAATTGGGATAATTCCCCAATGTAAACCAAATATAACTAATACTTGCCATAATCCCCCTATAGCTATTCCCGCTATAATTGGTGACACATTATATAGTCCTAATGTTGCTGCTCCTAATAATTGGCTTGCCCATGTTGTTATTGGTCCTATAACTAAGAAAGTTAAAGGAACTATTGTTACTAAAGTGAATAAAGGTACTAAGAATGCTTTAACCACATCTGGAATTATCTTCTTAAATAATTTTTCTATTTTACCACCAAAATAAGTAGCTACAATTACTGGAATAACACTTGATGTATAGTTCATCATAATAACTGGAATTCCTAAGAATGTAATAGCAACTGGTGATTCAATTACTGTACCTTGGAATAATGTATATAGCGGTTCTGCTTGTGTTAATCCAACAATATTTGGATACACCAATGCTGCACCAATACACATACCTAAGAACTGACTTGTTTTAAATTTCTTAGAAGCGTTATATCCTAAGAATATTGGGAAAAAGTAAAATAATCCATCCCCTATAGCATTTAATATTTGATAAGTTCCTGATTCTTGTGTTAACCATCCTAATGCTAAAAATAACGCATTAAAACCTTTTAACATTCCTGTAGCTGCAAGTACTCCTAGTGTTGGAGCAAATATTCCTGAGATAATATCAATAAACTTATTAAATAAGCTTTGCTTTTCTCCTGATTCTTCTTGACCTGGTTGATCACTTTTGAAATTACCTAATTCCATAACTACTTCAAATACCTGTGGAACATGATTTCCAATAACAACTTGGTATTGGCCTCCACTTCTCATTACAGTTACAACACCTTCCATATTTTTTAATGCTTCAGTGTTTGCCTTATTTTCATCCTTTAATTTGAAACGTAAACGAGTTATACAATGTGTTAAGCTATTTACGTTTTCCTTCCCACCAACATTACTAATTATGGCTTTTGCTAAATCTTCATACTTTCTCATTTTTTATTCCTCCATTTTTCATTTAATTTTTTGAATCATGAAGGTTTGGCCAACTTAATGTCACCATCCAAAATTTTTTATATATCCTCCTTCCTTATTAATGTTTATATATAATTAAGAACTAGAGCCTAATTCTTAATTCTTAACTATTTCTATTTTGTTTCTTCTACAATTCTTGCAATGTGAATTGTAAGGTATAATTGCTCATCCTCTGATAAGTCATATGAATACTTATTCTTAATAAAGTCTGTTACCTTTTGAACACAAGCATATGCATCTTCATACTTACTCTTTATTAGCTCCATTAAACTATCATTATCTTGTCCCTTATACTCATTTTTGTTAAACAATCTTTGAGCAAAGAATTTTAAATGAGTTATAAAACGATAATAATAAACTGAGTTCTCATCAAATGTTATTCCAAAATGGTACTTAACTATATTAGCTACTTCCTGCATAACCTTAGTAATATCATATACCACTGATATAGTTTCATCTAATTGAGCATTTACTATATGTAGTGCAATAAAACCTGCTTCATCTTCTGGAAGCTCTATATCAAATTTCTCTTTAATCTTGTCCAATACTTTTAAACCAATTTTATATTCTTCCTTATAAAACCTTTTTATTTCCCAAAGCATTGCATTTCTAACAAAAATTTTATTTTTAGCTCTTTCTATAGATGTTCCTAAGTGGTCAGTCAATGAAATATAAATACTATCATTTAAGTTCTTTCCTAGGGTTACTTTGGCATATTCAATTATTTCATTTGAAATATTCAAATACTCTATTGGAATATTTGATAACAACTCTTGGAACTTATTTGAAATATCTTTATTAGATAAAGTATAAACTTTATCTATAAGTCCATCTTCAATAACTTCTCCACATTTTTTCTTATAAGCGATTCCCTTCCCCATAGCAATAATTTCATTACCATTTGAGTCGCAACTAACAATAACATTATTATTTAGTATCTTTGAAATAACCATAATATCCTCCCTAGATTCTTTTGAATAAAAAAAGACCCACCTGCAGAATTTACAAAAATAAATCCGTACAAATAGGTCTAGCTTGTACTTAAACAATCACTATCCATCTCATGTATATCGTTTTCATACTTATATATTATATTATCTTTACCGTATTGTCAATAAATTTGTATTATTTCTTCTTTTATTTATCTTAAATGTTAATTTTATCAACAATCTAAAGCCCGTTATTCTTTATTTTACTCTTAAATACACTCATTACAAATATTAAAAGCGCTATAATTAGAGCAATATATGAACATATATAAATCACTAGTTTTTAACCCATGTAAATAATCACCATATTAGTGATATAGTTCACTATACATTATTCTAAATCTAACTACTAACTAAAACCTTCTGCCCCACATAAATACTATTTCTATCCTTAATTCCGTTAATCTCAATCAATCTTTCAACACTAACTCCGTACTTTCTACTAATTCCCCAAAGAGTATCCCCCTTCTGTACAACGTGATACTTAGGAGAGCTTGTCCCACCAAGTTCTCCTTGGTCAACACTTACACTTATTTCATAAAACCTACATACTCCCCTAAATATAGCTTCAGCCATCTTCTCAGTATCATACCCATTCATATCCCTAGCAGAATCAACAAAAGCACACTCCACAATTATAGCCGGCATAGTTGTATTATTTATCACATAAAGATCTCTTCTATCTTTAACTCCCCTATTTCTAAATCCAAGCTTACATATCTCTTCTAAAATAACCTTACTCAACTTTTCAGATAAAGCATTCTGTTGCCCACCCTTAATGCACAAACACTCACTTCCATATCCACCAGGACAAGCATTATGATGAATAGAAATAAAAATATCCACCTTCCCATAATTAGCAGCCCTACATCTTTTACTTAAGCTATCCCTATAACTACTAGCTGAAGGAGGTAAACATTCTACCACCTTAATTCCCTTTGCCCTAAACCTTTTTATAAGAGATTTGCCAACCAATAAATTAAGCTCATCTTCCCTTCTTATCGCCACAGCTCCAACATCACACCTTAAGTTATGACCAATATCAATTCCAATACACTTTAAATTCATAAAAAACACCTCCAAATGTGATATATGCATGGTTTAAGGAGGTGATATTTATGGCTAACATTTAAGATCTGGACTATAGCCAGGTCTATTTTCATAATAGCTTCTTTAATTTTAATTCTTTACTAACAATATTTTTCTTTTCAATAGAATTATAGCTATCCCATTGCTTATGTGTGACACAAGGTAATTTAACTTCTAATAATTCATCACTATGATTAATATGAATAACATCATTACTTAAGCAAACTTCACAAACTTCTTCATCTGCTTCAGAAACTAATCTTTCTCCACCTACCTCATCACAACACTTTCCTAATATCATATCAAATATTCTGCTCTCTTCAACTTTACTGATACCAGGAAAAAACATAAATATTATTTTTTCTATTTCGTCTATAAACTCTTCATTATCAAAACAATTTAAATATATTTGTTTTCTTGAATTCTCAGTAAGTAAAAATTTTTCTCCATATTGAAAACCAGATAAATAGTATCTATAAAAATTCTTCCCACAATTTTTACAATAGTATTTTTTTGCTCTAACTTTTTTATCAACATACTCCAACCTTAATCCCCCTTCTCTTAATTCCCTTTTGAGTTTCACTATCTATAAGAAAGAATTGGTAATCTCTAAAGAGTAATTTATGTTACTAAGAACTAATAGATGAAATCTGTTTTACATATAAAGAAAAAAGTTTAGAGTAACCTTTCTCAACTTTTTTTCTTCTTATAAAAACTGTTCCTCTCTAATTCAAGTTCCTATTTATTTATATAATCTATTGCTGTCTCTAAAATATCATCACCATATTCAACATAGATATCAGGTTCTAATATCTGTTCCTTATCCTTACGTATATCAGGTCGTATAAACTTCTTATGAGATATTTGACCTATTAACTTTGAGTTTTTCATCTGAAACTTTAATACGTCTCCATAATTTGAAGGCATATTACTACTTGGTCTACCGATTATTTTCCCTAAGTTACCATCACTAACCCATACAGCAAGCATCTGTGCCGAACTAAAAGTATTCTCATTTGTAAGAATATACAAATTAATGTCATTATTTTTAACTGCATTATTATTACTTTTATATTCTATATGTCCACTTTTTCTTAGATAACCAAGTTGCTCTTGTGCTAAAGGGGAAAATCTTAACATTCCACCATATGTTCCCCCCTTCATATTAAGCGCTTCTAGAAGCATTGAGCAAGCATTTGAAACTCCACCAGGATTATCTATAACATCAATTATATAATCTTTAATTCCTTCATTCTTATACTTTTCTATATTCTCTACTACACTTTTCAATGTTGAATTAACATCACAAGTTCCTAATCTAATGTATGCAACATTTTTATCAATTACTTTGCTATAAATACCGTTATTTACACTTCGATACTCTGGCCCACTTATAAATTCAACCTCTAAAATCTTATCTTCTTCTCCATTACTTAAAGTAACTAAAATATCTTTAGCACAATCCACTCCTACATTTTCTAAAACTAATTTACCCTTTAAAAAACTTTCTATATTTTTTGCTTCTGCTACATAGTTCTCTGCTGGAAAATGAGCCCTGATGCTTTCTATAATCTTCTCTATTTCTATATCTCCAATTTTAGTTACAACCTTATCAGTTAATTTCTTATTAGAATCAAGTAAATATAAATTACCGTCTAAGTATTTCCAATCTATATCTAAAAACATATTTTCTGTCCACCAAAGTGCAGTATGTCCATCATTTATTGATGATAGATATCTTGATACTTTATACTGTAATTCACCAACAGTCATCTCTTCATTACTTGCAGCTAAAAGTTCATCCTTTGCTGCATAATAACTTTCTGGTATATCCTCTAAAAATATAGGATGAGTGTTTTCCATAATATCAATTATATAGTCAATATCTTCTTTCACATCATCTTTAGATAGCCGACTTTCTAGTACTGGACTACCTTGATTTTTAAATTCTTTTCCCTCAGATATTCTTATTACATGATTAAAATATAAATACGTAAAAATTCCTATAACTAAAATAATTAAACAAAATCCAACTCCCCATAGTATTTTAGGTATTCTCTTTTTCAAAAAAATTCCCCCTTAAACATTTTCATTAATCATTGACTCTGCTGAGTAGCATGAATCATCAAACCTATGTTAAATTTCATTAGCATTTTTTAATGCTAAACCTAATTACTCAATAGCTCAATTACTTTCTTAATAGAATCTTTATCTTCAAAGTTATATGGTGTTTACAAGATTATCTGAGATAATTTCAATGGCTTTCTCCACACTTACATCGGAAGTAAATTTAATCTCATCAATAATCTTTATATAATCTTTTTCTTTCCACCATCTCTTCATGGAATCTTCACCAAACTCATTACAATTAGACTTCGTTTTATGTCTCTGAACTGTCTCTTCAAAAGGAATATCATAATAATAAGCATGAATATTGGAACCATATTCTAAAATTGCTGTTTCAAACAGTGGTTTATACCATTGTGAATTCAAAATCCCCTCTAAAATGGTAACTTCACAATTTCGCCTTCCATACTTTAATAACTCAATTAAAAGTGGTAATGCTTTTGTATCAAAACCATCTCTTTCCATAAGCATATCTCTTCGAATAACATCTTGCGAAATCACCATAGTATTTCTTCCAAATTTTCTTTGTAAGTTTCTTGCAAGAGTAGTCTTTCCACTACCAGAATTTCCTCTAATAATAATCAGCTCTGCCATATCAATTGCTCCCATAAATCCCTATTTATCTTTTCTTTATATCTTGGATGAATCAATTTTATATATTAGAATTATTTATTTTCTCTTATCACTTGACAAGGATTCCCATACGCTATGGTATTATCGGGAATATCTTTTGTTACAATACTTCCTGCTCCGATTACAACATTATCACCAATAGTAACACCTGGCATAATAATAGCTCCTCCACCAATCCAAACATTGTTACCAATCGTAACTGGAGCCGTTTGCGTTTTGCAAAACTCAAAGAATCCATCTTCCTTCGCTTCTCCAAATCGATCAATAGCATTTGTTGGATGAAATGCTGTGTATATTTGAACATTGGGAGCAATAAGTGCATTGTTTCCAATACGAATAATATTATCATCTAAAAAAGTACAATTCATGTTCACTTCACAATTATTACCAAAATAGATATTATTACCATAATCAACAAAGAAAGGTGCTGTAATCCAAAGATTTTTCCCTTTGCCTCCTAATAGCTCATTTAAAATCTTTTCTTTTTCCACTGCATTTGCAGAATCTATATTATTATAATCTCGTACTAAATCTTTTGCTTTATGCCATTGTTTTAATAATTCTGCATCACCACAATCATAAAGTTCTCCTGCTAACATCTTTTCTCTTTCTGTCATAAATACCTCCATAACTCCTAATTTGACCATAATAATTTAAGCCTACTCAATTTCCATAGTTTCCATTTGTTCCTTCGTTATTCCATTTCTTTTACCATAACTAATCCAATAGTTTGTAGAAGCTTTTATATATAGTCTCTTAGTTAATGGCATAGTTACTGTATAGAAAGAACCTCTATTCTTATTAATAGCTCTAGCAAACTTTTTAATTTTACTTTTTGCTATAAAAGCAAATGGTGTTTCCATTATAGCTTCTCCACCACCAATACATAATACTGATCCGAAAGGATATCCATTTTGTTTAGAAAAAAGCTTTATTATTTCAACAGCCACAAAATTTTGTTCTGGTTCGATAAAACCGCAATTAATTAATACATTTATTGTAGGTTTGTTGTCTATTTTATATTGTTCTAATACTTTCAAAAAATCCATTAATACTGCAGGAATACTATCTACATATAGTGGAAATATAAAAAGAATATCAGAATATGCCTCTATTTTTTCACATAAACTTTTATGTTTTTTCGAGATAACATCATACTCTAAAATTTCACCTTCATAATGTAATTTAAAGACTTCTGCATATTTTCTAGAATTAGACTTTTTAGCTCTAGGACTTCCATTTATAATAATTAATTTTCCCATAATGAAACCTCTTTCTTAATAAAATCATTCAAATTTTCTTTTTGAGTAAATACTATTTTATAATTTTTAAATAGCATATTATGTGAATTCCTAGCAACAAGTCTTCTAAATAAATCTTTTTCCTCTTCTGAAGCATTCCCATATGCAACAATTATCGCATTTTTCTCTTCGACATTTCGTTGAACATGATGAGCTTCTCCTTGATAAAGTCTAATAAACGCCTTCTGTATTGGTAGGGAACGTTCAAGCAAAACTTTCATTGGTGTATCATACGATCCAAATTTAATTTTAGTTACATAAATTAAGTTCTTACTTTTTGCAATTAATGGATAAACTGAAATTGCATCATCTCGTATTATGCACTTACCAGGTGTTCTTGTCCAACAACTAAAACACCCTAAACAATTAGCTATATTTAATTTAGATATATCTACATATCTAGAATTCTCAGATTGAATAAAATTGATATCTAAAGAAATATCTGTAATTAGTAAATTCATACTATTATCTCCTAACTAATCAAAATTTAAATAATATATTATTAATTTTATTATAATAATAACATATTTTAATACTGTATCATTCAATTTTCAAAGATCATTTAATTCACCTTAACTACATATTCTTAACTATTCATACTCACTGCAACATGCATTTTATTTAAGGTATAATTTAACTCACTTCACTCTTCCTTACAAAGATGAAATATCTTAATAACCTAAAAACAAAAAGAATAGGCTTAAATATATAAGCCTATTCTCTAACTTAATTAATAGTATTTATTGATGTAATTGTATCTGTTCTTGTATCATAAGAAAAAACATTCCATACAGTTCCTTTTTTCTCTGTTGGTACTACAAATGTTTGTAATTCTTGATCTCCTTTATAAACTTTAACTACTGCACGTGATTGAGATAGTTCATATGAATTACTATCCCATCGATTTGTATAGTCATTAACTTTAAATGTATATACTCCTGGTGTATATTCGTAAATAGTAGTAGTTTCAGGTCCCCATCCACTAGTATCATCAATATCTAAATCTATGAACTTCTTATATTCATTAGAATCATCATATCCATACTCATACTTATTACTATAGTAAATGTGATTACCCTTAGACGTATATAAATGTGAATCTAAATCTCTTGGTAAATCGCTCCATGTCAAAACTATCTTTAAATCATCACTAGTTCCTATTCCTTTGCTCCATAATACCCAAGGTTTTACATACTTAAATTCTAACACTCCTAAGTCGGTTGCTACTCTACCATCTACTCTAACTCTTATACCTAACTCTGCACCAAATTTTCCTTCAAAACCTATATCAGAATTTTCGCTACTTATTAAGAAATCCCCCTTTAAGTTAGAATCAAATTTTGCATATCCTGAAGCTCTTACCATTCCAGGCATTATTCCCATAGTAAAACATCCTATTCCAACTCCTAATCCAAAATCTACTGATGCTTTACCTTCTAAAGAACCTTTTAAAGTTGTAACTGGCTCCTTATCTAATTCATATCTAGAATTACATTCTCTATCATATACATCAGCAACTCTATCAAAAGCTAGATCATAAGTTTTTTGCCCCTTATTATCTTCAACGCTACCACCTTTGCCAACATAGCCCTCTTTTTGTATATTAAATCCTTTCTCAACATAAGAACTAGTATTTGATTCTATAGAAGCCTTAAGTGAAATCTCTCCACTCATATCCATTACAATCATCAATGATATAATAGGGTCCAACCTTCCTGATGACGATTCTGCCAATCCATCTAATGTATATTTAGGAATAAGGCTTATAGATGTACCTGCGTTTGTTCTTACCCCTACGCAACCCAAGACAATAGTATCATCTAGTTTAACACCTTCTATATCAAAGAAATTTAAGAATTCTATTTTATTTTCAAAACTTGAATTAGTTAAACTTTGTATATCATCTACTACTTCCTCTAAATCTTTAGAGTATTTATTAAATGTTACTCCATTTGTTTTTGTATCGTCATATGAAAACTTGAATCGTATTTGCTTTGGTAATACATCACTAATCTTCATATTCCAGTCAAAAGCTGAATCAATTTGAAAATTAGAATACTTTTGTTCTGCTTTTAACACAACTTGGTCTCCTTTGGTTTCTCTTAAACCATCCTCATCATATATTACTAGACCATCTTTAGCATCACCAAACCTTAAGGATGAACCATCAAATTTAGGAACAAGAAATCTTACTAATTCATTTAACTGAACGCCTTTCTTAACTTCTTCACTTGCTCTTAGCTTGGATTTCTGAATAGGTTTATCAACTCTAGTTCCATCAGGAGCTAAAATATATGCTATATCATTTTGAAAATCTATATTATTGTCTAAATCAAAGCTTACATAATCATTTATCATTTCATTAAATTCAGCTTTTTTAAATCTAAACTCTATACCATCTGATACTTCATTATAGCTTTCTAATTTACCACTAAATCCTGACGGAAGAACATCACAAGGATCAAAATAAAGAATTTTATTTACTCCAAAATTCCCCTTGTTTATAGCATCTAACAATATATTATTTTTTGTTAGCTTTAATATTATTCTATCATCTGCTGTATATCCATCAGTCTTATTTTGATCTAATTTTTGATTTATAAATTGATCTTTCAATTTAGCTGCATCATTTTCTGTAGCGTATACAACATCATCACTAAAATTAATTTCTGTGTTCATTCTTTTAATATTAATTACTTTTTCAACAGAATTATTACTTGTATCGTAAGCTATAACTTTTAAATAATTTATTCCTAATTCTAGCGGTATGTCTTCTACTGCCCAATTCTCAATTCCAGTAGCTTGTCCACTAATTTTATTATTTGATTCTTCTGAAACAATTTGATATTCAACTTTTTCTACTTTCTTATTATCTTTAGCTATACCTGTTATATCTATATCTACATCTTGTGTAACTAGATAATCATTTTCATAGCTTGGTGACAATATACTTAAATCTGGTTTAACTTCATCTTTAATAAAATCAAAATCATCATCATTTTGTTTAATTTTTGCTTTACTACCATTTATGATTATCTCATTAGCAATTATTCTACCTTCTATATTTATATCTGAACCTTGTATATTTACAACTCCATTTGGAGCATAAATTATACCTTTAAAATTAAAGTTGGCAGCATTAACTGTTATATTGCTGTTTCTTGATGCTATAAAGCTTTTATATTCTCCACTATTTACAATTGAAGAATTAAGTGATATTTCCCCATCTGACAATAAACTTTTTTGAAAGTTAACTTGTGAAGCATTTACTATTGTATTACCTGTTGAATTATAATTATTGTTTAAATCTATAGATGCCCCATTCAAAAAATTTAACCCATTAATTTCTTTTCTATTATCCTTAGTTTCATTTAATATATCTTCATATACATCATCAGTTTCTATCTTATTTGTATTCTCTCGTATATTAATATTTTCTTCACTTGCTACTATATCTACTTTTTCAGATGCCTCTAGTACTCCATTAACACTTAGCTTAGTAGAATTTGACTTTATGTTTCCATTAGAATGAACATCAGAAGAAATTTCTAAATCCCCTACATTAAGTACCATATCTTTATCTGATACTGATAGTATTCCATATTCACTCCATTCTTTTGTTTCAGTATCTCTACCTTCAGTAGCATGTACCTTAGATGGTATTAAGTCCAAAATAAATAAACTTAATACAAGCATGCTAATAATACGAATTACTTTTACCTTTTTCTTCATAAAATCCCCCTCAAAAATTTTTTTTACCTTTTACCTTTCATTCCTTTAAATTATAATATTGTTTTACATTTTTTTCAATATGTGTTATATTTTATATATATTGTTGATGTTATGGTAGGGGTGGTTTTGTGTACAAATTTAATGAAAATCTTTATAAAAAAACTAAAAAGCCTTCATTAATGGATTTTTTATTTATTCCATTGTTACTAATAATTATTATTTTTGTATTCTTAAATTTAAAAAACAAAACTGGTAATGATAAAAATCTATATCTTGTAGTTTTGTTTATGTCTACTATTTTTTTATTACTTATATTATTTGAACTTTTAATTCCAAAAAGAATGAGTCCATTAACAAAAAAATTATTAAAACCTGAAATAGATAAATTAATAAATGAAGGAAAATCTTTAGAAGCTATTATATTAGATAATTCAATAGAATTTAGAGGCATAATGAAGGTAGCTGTTTGCACATCAAGTAACAATTATGTAGGAAAATCTTTTTCGGAAATAATTATTGATTTTAATGAAATAAGTGAAGTTTTAATAAAAAATGATAATGTAATAATAAATTACAAGAAAGGTCCTTCTATCTATAATTTTGGAGTATCTAATTACTTTGAAAACTCTATAGATTTTGCACATGAGCTAAAAGAAAAGCTTATAAGAAATCATTCATCCGTACATTTTAATTACTAAATATATAAATAAGACCTCGATTCTATCGAGGTCTACTTATTTTAATTTAATCCTTCAATTTCTGTAGATATGTTAAAATTATATGGTTCTTGAAAATTACTCATTATCATGTCAATGCTATCAATTCCTAAATTAGAAAATAGCCAGCTATAATCATCGAGAATTCCCTTTATCTCTCCATCAATATAAATTTCCCCTTCTAGTGTATCTTCTACTATTTCTACCTTACCATCAACTATGCTTTTATTTATCTCATTTATAATTTCATTAGTATTCTTTTTTTCTTGTAATAAGGGTAAAAATATTTTATTAAAATCTGGATATCTAACTATAGCTCGAAATGATTCTTTTCCTTCTATTATTTCAATCTTTATATTATCAACAAAATAATATCTTATGGTTTTAAAAGCTTCATTTTCTAAAACTTCTTTTCTTATATTCTCTATTTTCCATGAAGACACCATTGAGTAGTAATTGTTTAAATCATCGTCCTTTAATAATTTAAGGCAATCATTTAAATATTTATTTACTTGTTCACATTTATCTTCATCAGAATCTATTTTTCTTATACCAGGATTTATCAAACTACCTGTTAATGCCTTTCTGATATTATTATTACATATATATATTACTTCATTATTATCTTCAGCTTTTTTATAATTTAAAATATAAGTTCCTTCTTTATATACTGGATTTTTTTCAAAAGTATCTTTTATAAACTGTAAAGTTATATCCTCATCATTTTTTAGTTCATTATTTTTTATAGACTTATAAAGAGGAAGTCTCATATCTGGATATTTAATATTCAACAAAATCTTAGCATTATTATTGTCTACAGTTTGAATATCTATTACTTTAATATATGTTTTATTTGCAACATATTTATCAAAATTACTATCTTCAAAAAATGTATTACTAGTAGAATTAAAATTTCCCATTCCTGAAATAGTTTTATTTAGGAATGTATTTATATTTCCTTCACTATATAATTTAATATCATGATTTATCTCCTTTTTAACTTCTTCTAAGAAGCTTTTTTCATCTTTTGATAAATTTATACTCTCATTCCATGGTGTATTTTCGCTTATAGACACATTTCCTAAACTATAATTACCATCACCATTATTAGTATCACTATACTTGCCTGTACAACCTATTGTAAATAACGATAAGCAAATAATAAAAAACCCACAAATTATTTTCTTATACACCCTTTATACCCCCATAATTTAATTTTATATTTGTTATATTCAATATTTTCTTATAAATATCCTCCTTTTACTTTACAAGTTTAGTAATTTATGTATCTTTTGTTGTACACTTTCTTAGAATTGCGAATAAAAAAATATCGCATATTTTTTGGAATAATACGATATTTTCCCAATTTAATATTTGTTTTTATCTTCTTAATATTATTCATATAATTTACCCAATAAATTCAATTTTATCAAACTATTAATTATAATATATTTTATGAACTTCATCCTCTTGTTCACTGCCTAATAATGTAACCTCGGCATAATCTTCAAACCATTCAACTAAAATATTTTCTTCTCCCGCAACTGATCCATCATTTTGAATATAAGTAGGAATTTTTTCTACTTTTTTCTTTTTATCATTAAGTAGTGTTATTTTGACATGAGTTTTTCCAAAGGGCCATTCAGGCTCTCCAACTTCCTGAAATAAAATAGTATAATTATTAATTGGGTTTACATGTTGCGAAACATATGTAACTTTAAATTCAGTAACATATATAAACCAAATAATAAACATACCTAAAATAGTAAATATTGTAGCAATAATTTTCAATATAATTTTTTTCATACTTCTAGCACCCCATGTATCTATCTTTTAATAAATTGATACTTAATTCTAATTACAAACTTGGATTATATCATACAAAATAAATAATACGGTGTTACCATTGATTTAATATTGTTATTAATATATTTAAATCATTATTTTAAAGTTCATTTTTCTTTGAATCTAGTATTTTATCTATCTTAGATTCAAGTCTATTTATTCTTATATATAGTTCCTTAACATATAACGATTGTTTTTCTTCTTGTTCTTTTAACTTAGTTGGTATATAGAATATAACCATAAATATAGCTACTAAAATTATTCCTATAGTAATTAACCCCATTTAATACTCTCCTTTTGAGCTTATTTTATTTATATCTGGACATTTTTACAATTATAGGTTAATTATAACATCTTTTTCAAGCACGTACTATTAAATTTTTAAAGATTACTTCATTTGTAATATCTACATATATTATATTTTATTAGGATTACGCACTGAAAAATACCGCATATTCAGTTTTGAATAATACGGTATTCTATAATATGTTATTTAACTTTATAAATACTAATTTATTTATCCTTATAATTTTTCTCTAAGGCCTTTAAAATAAGTGATGTTGCTACTCCCACAACTCCTGAAAGGTATAATACTGAAAATACAATTGCAGTATAATAAGAAAACTCAGCACTACCACCATCAAAAAAATTTGAACCAATAATTGATATAATAAAACCTACAATAAAAACGCCTATACCAATTAACACTGATTTCATATAAATTTCACACCCTTCATATTTGATTAAATACCATAAATTCACTTTTCAATAATACAGTATTTTCATTAATTTACTATCTAATTTTATTTAAGTAATATACTGAATTTATTCATTATTCTTTGTATTTCCATATAATTGATACTATATCATCTTTTTCAACAGGACCAATACCTCTTGAATCGTAACTATTACTTCTATTATCACCCATAACGAAATATTGGTTTTCACATAATTCATATACAAAGTCATCAACACTGTCGTCACTATAATATGCATATGGTTCTTCTAAAATATTATCATCTATATATACAGTTTTTTCTTTTATTTTTATGGTTTCATTAGGCAATCCTACTATTCTTTTCGTATAGTGACAATATCCATAGATAGGATCCTCCACCCCAATAGAAACTAAATCACCTCTTTTTATTTCCCTTATAGAAGTATTTACAAGTAAAATTTTACTACCATCAGAAAATGTTTTTTCCATTGAAGAACCCTCAATTACAGATGAATATACCCCTAACTTTAGAATTGTTAAACAACCAAACATAAAAGAAACTAAAGAAAACAAACTAATAATTAATATAAAGACTGTTTTATTTAGTTGCTTTTTTCTTAAATACTCTTTCATAGGAAATATCCCCAACATTGAATAAAGAACATTACTATAACTCCAAGCACATAGAATATAGGAATTAGAAAAATAAGATATTTAATTAAATCAACAAAAGAGTATTCTTTCATTGTCTATGCCCCCTTTTTCAGTTTTAAATGATGAAATGTATAATACAATTCCACATTTATTATACCATGTTTTGTAAATTTCTTACTATTCATTTTTCAAAGATTACTTAGTTTGTAATATCTATAGATCTATTGCTAACTTTTATATTAGAAAGATACAATGACCTTCCTTGCATATATGACTAATAGGAGGTGATTTTCTATGGAACTAAATGAACTTGTAAATTTAATTGGTAATGTTGGTTTCCCTGTTGCAGTTAGTGCTTATCTATTAATAAGATTAGAAAAACAGATAACCACACTTACCTCTTCTATAAACAAGCTAAATACCATAATATCAACAAAATTAGGTGTTGTAATCCAAACTGAAAAAGATAATATATCAGCTTAAATTCAGAAAATATTACACATAAAAAGTGAAGTGAAACTAAAAAAATACCGCATATTCTTTTGAATAATACGGTATTTTTTTATATTAACTATTTTTTTCAAAATAAAAAGCAATCTCTCCACCCACTACTATTATAGTGTTTTTATTAGTTATAGTCCCACCATTACATCTTCTATTACAATTAACATTTTTATAAGTAATATCATAATTCTCATCTAAAATAATAATAGCAGATTTTTGTCCCTTATTTACAAATTCATAAGTTAAATTGTAAGAATTTTTGTCATTTTTATTCAAGATATAGATACCTGGTTTATATGTATTATTAATAGGATAAATTTCTTCATCTGCTTTTACTTTAGAATTTGATATTGCTAAGCATAATAATATTATTGACAGACAAGTTAAAACTTTCTTTTTCATAAAATCACCTCAATTATATTATTTACTTATACTAAAAAATTATTATAATTCATTTCTAAAAATGAGTCCATTAACTAAAAAGTTATTAAAACCTGAAATAGAAAAACTAATAGATCAAGAAAAATCTTTTTCAGAAATAATTATTGATTTTAATGAAATAAATGAAGTTTTAATAAAAAATGATAATGTAATAATAAATTACAAGAAAGATCCTTCTATCTATAATTTTGGAGTATCTAATTACTTTGAAAACTCTATAAATTTTGCACAGGAGCTAGAAGAAAAGCTTATAAAAAATCATGTATCTATACATTTTAACTATTAAATATATTAATAAGATGCTTATGATATGGTGTTCTTACTCATTTTAATTTAATCCTTCAACTTCTGAAAGAAAGAGGCCTGCATATACAAGCCTCTTTTTCTTAAATTAAAACAATACCCTACCTTAATCTTTATTTTTTGTTTTGGTTTATTGTATCAACAATAATTTCAATTCCTTTACTAAAGAAGTTTATTTTTCGCTTGCTGAACACTTCATTATTTGAAGAAATTGATACATTTGCAACTGCCAATTGATTTTTTTCCGTATATTTTGGATTTCCCATTAAAGTAGTCCATTCTACATTTACATCTGATTTAGAAATTGGTTTATCATAATCTAATACATATTGTGTTTTTTCAAAAAAGCCAGAATTAGAATCTGCATTAACAATAATATTATTTTTTGTATTTTGATAAATTTGTATTGTATAATTAACAATATCCTCATCTGAGGTTACATATTCCTTATTGGGAGATATAGTTTCCTCACATATTAATTCATCATTTTCAGTAGGTATAAGTGTGATATCATCTTTGTTGCTGTTTTTTGATGAACAACCAATAAAGGTAGTAAATACTAATAAAATCAAAAAAACTGATTTTATACATCTCTTCATTTTATTTTCCTCCCTTGTTTATTTTTATCTCTTCAATAAGCTAATCAACAAACTGGAATTTATTTGTTTAATTCCTAATAAATTTTTTGTCTTTAGAATCGCACCCTACTTCATCATCAATGTATCGTTTTACTTTCATATGCAAATCATATTTTTCTCTAAGTTGAATAATTTTCGCCATCATCGGTGAATCATGATGTAAATCAAGAGACTGTTGGTCCTTCCAACTATCAATTAAAAGTACGGTTTCCTCGTCATCCATAGAAAAAAAATATTCGTATTGTATATTTCCATTTTCAGTACGAATATCATTTACAACTCCACTAGAAATCATCTCTTCTGCAAATTTTTTAGCATTCCCATTTTTACCAGTATAATAAATATTTACAGTAATCGCCATTTTAATTTACCTCCTCAAATTCCACTTTATCTATTTAAACTTAATACTTATTATATCATCTTTTTCCAATACTATATTATTCAGTTATAAAGGAAGATTTATGTTATACTTTCTACACATTCACATTTTATAATCTCCTAGGCATCAAAAAAGAACCCTATCATAATGATTCTTTTACATATATGAGTTATAGAGTATAAATAGCTGAAAATTTGTTTATTCTATCTTCTTAATACTCTAAAAGCTTCTGCCACTTTTATAGAAAGTGTACTGATACTAGGCCCTAAAGTTATTAAAACTTCCCCTTATAAAATTTCTCTAGATTCTTAGCCGAACTATAACATATCTCTCCATTTATCATATGAATTATGCGATTTTTCCTATCTATTTCCGAAATATTATTCTTATTAACCAAATATGCTCTATGAAATCTTACAAAACTTTCATCTAAAGTTTCTTCTATATCTTTCATTTTGCCATAAAACTCAACTTGTCTATTAATTGCGTGTAATATTATCTTATGAATTGTATCAGATGTTTCAAAGAAAAGCATGTCCTTATACTTTACATTTATAACTTTATCTTCTTTTCTTATAGTGAAAACTTTACCTTCTTCTTCATCACTCTTTAAATATCTCTTTTTAGCTTCTAAAATGCATTCCTTTATTCTTTCAGCCATATTTGAATAATCATCTTTAATTATATAATCCATAGCTTCAACCTTGTAGGTGAAAGTCAAATAACTCATTTCCCCATGAGTAGTTATAAATACTATAAATCCCCTCTGGTCAAACTCTCTAATTTTACTAGCTAAGTCTATACCATTAATATTAGAATTTAAATCTACATCGAAAAAGTACAATGAAATATCCTTATCATTTTCTTTTGCCTTATTTAGTATCTCCATAGGATTAGGAGATGCTATCTCAATTGTCATATCTAATTTTTCTTCTAATATAATATCTTTAACTAAACTTCTTATCCTATTCCTTTGCTCTTCAATATCTTCACAAATATATATTTTAATCATAGAGTTATTCTCCTACTTATAATCTTAATATTTTGAGTGAATAAATTATCTTCTATAGTAGTATCAAGAATAGTATTGTAGTAATTGCTAAGTATGCTTTTTAAATTAGCAAGTCCTATTCCTCTCCCACTCCCCTTAGTTGAAAATCCTCTTATAAATATTTCGTGTATTTTAGGTGTTTTTCCTTCAAATGAGTTAATTACTATAAAATCAATCGACTTTTCTTTCTTAATAACCCCTAGCTTCAAAATTGGATTAGCACATAAAACTGCTGCTTCAATAGCATTATCTAGTAGAATACCTAAAACTCTGCACAAATCAATAGTATCCATCTTTATATCCTCAATAGGTTCAGCTATATCTATAAATATATCTACTCCCTCTGCCTTTGCTTTTAAAACCTTTGAAGAAATAAGTCCTTTTAGTTCTGGAATTTTTATATTTGAAAGTAAATGTAGTTTTAAAGAATCCTTATTCAAATCATCATTAATTGGTAATATTTTATTAAAGAAAAAACTTTTCAATTCACTAAAATTATCTGTATCTAAATATCCTCTTATACAAGACAGTATATTTACAAAATCATGCTTAAAAGCTCTAGTATCTTGATTTAAAACTTCTATATTTCTGGTATATTCTGTGAGTTTTTCAATTTCTAATTGTCTAAATAATATTTCTTCATGTTTTTTACTTAAATATATGAAAGCCAAAATTATTGCAAAGACAACAACAATGGTAATTTCACTTAAAATTAGTAATGCATTAAAAATACTTTTGTTAAATTCTATAATTGAAATCATATATACTATAAATCTATCAATAACTAAAGTAAACGAAAACAAAGATATTATGCTGTAGTATAAAAAGTTATTTTT